>Ga0123353_10000846_pt1 | contig 37248 bp, 42 predicted proteins | sample TergutLab28metaG_3_FD_92763 | JGI IMG/M metagenome (GOLD analysis project Ga0123353, IMG submission 92763) | Labiotermes labralis P3 segment gut microbial communities from Petit-Saut dam, French Guiana - Lab288 P3 | ecosystem: Host-associated > Arthropoda: Insects > Digestive system > Gut ... | reverse complement strand
TAGGGAGAGGCTTATGAAAAATTTGGCCAAATCCTACATAAGCCTGCGCCTAACAGTCTAACAGCCTAAAAGCCTAACAGTCTCTTGGCGAAAAAACGGACGGATTTAGACGCGATGGCCCTGGCGTACACATGCGTTTGTCTGGACTCACCACCCGTCGCTCGTTACTTTTGTTGATTTCTTCCTGTACAATACCCCCCATGGCCACGCTCGCTCTGGACACGCCGATTCAGTTTGTCAGGAACGTCGGCCCGGTCCGCGCGCGGCAGTTGGAGGCCTTGGGCATTCGCACGCTGGAGGAGTTGTTGACGTACTTTCCGCGGCGGTTCGATTTGCGGAGGCAGTGTCAGCCGATCCGGTCCATTCGCGGCGACGAGGAGGCCGTCACCGTCGCCGGCGAAGTGCGGTACGTCAACGAGAATCTCGGGCGCAAGCCCTGGTTCGAGGCCGTCCTCGTCGACGACAGCGGCCTGCCCATCACCGCCAAGTGGTTCCACGGCGGCTATCTTCGCGGCAAGATCCGTCCCGGCCTGACGCTGGCGGCCAGTGGGAAAGTCAGCGTCTTCCGCGAAACGCTCCAACTCGTCAACCCGCGATTCCAGATCATCTACGATCCGCAAAACACCAACCTCGCCCAGGACGAACTCCTGCCCGTATACCCCGCCGGCGAGGGGCTTACCAGCAACATCATCGCGGCCGTCATCCAGAAAGTCCTGCCGCAGACACGGGGCCTGATCGGCGACGCGCTTACGGGCGACTTTCTCGCCGCCCGCGGCCTGATGCCGCGAGAGCAGGCCATCCACGCCATGCACCGCCCGGACGACCGTCCGCAATGGCATGCCGCCCGCACACGCCTGGCCTACGACGAATGCCTGCTGATGCAACTGGGCCTGGCGATCATGCGCCAACGCGCGGTCAGCCGACCCGCGCACCCCCTGCCGATCACCGACGAAATCGACCAGCGAATCCGCGCCCGGTTCCCCTTCCCGCTCACCGACGCCCAAAACGCCGCCGTCGCCGAGATCGTCCGCGACCTCGGACGCGGCACGCCCATGAACCGGCTACTCCAGGGCGACGTCGGGGCCGGCAAAACCGTCGTCGCGCTCTACGCGGCCCTGCTGGCGGTGGCCAATCGCAAGCAAGCCGTCATCATGGCGCCGACGGAAATCCTCGCCGTGCAGCATTATCGCCGCATTTCGCAGTATCTCGAAGGGTCGCGCGTGCACAGCGGGCTGCTCGTGGGCGGGCAGAAAGAGATTGACCGCCTGCGCGTTCTCGACGGCCTGGCGTGCGGCTCGACGAACCTCGTCGTCGGCACGCACGCGCTGCTCGGGCAGGATGTGCGGTTCGACCAACTGGGCCTGGTGGTCATCGACGAGCAGCACAAATTCGGCGTCGAGCAGCGGACGGGAATTCGCGGCAAGGGATTCGCGCCGCATTATCTCGTGATGACGGCCACGCCGATCCCGCGCACGCTCGCGATGACGCTGTTCGGCGACCTGGATGTGTCGACCATCGACGCCCTGCCGCCAGGCCGCGGAAAAACCACCACGCGCGTCGTCGCGCAGGAGGAGATGCCTCGCGTGTTGCAGGCCGTCGAAAAGCGTCTCCAGGCCGGGCAGCACGCGTACTTTATTTACCCGCTCGTGAACGCGGCCCCGCAGGCGGAGTTGACCGCCGCACAGGATGCCTTCGCGGAGTTGTCGCGAGGCCCGCTGGCTGCGCACGGCGTGGCGATGATTCACGGGCAGATGCCCGCCGCCCAGAAGGACGCCGCCATGCGAGACTTCGCCGCCGGACGGGCCAAAGTCCTCGTCGCCAGCGTCGTCGTCGAAGTCGGCGTCGACGTGCCACAAGCCAACGTCATGGTCGTCATGCACGCCGAGCGGTTCGGCCTGGCGCAGCTCCACCAGCTCCGAGGCCGCATCGGACGATCCACCGACAACGCCTACTGTTACCTCGTCGCCTCGCCGAACAACCCGCTCGCACGCCAGCGCCTCGCCGTGCTGGAGGAGACCACCGACGGTTTCAAAATCGCCGAGAAAGATCTGGCGCTGCGAGGTCCCGGCGAGATGTTCGGCACCCGCCAGCACGGCCTGCCGGAACTGAAACTCGTCGACCTCGCCGAAGATCTCGACCTCCTCCGCGCCGCCAGAAAAGACGCCTTCGAAATGGTCGCCGACGACCCAGGACTCAACAACCCCGAACACCAACAACTCCGCCGCGAACTCCAAACCCTCTACGCCGGCAAACTGGGATTCCTGGCCGGTGCGTGAGCGGAATATGGGGCAAACGCATGTGACGTGACGCAGGGCAAATGCATGTAGATTCTCTTTTTACGGGGATCATGTTCAGGCGTAACTGGCCGCAGGCCCTGCCATTTTGCGTCGTAGATCGTTGTGACAGGCGAAGCGTTCTGTCGCCCACAGCGACCTACGACGCAAAATGGCAGGGCCTGCGGCCAGTTACGCCGAATACAACAGTTACGCGCAAACCGGAAAACGCACACGCATTCGTCTACAGCGGGCGAAGGGACTCGAACCCTCAACAATCTGCTTGGAAGGCCATTTCCAGGCTATGTCCAAACGCCCATAAAAACACGTTTTACGCAATAACTCCAACAAACACGTCACTTTTGCGACTCCACGCATCTCCGTAAATGTCCGCAGAAATCTGCATTTTTGTGGCATTGCTACCGGGGCGGTTACCGGTTTGAGGACAAAATGTCCGTCCATTTCAGCACCATCCTGATGGCCCACGACCGCTTGCGGATCGTTCCCATCGTGACGCCCCACGCCTTCTCGAAGTCAGCATTTAACATGCCTCTCACGCCGCAGGGGGATATTATGCCGTCGTTATCCACCGCGTAGACGAGCCCGCCCATCCATCCGTTCAAATTTCCGTTGAGTTCCGGATTGTCCTTCAGAAACTTGAACAGGGCGCCCATGCAGGAGGCCTGTAGGTTGGGGTTCGGGTACTGCGTAAAGTAGGCGTCGAGCGCGTCACGGCATTTGTCGATCAATGGCTTGGCTTCGCTGGTCATTTTATCTCCGCATCAGTCTACGACACCGGCCGCGTTCGGCTGATGCCTGGCTTCGTCGGTTTCGGAACGTCCAGAGCCGCGCCGGGAATGCCGCGGAAGTGCGGCCCTACCACTGTGCCATCGCGGCGGATGTAACTCTTGACGAACGTGGCTCCAGGTGTCTTTGGCGTCGGATGGATGGAGGTGGATTTCTTCGGGCCCCGCGCTTCAGCCTGGCCGGCGGTGGCCAGCAAGATCACGATAATCACCAAGACGACAATAGCCAGAACTTGCGTTCCGCAACCTCTGTTTCTTGCAACATCTCGACGTGTTTCGTTGTCCAAATGTGTTGCTGCTGGAACAAGGCCATATTTTGAAAACTGTTTCCCAATTACCACTCCAAACATTTCTGCTTCTCCTTGAGATACGCCGAAATGTTGATGAAATTTTCCAGAATCGTACACCGAACAAAATTCGGATCGCTCTCGAGGATTGCCAAAATACATTGCCGACAGAAAGATGATGCCTGCCATTATGCGCTTATAGTCATCCGAATCAGAGCCTTCCATGCCTTCCCATGCGCCGCTTAAAAAAAGCCACGATAGAACCCCCGAACTCCTATTGAAAAGATCATCATTGGGATGCTTCTCAAAATACAAACGAAGAATTTCAAGACACTCTTTCTCCGCATTTTGATCAGACGACATGCCAATGACTTCATTTTCTGGATAAGCTACTCTATGTCCGCATGATTTGCATGCACGAGCTGATTGAGTCGTAGATAGTTTTGAGAAAAACAGCATGAAACATCTTGGGCACATCAAAATAATGTCATCGCCGGCCATGGTCATCCTCAAAATTTCCTATCGCAACACCATAACACTTCCCAAAATTTTATTGACAGATACCCAATCAATCGCCTAACATCCGTACTCGCTGGCGCAAGGCCGCGATGTCCGTGGCGTACCCGACCAGCCAAAAAAGCGAGGACAACATGGCTCGTACGTCCAGCTGCTCGCAATATGCCGATGACATGGCGTTCATTTTGAGCCTTTCGCCTGCTGATCTACATCAACTCGTTCAGCTTGCCTTAAAAAAGAGGACTCCACAGCATAAAATTTCTCCGCAGCGGATAAAAGCAACGCTCGGTACTCCGGAGAAAGCTGATCGTAAATCTCGTTGATTCGAGCCTTATTGGTGTCAGCGTCCATTGTCGGATCAGGATACTCGATTGAACGCCATGGCTCTCGCATCGACTTTGTGTCAATCCCAAATACTTTCGCGATGCACTCAAGGTCTTTTCGCCTTGGGCGATGCATTTCCTTTTCCCATCTGTGCACCGTCTGAGGATCGCACCCAATTTCCTCAGCGAGTTCTTTCTGGGTCATTCCGCGTTTTTCACGCAAATGCTGTATAAGTCTTCCAATCGTCTTCACGGCGATACGGTACTCCTTCAAAAAAAGTTTGCAATTTTTTTCTTTCACAAGTCATGCACTAATAACGATTTGCCTGTATACGCCTACAGTATTGACTATTTTCGTGTTGACTTCATGCCTATGTATGCCTATTTTTCCCATCATGCAACGCGACTCGACCAAAATCCGATGCAGTGACAATCAACCGGCGCATGATCTCTTGGTCGAGTCGCATGCGCCGGTCGCCGTGCGCGGCTGTGTACTTCCACTCCTTTGCGCAGTCGCCACGGCACCTTTTTCCTTCTCTCCCGCCGTAACTCCGCGGCTGGCTTCCCCGCCGTGGCGACGAAACTCCAAAACGCCAGACCGTCGCCACGGCAACTTTTCCAAATGTCCGCAATATGCGAGTTATCGCCTACAGGGGTTTTCCCTATGACCACTGCCACGAAGAAATCCACCGAGCCAAAGCTGCTGACGGCCTTGCAAGCCCGTGAACGCCTGGGCATGTCGAATGGCGAATTCTACCGGCTGTTGCCAAGGCTGATCGCGTCGGGAATGAGAAAGGTGATTCTCCCGTCGCGTGCCAAAGGACAGGTCTACGTCAAGTTCGAGACCGCGAGCATCGACCGCATGATTCAACGTGCTGCTGAAACAGAAACCCCGCTGTGTTGAAGGAGATCGCCATGAAATCTGAATTGCCACCCAAAGTTCGCGGCATGAACGCCATGTTGGCCGACGTCATGAGTCGCTTCGAGCTTCAACCCGTACAGGCGAAACCGTCATGTCCATCCGCCCCGCAAGGGCCGTGGCCGAAATGGAATCCCGGCGACAATGACGAAATCTCTCGGCTGTTCCTCGATGACCTTGTGGATCAGGTTGAGATTCGCCATTGCCATGAAATTGATGAAGAATACGTGGCAACGGGGCGCGTTGAAGTTGACCTGGACTACATGCACGGGTTTGCGTTGCCGGCCATCGTGGACGCGGAGTTGCGGTCGCATGAGAAACACATCGTAGACAACGGTGACGGCCCGTACCACCGTGAGTATCAGGAATTTCATATCCGATTCAGCTTGTCTGCAATCAAACCTGGCCCTAATGGCACCTTGGCGGTGTATGAGGTCGAGGAATTGTAAACCCCGAAAGGAAACCCATGCAGATCAACATGACGAAACAGGTTCCGGTTCAGGCGAAAACGCTTGCGCTGTATATAAAGGTTCGCGATGAGTTTTGCGCGACACTGAAAGATCAAGACGGCGTATCGCTGAAAGAATACGAGGGATACGTTCCGAAATTCATGCCCGGCGACAGTGGCCAAGGAGATCACGGCGGCGACTACCTGATCTTGGACATCGACATTGACACCGGCCAGATTTTGAATTGGAAACGACCGACTGCGGAGCAACTCGAACAGTTCATCAGCGGCAACGACGACGAGTAACACGAAGAAACATGCGGCGGTGGCCACGACAGAGCGTGGCGAGGAAAACAGGGTGAAAAAGGAACATGGCCTCTTGGACGGCTCCCTGTAGCCGAAGGTCCGCGAGTCGGGGTCGAACCCGACCGCCGCAATAAACAGCCTGGCTTCATTGCAGCGTGCAAGGAAATTGCCACGGCAACAGGCAAAGGGTTGGGCTCGGCGGAACAAGAATCATAGCGCGCTGATTCAAGCCGTCGCTGCCCGGCGAAAGGAGAAACCTCATGACCATACAAGTTGTATGCGATTTTGAAGAATGCTGTCTTTGTGAATATACGCCCGAGAAAGGCCCCATTGAAACGGGCGACATTACCCCGGTGTCGCTGCCGCCCGGATGGTTCGCGAATCACGGGAACCATTACTGCGAAAAGCACCATGATGCTGTCAAGATTTACAAAAATGCGGACCGTGAAAAACAGAAAACAAAAAGACAGAAGATTGTCGAAGTCAGCCTGTTCATTCTGTTGTTCTTTTTGGCGCAGGCCCTGTTCTTCTATGTGTGCGTTCTTGGGATTCGCAGCTTCTTCAACGAGTAACTAACGGCCTAACGGCCACACAAAACAACCGAAAGGGAATTCGAAATGTCTACCGCAACAACGCCTGAAATAGAACATGCCAACGAGCCCCGTGATGGGGAAACCTTGGCCGATTACGTCAACAGAGTTCGGCCAAAAAATGCACCCGTCATAAAGGGACTGCCAGTATGGAGTGACAGACATAACGGATGGAATTGGATGAAGAACGATTGGAATGTCACGTTGTGCGACATGAACAACAGTGATTTCTGTCTTAGTTGGCAACAAGGGTTTGAACCGGACTACTGGTACGACCTCTACTTGTTCGGCGAACGAATGGTTTCAACTCATGATGATCCCTGGGAGTTCGCCACGGATGAACAACGCAAAGCGACAAGGCGCAGAAAAGTGGCGATGGCTGTTCCGGAGTAACCCACAAAAGAAACCACATAAAGGAAAATGACATGAACCGATCATTGTTGAACATCACTGACGATCTTTTGGCCCTGGACGATCTTCTGAGCGAGGCCGGCGGTGACATTACGGGCGTCGAGGCCACCGTGGACGCCTGGCTGGCCGAGTTGAAAGCCGATCTCAAGGGCAAGGTGGACAACTACGCTGCCCTGATCTGCTCGATGGAATTGCGTGCCGGCGTCCGTAAGGACGAGGCCGACCGTCTCGCTCAGCGTGCGAAGATCGACGCCAACAACGCCAAGTTCCTCCGCGAGCGGCTGAAACTGACCCTCGAACGCCTGGGCGTCACGAAGCTGGAAACGTTCCGTTACCGCATTGGCGTTACCAAGGCCGGCGGCGTTGCGCCGCTGCTGATCCCCGACCCATCGGCTATCCCCGAAGAATACATTCACGTTCGTGAAGTTCGTGAGGTGGATAAAGAGGCCATCCGAACAGACCTGGAAGCTGGCCGCCAGGTCGCCGGGGTGGCACTCGGAACGCGGGGCACCTACCTGGCGATTCGGTAATTCACTGCAACCTATAACAGCCCTCACGGGGCAGGAGAAAAAGACAATGGCACTGTTACAAACACTCATTCGGACACAGACGCCGGCGCCGCCCAAGATGATCGTCTACGGGCAGCCGGGCGTTGGAAAAACGACGTTCGCGGCATCGGCGGGCGCCATCTTGATCGACTGCGAAAACGGCGCGGGGGCGATTCCCGATCTGTCCCGGACGCCGTACCTCAAAAGCTGGACGGAGATTCGCAACTGGCTGGTGGAACTCGCGGAGAACACGCCGAAAGACCTTCAAGTGCTCGCTGTGGACACGCTCGATTGGATGGTGACGAGGATTGTGGAATATGTGATCGTGGACCTTGACCCAAAAAGCGGCGGCGACCTGCGAAACACCATCGGCTCATCGCACGGCGGGTATTTCAAAGCCCGCGACATCGTGAACAACGTCGTCTACCGTGATCTGATTCCGCTGCTGAACACCATCAACGCTAAGGGTATCGCGATTGTCCTGCTGGCCCACGCGTCCAACGAGAAGATGAAAACCCCCGAGGGGTTTGACATTCGCCTGGCGGCTCCCGACCTTCCCAACTGGATCCTGCCGACGTTCGTCGAATGGTGCGACGCCGTGTTGTACGCCACTCGCGACGGCAACAAGCGAACGCTTCGGACCGAAGGCACCAACGTCGTTATGGCCAAGAACCGCTACGGACTGCCGGCGGAAATCGAGTTTTCGTGGCCGGTGCTGATGGAGGCCATGTACAGCAACCCCACCGCGGCGAACCACGTTGTGGTGGCCAATGACACCCCGGCGGAACAACAGAAGCAACCCGCAGCGTAAGGATGACCCTATGTGGCTACATGGCTATGTGGCTGTGTGGCTGATGAACCAAACGAAAGGAAACGAACATGGCAAACCTGAATGGATTTAACGCAAACAACGTGAAACCGTCGCAATCCTTTGACCCGATTCCAGCCGGCAAGTACCTGGCCACGATCACCACTTCGGAGATGCTGCCCACCAACAACCGAAATGGCCAATTCCTCAAGCTGGAATTCGTCGTCGCGGACGGAGAATACAAGGGCCGCAAGCTGTGGTCCCGGCTGAACCTCAACAACCCAAGCGCCCAGGCGGTCGAGATTGCACAGCGGCAACTGTCGGCCATCTGCCACGCGGTCGGCGTGCTGGAGCCCCGCGACAGCGTGGACCTTCACAATCTGCCGCTGGTGGTCAAGGTCAAGATCGGAAAGAACAACAACACGGGCGAGCCTACCAACGAAATCACCGGCTATGAAGCGAAGGGTTCTACCGCCACCCCGCAGGGGTCGCAGCAGGCCCCGCCGCCGCCACCGCATCATCAGCCGGCCATGGCCGGCGCTGGCGTCCCTTCTGCCCCGTCCGCTCCGGCGACGGCCCCATGGCAGCGTCAGTAATCGTTATCGAAACAAAAACAACGAAAGGAGAAAAACATGAAAAAAATGTCACTTGACGATTTAGCCGTGAAGTACCCGTGGATTGACCGAGAGGACTGGCGCGAGCATTCGAACGGCGGCGGATGGATTCAGAAAACAGCGACCGTTGGCGAGAAGGCTTTTATCGGAGAATGCGCCGTGGTGACCGGCTCCGCCAGGGTGACCGGCTCCGCCAGGGTGGACGGCTCCGCCTGGGTGACCGGCTCCGCCTGGGTGGACGGCTCCGCCTGGGTGACCGGCTCCGCCTGGGTGACCGGCTCCGCCGTGGTGGACGGCTCCGCCTGGGTGGACGGCTCCGCCTGGGTGGACGGCTCCGCCAGGGTGGACGGCTCCGCCAGGGTGACCGGCTCCGCCAGGGTGACCGGCTCCGCCGTGGTGGACGGCTCCGCCTGGGTGGACGGCTCCGCCTGGGTGGACGGCTCCGCCAGGGTGGACGGCTCCGCCAGGGTGACCGGCTCCGCCTGGGTGGACGGCTCCGCCTGGGTGGACGGCTCCGCCAGGGTGGACGGCTCCGCCTGGGTGACCGGCTCCGCCTGGGTGATGTCGCCACTTTACATTCAGGGGTCACGATGGTCGGTCTCGATGTGTGATGCCGGTCAATTGGCCATCGGGTGCGAAGTTCACACGATTGACTGGTGGCTCGAAAACCATGCCGAGGTAAACGCCGAGCATGACGCCGCCGACGTGCTGGAGGAATACAAACTCTACATCGACATGGCTGCCGCGTGGTGGAAGATTCATGGGCCGCGCGTGCTGTCGGAAACCGAGAAGGTGAATGCCGCTGCGGATGCGGAGAAAGAGGGAAAGCAATGCCAATGACGAAAAAACAACGTGGCGAATACAAGAGGTATCTCAAATGGCTGCGTCGGTATCGCCAACTCGATCTTCTGAAGATCAATCCAGGCGGATTTGTCGGCTGGAAAGTCAGGCTGTACTGATGAGAACCGAAAAGAAACCAGAGTTCAAGTGGCAGTTTTACGCGATCCGCCGACTTGAAGACGGCGAATGGTTTGGCGGCTCAATGTCACCTGGTGGAGTTCGAGGCCCGTGGATCCCCCTGTGGTTCACGCACTACTTGCAGGCCATGCCGTGGCCTTCGAAAACCAGTGCGGAGAACTTCGCCAGGCGGCACAACTTTGGCGACTGTGAATCCGTTCCTGTGGAAGTTGCGCGTAAACGAGGAAAAGATCGTGTTATCGGATTAACGCAAGTTTCTGAGGTGACATGATGGCTGTGTATGTATGCACAATGAGGCCTGTCAATCCTGATTGGCTGTGGCAGAGAAACACGGCCTGCTATATGTTCGCGGATTCAACCGGCGAGTTGATTGCATTTGCGAAAAAGATCAAATTGAAAAGCACACGGATATTTTTCGAACCGATTGTGAACATCTTTTTAACAGAACACTTTCGCAAAAAAGCGATCAAAAACGGCGCGTTGTCTGCGTCGCCAGATGAAGCGGGAAGAATCTGTTGGAGTATTGCCGCAAAGGAATTTCGGAGATTATCGACATGAGCAATGCCAACTTTGACTCACGATGCGGGACATGCGTGTGGTTCTTTCCCGATAAATTGAAACCAAAAGTAGGGTTCTGTTTTTTTCCGATCCCGGAATTTCTGATCGAAGCATATAACAGAATAACAGATCAAGGACACAAACTTGGATTATGGGATTGTACTTCGTGCGATTGCTGGCAGGAGAAGCCAAAATGTTGATATTGGAAATTCCGTACCCGCCGTCTGTGAATCATTACTACCGTCGCGTGGGAAACAGAATGCTCATCAGTCGTGAATGGCGCGAGTACAGGGCCACGAATCACGGCTGGCTTGTTGCGGGAAGGCGTTAAACCGGCATTCAACGAACTCGATGTTGACATTGAACTATACCCGCCAGATCGCAGGCGTCGCGACATCGACAACACATTGAAGGCCCTGTTGGACTCGCTACAGCACGGTGGCGCGTACTTCAACGATTCGCAAGTGAAGCGGTTAACAATCACCATGCGAGAGCCCGTCGATGGCGGATCGGCGGTCGTGAAAATCAAAGCGATGGATATGCCAATCGTCGTTAAACGGAAGGTCGAATAGGAAACATGCCACTACTTGACGAACACGGTGAACCGGTTGGATGCACCAACTGTGAATACGACGCGGAAGTTGAATGTGCGCAATGCGGCGAGGCGTTTTGTTCTGACTGCATTGACGACGACGGGGGATGCGACAAATGTTTCTGGGATTTTCGTAATTGCAGGGAGAAATCAATACGATGACGCTCATTAACGAATTTGGCGATACGCTCATCTGCGTGGATTGTGGCGGCGAAGCCGATCTATTGTGCGACCGGTGCAGTCAACCGCTCTGTTTCGAATGCACCGGCGATTATGTGATGTGCGAAAGCTGTGAGGAACTTCAACCATGAACAGTCGCATATTACCGCAATGCCATGAATGCGGAAGAACGGCAGAAACGTACTGCTGGCAATGCAAACGTCCAAAATGTTTTGAGTGTTTGTCCGATCGGGATATTTGCGATGAATGCCTTGAAAACCAAAATGGAACTTCGACCTTACCAACGTGAAGCCGTGGACGCTGTGTACCGCCACCTTCGGGAATACGACGACAATCCCGTTGTCGTGATCCCCACAGCCGGCGGGAAAACGCCTGTTATAGCCACGATCTGTGACGACGCCGTTCGGCTCTGGGGCGGGCGGGTGCTGGTGCTCGCTCACGTCAAGGAACTGCTCGAACAGACCGTTGACAAGCTGAACATCATGGCAAAGTACATCCGTGTGGGCGTCTACTCGGCCGGCCTGAACCGGCGGGATATGACGCACCCGGTGATCGTCGCCGGGATTCAGTCGGTCCACAAGCGAGCCTGCGACCTGTGCGGCGACACGCCGTTTGACCTGGTGCTGATCGACGAGGCTCACCTGATCCCGCCAGACGGCGAGGGCATGTACCGCTCCTTCCTGGCCGACATGAAAATGATCAACCCGAACGTCCGCGTGATCGGCCTGACGGCCACGCCGTTTCGGCTGTCCAGCGGGATGATTTGCGACCCCGACCACTTCCTCAACCGCATTTGCTACGAGGTCGGCGTGCGGGAACTGATCGTCAAAGGCTACCTGTGCCCGCTGCGGTCGAAAGCCGGCGTCGTCCGCGCCGACACCAGCGGTCTGCACATCCGTGGAGGCGAATTCGTCGCCGGCGAGGTTGAAGGCCTGATGAACGAATCCGCATTGGTCAGCGCCGCCTGCCGGGAAATCGTCCAAAAGACACAGGACCGCCGCAGCGTGCTTATCTTCGCCGCTGGCGTCGATCACGGGCAGAACATCGTGGACACGCTCCAGCGGGAACACGGCATTGAATGCGGATTCGTCACGGGCGAAACGCCAAGCCACAAGCGTGACGAGTTGCTGGCCCGCTTCAAGGGACAACCCCCGGCGAAGGGATTGTGCGACGCCCCCGTTGGCCCTCTGAAATACCTGTGCAACGTGAACGTACTGACTACGGGGTTCGACAGTCCGAGCATTGACTGCGTGGCCATGCTGCGGCCCACGATGTCGCCGGGGCTGTACTACCAGATGGTGGGCCGTGGGTTCCGGCTGTGCGAGGGCAAGGCCGATTGTCTAGTGCTGGACTTCGGCAGCAACATTCTGCGGCATGGCCCGGTGGACGATCTCAAAATCAAAACGCCCGGCGCCGGCGGCGGCGATGCTCCGGCCAAGGAATGCCCGGAATGTCAGGCCGTGGTCCACGCCGCCTACGCCAACTGCCCCGATTGCGGCTACGCCTTCCCACCCCCGGAAAAGCAGCGGCATGACGCCACGGCGGCTTCCGGCGGGATCCTCAAGGGCGAGTCGACCGACACCGAGTATACCGTGTCCGACTTTGAATATAGCGTCCACGTCAAGCGGGATGCTCCCGACGACGCACCGCGAACGATGCGGGTGACGTATCGCATCGGATGGAACAAGTACGTCAGCGAGTGGGTGTGTTTTGAGCATACCGGTTTCGCCCGCGCCAAGGCCGAGGTCTGGTGGCGTGATCGCTCGGATGACCCAATCCCAGACAACGTGGACATGGCGGTTGACCTGGCCGAGGCGGGCAGCCTTGCCCCGACCCTGGGCATCACGGTTCGCCGCGTGGCTGGCGAGAAATACGACCGCGTGGTGGACTACAAACTCGGACCAAAGCCGCCCCCGGTACTCGCGGACAACATGCCCCACTTCGCGGCAGTTGATCCCGACACATTGGACGCCCAGGCCGAACCCGAATTCGTTCCGCAAATTCCCGACGACGAAATCCCGTTCTGAAAGGATAAACATGTTCGACGAAAGAAATATGCCGATGGCGGACGCATACATCCGAGCGATGGAGCGAATGAATGCCATTCGAGAACTGTTGAAAGGTGTCCAAAATTGCCTGATCCGCTATCGCGAAACTGAAGATGTTCAGACAATCATTTAGGATTTGACAGCGCTCGCATTTGACGCCAATGCGAAGTTGAGCACCCTCTACGCGAACCTATTTAAGTGACACATGACAACAATACCGGCAATGGACTGTCCAAACCTCTTCGACGCGGCAATAGCCTACCTGCAGGCGGGGCTGAGCGTGCTGCCCGCCCACCTGTCCGAGAAGCGCCCCGCCGTGGTCACTTGGAAAGAGTATCAGAATCGCCTGCCCACGGAAGAACAGCTTTACGGCTGGTTAAGCCCAAACGCGGTGGGGTTTTCAGCCCCACCACATGAGGCGGTTTGTCTGATCTGCGGCGCGGTGTCCGGCCATCTGGAGATGATCGACTTCGACGCCGAGGGCGAACTGTTCGGGGCGTGGTCGGACAAGATCGGCGACGATATGCTCAACCGACTGGTGATCGAAAAGACCAAGCGGGACGGGGTTCATGTCTTTTACCGCAGCGCCGAACCCGTCTGCGGCAACATGAAGCTGGCGTTCAAGGTCATTCACCTCGAAGAAAGTGACCTGACGTTCAGCGAGGACGGAACCCCGCAAAAAGTGGTCTACAAACGCGGCGAGTACAAACCGCGAAAGATCGATGGCCAATGGGTCATCATCCCGTGCATGATCGAGACTCGCGGCGAGGGCGGGTTGTTCCTGTGCGCCCCGTCGCCGGGCTATGAGTTGCTCCACGGCGACCCGACTACGCTGCCCGTCCTGACCGAGGCCGAGCGGGACATCCTGCTCCAGGCGGCGTGGGAACTCAGCGACACGTTTTGCGGTGAGGCATCTGGGTTTCGGGATTCGCCCCTCGCCGCCACACCGACGCCGCAACATGTCAGCCCCCACGCAGTGGGCGAATCCAGGCCCGGTGACGATTTCAACCGGCGGGGCGAACTGCGTGACGTGCTGGCGGGTGCTGGATGGGCGCTGGTGAAGCCGGGCGCAAACGAATACTGGCGGCGTCCTGGCAAGGCGTCGGGATGGTCGGCCACGTTCAACGGCGACGTGTTTTACGTGTTTTCGTCCAACGCCCCGCCGTTTGATCCGCACCGAGGCTACTCGAAATTTCAGGTGTACGCCATGCTGGAGCACGGGTGTGACTTCGCAGCGGCCGCGGCGTCGCTGCGGCGGCAGGGATACGGGGGTGAATCGTCGCAGCCGGTGTCGGGTGTGGCAAACATCTCCTCGATTGTCGCCAAGGCTCGCGGTGAAACCGTTGAGGCGGTCGCTGGCGATGACGACGATACGCCGACGTCGATGGATTACCAAGACCCCGGCCCCATCCCGGTTGAGTTGCTTCGGATTCCCGGCTTCGTGTCCGAAGTCATGGATTACGGGCTTTCGACGGCACCCTATCCAAACCCGACGCTCGCGTTTTGCGGGGCGCTGGCGTTGCAATCGCTGCTGGCCGCCCGCAAGGTTCGTGACTCTGGCGACAACCGGACCAACTTGTACATTCTGGGCCTGGCCCACTCGGCCAGCGGCAAAGATTGGCCCCGCAAGGTGAACGTGAAAATTCTGCACCAGGCTGGCATGGCCGCGTGCCTTGGCGAGCGGTTCGCCTCGGGCGAGGGTATTCAGGATGCTTTGTTCCTGAATCCGGCCATGCTCTTTCAGACCGACGAGATTGACGGGATGCTACAGTCGATCAACAAGGCCAGGGACGGCAAGCACGAGGCGATTATGTCCACGTTGCTGACCATGTACTCGTCGTCCAACAGTGTGTACCTCATGCGTCAAAAGTCCGGCAAGGACAAGCCTGGCGAAATCGACCAGCCGTGTTTGAGCATTTTCGGCACGGCCATCCCGAACCACTACTACGAGGCACTGAGCGAGCGAATGCTGACCAACGGGTTCTTTGCCCGCATGATTATCCTGGATTCCGGGAGCCGTGGAAGCGGGCAGGAACCTAGAATTCTGGACATTCCTTCCAGGATTCTGGAGACGTCCAAGTGGTGGTCGAACTATTTTCCCGAACAAAAGAAAGGAAATCTCATCAACATGCACCCGGATCCGACGATCATCGAGCACACCTACGACGCCAGTACGTTCCTTGCCGATGTACGAAAACGGGTGGACGAAAAATACTCCGAGTTCGAGGCCAAAAGCGACCCGGTAGGCACGACCGTCTGGGGACGGGCCAGCGAGAACGTTCGCAAGCTGGCCCTGCTGTACGCCGTCAGCGAGAATAACAAATTACCAAAAATTCATAGAAAATCCGTCGAGTGGGCCTGCGAACTCGTCATGCACCAGATAACTAGGCAACTATTCATGGCATACCAGCACGTCGCGGACGGCGAGTTTGACGCGCTGGTGAAGCGTGCGGAACGGTACATCCGAAGTTGGCATGAGCGGAACGGGAATGATTCGCTGATGACTCGAAAGGAACTGAAGCGAAGGATGAAGGTCCGCCCGAAAGAGTTTGATGATGTCATGCTGGAAATAGAAGAACGAGGAATCGCCGTCAAGAAAAACGTACCAGGAAAGACAAGGCCGTTCAGCGGGTACCGCCTGTTGTACGCCAAAGATAATGGACAAAAGATAGATAATGGACATTCATCCACATGACCCAAAAGCGAGATAATGGGCAATAATGGACAGATAACGTACATGGCATTTTGTCCATTATCTTTTAGAGAAAACAATGAAAAATAAGGGAAATAATGATAAATAATAATAGTGTACATATTTCTCTATATCCCCCTCGCACCTGTGTTTTCGTGTATACGCGCGTATATAGAGATTTTTTGCCCACTATCTTTTTGACGTAATAATTCACCATGAAGCGACTCAGCGACAAACCAAGATCGGATTACAACGGAGTGAAAGCGGCGGCGAAGATGAGCACGGACGCCGTGGTCGTGATGTCCTACCTTCAGCCATTTCCGCACGGTTCGCCGACGAAGGATTTATCCATAGACGCGTTTGGCAACTCGGGAATGATGGCTCGTGGGCGTGTAATGAAGGCGCTCGTCGAGATACGGAATATTTTCGGACTGCGGGTGGACACACACAATATGCGTCCAGTAGGGATGCAAGACCTGTACAGCCTTCCGAACGAAACGTATGACGAGGCCAAGGAATATCTGCGGGTGAATTTAAATAAAGCGGACCGGAATGTTTTATGAGTTCCATGCGTGCCCGGTCCTGTCGCGGAAAAGTAGACCAGCGGGTGGGCCGCATCGTGTTAAGTGGGTTGTGCCCGTGGCGGTAATGCGGTAGTTCTTCTTGCATATGGATGCCGAACAGAAACCACGAAAGGACGGCCGCAAACCGCCGCCAAGGCTTCCACGCTCGCCGGTGGCGAAGCGGTCCAAGCCGGGCCCGCCGGACATTGAAGGTTGCACGGCGTATAACGCCATGAAGCCCAAGCGCCGGGCGTTCGTGCTGCGCTACTTGCGGTATTTCAACGCGTCGAGGGCGGCTCGCGAGTCGGGGTACTCGAAAAAATACGATGGCGCGATGGGCTCGCGGTTGCTGAATCTGCCCGACGTGCAGGCGGCCGTGGGCGAGGTGCTGCGCGTGCACGGGATTACCCCGGAGCGGGTCATCGCGGCCCTGTCGGAGATTGCGTTCGGGTCGGACATTGCCGATTTTACGGGGATTCTATCCGGACAGAAACCGAACGACGCACGCAACGAAGGCGCGAACACGACGTTGATTAACAAGCTGAGCGTGTCGCGCCGAGTGATCGGGCGCGGGGATGACGCATACGACGTCGAGGATGTTCGCCTGGAACTGTACCCGCGGACGATGGCCTTAGCGCAGCTCGCAAAGATTCTCGGCATGGTGACCGAGAAACGCGAGATTTCCGGGAATCTGGCCGCGGACGTGTCGCTGTTGGAGATGACCAGCGACGAATTGCAGCGGCTAGCGGTGGCGGTTGATGGGCCTGTTGCCCCCTGCGGGGTGGCTGTAGATGACACGCCGGCGGTTGAGGGGGTGGAGTGATGGTGGTTGTTCCGCCCAATCTGGCCTGCCTGACGCCGCGGACGGTGCAATTGCGACTGCGGGCACGGTGGGAGATTGCTCGGAGGCACCCGTATCACTGGTTCAAGTTGTTCGTGTGGACCAATAAGCCCGTGGCCGACGCGATGGGGATTGCCCGGAGAAACGAGGTAGCGCCGTTCCCTATCGATCGGACGCACTTGCACCATTTGACCGAGTTGTGGCTGCACAATCAACGGCTGCTGGTGGTCAAATATCGGCAGGCGCTCGTTACCTGGTGGATGGCGGGTATTGTCGCGTGGGATCCGCTGTTTCACACCAATCGGCTCATCATGGCCCAGGCACGAACCGAGGCCGACGTAATCGGCGACCGCGAAACCGGCGACGGGTTGCTCGGGCGGGCCAAGTTCATCCTCGACCACGTGCCCGGGGCTGCGTTCCTTGGCTGCAAGGTCGGGCGTGATATCGACATCAAAGAGGGCGTCGTGACGTTCGCCCGGACACGATCGACCATTCAGGCCATTGCCCAGGGCGGGGACAAGATCAGGCAGCGCACGCCATCTGGCATGGCGTCCGACGAGTGTGCGTTTCAGCCAGAATTCGAAGGCGCGTACATGGCCGTGCAGGCCTGTCTGCGGGCTGGCGGGTGGTTCGTTGGTGCCACGACGGCGGACAAATCGGATAAGGGTTTTACGCGAAAAGTCTACTTCGACGAGGCCGACGCATGATCCACAAGCCACATAATCACATAGGCGCAGCGTTGCGTGATGGCGTTGTAGCTCTTTCATCTACAACGATGTTCCATGATCGTCCACAGATGTGGAACGAGCGTAGGGTTAAACGTTCGCGACTATGTGGCTATGTGACTTGTGGCTCGGAGGCTGACGCATGAGGATTGACCGAGAAACCATCCTGTTCCATGGCATGACGGCGTGGCCGACGTCGCGTGATATTGTAGTAGTGGACCTGGACCCCGAAGCGGACCCGATCGGGCTTCCTCCGGCGGTAATCGACCAGGAAAAGCGGCGGCTTGGCAGCGTGCTGAACGATGATGGAACCTGGAGGCTGTCGTGGAAGTACCGCAAGGAATACCTTCGCGACTTCGATGCGCAAACTGGGGTGCCGGTGTTCGAGCCGGAATGGATTGATGCACAGAAACCGAACCTCCGAAACCCGCTGTACTGCATTGACCTGGACGAGTCGGGTCGGCTGGTTCGCCGCGAGCGTGGGCGGGTGCGGGTGTACGCCGAACCATCATCGCAGCCGGGTTCTGAGCAACAATTGCCGGCCGGGGCGGTGCGGGTAACGCGGGCGGTCGGGATTGGGTGTGACGTCGGGCTGGGCACTGGTTCGTCGGATACAACGTTCGTCGGGATGTTCGTTGATAATCGTGAACAGTGTGTGGAGTTCAACAGCAACCGCATCACGCCGAACGATTTTGGGCGGCTGGTGGTGGCCGTCGCCATCTACTTCAATAATGCCCTGGTGTGCTGCGTCCGAAAAATGCACGGCCTGACGGTCATTCGGACCATGCGGGATGAGCTGAACTATGCGTATCTTTGGCATTCCCGCATCGAGTCTGGCATGGTGACGCGCCCGACCGATCAACTCGGATGGGGCGGCGGTGAGATGACCGATGAGCGGTTGGTGGATCCGCTTCGGGACGCGCTGGACAAGCGGAACATGATCATCCGTTCGACCCTGCTTGCCCGGCAGTTGAGTGAATACATTTTCGATGATCAGGGCCGCATTATTCACCAGAGCCTTGCCCATGAATCGGAGGCCGTACGTGAGCAGCACGGCGACGTGGTGGCCGGCGGTGCTCTGTCGCTCAAGGCCTGTTGTGACTTACCGAAGTTCCGGGCCGTCCACCAGCGGGAGTTGACGCCGATGCAGAAGGCTTTACAGGCTGAAGCAAACAAGAAGAAATCCGTTTGGAGTTAATCATGCAGGAACAAAAAGTAGATGCGCTGGGACATAACAGCGCAGGAACATTGTCAGATGATCAGCAGTCTCTTTGGAAGAAGCGGCTGCTACGCTCGAAACAGCATCATGGCCGATACTGGGACGTCGCCCAGCGGATTCGGAACGAATACTTGGGAAAGCATGACGCGCAGTCGGACATGCCCTCCGAAGCCGGCAAACCGCTGAACCTGATTTCGTCGTTCATTCACACGGTGCTGCCGCTGGTCAGCCCGCGCGACTCATGGCCGATGGTGGAACCAAAACTTCCAGGCGACGAGTACGTTGAAGGGGCCCGGCGACTTGAGGCCCGGCTGCGAGAAGTGTTTGACACGGTTGGCGCTCGGAAGAATTTCGCCCGCGCGATGTTTGACGCATTCTTTCTCGCCGGGTTCGTTCATGTTGGGTGGATGCCAAAAGCGTCTCAAGCCGTGGCCGGCGTTGACTCCCTTGCGGGTGGGCCTGACAAATCACAGCCTGAAGCGCGTGATCCTGGGTCCGCTGGTGACGATTCTGGTGATTCTCAATTGTCATCTGATGAGGTGCTGTTCCGCCATATCGACTATCGAGATATCCGAATTGACCCTGACGCCGCCAGTGTTGACGAGGCACGGTGGATTGGGTACGTCATGGAGCGTCCTGTGGCTGACGTGAAGGCGGATGACAAGGCGCGAAACCCCATGGGGATTTATCGCGATACGGATCAGATTCGCGACGGTGGCGATGATCGGCCTGCCGCCGTGGCAGGCACGTCTGACCAGGGAGACATGCCCGAACAGGACAAGATGGTGACACTTTACACCCTCTACCAGCCCGGGCGCCGCGAGGGCGAAGTGGAAATCATCGTCCTGGCCGGGCCGCAGTATGTGCCGATTCGCCGCGAATACCTGACGCTGGGCATTCGCGGGTTGCCGATTCGCTGTCTGACGCTGCATGACGTGGGGCGGCTGTTTCCGGCGGTCCCTGAGCAGTTCTGGCTTGACCAGTTGACGGCGATGAATGAGTTTTTGAAAGAGGCCACGGAACGGGCGCGGCAGAGCAAGGTTGTAGCCCTGGTGGCAGACACAACGGACGATCTGGCCGGGAAAATCCAGTCTGCACGCGGCGGCGATGTGATCAACACACCGGACCCGTCTCGGGCCAACACACTGACGCTCGGCGGCGTTCATCCGGCGACAATGGACTTGCTGGCGACTGCTGAGCGCATGACGGACAAGGTTTCCGGCATCGCGGATTTCCAGCGGGGCATCAGCTCCAACGTCGCCCGCACCGCCCGCGAAGTCGAGGCGATGGACACATACACCAAGGGGCGGCTCGATATGTACACCAGCCACATGAACGACTGGCTGGAGCAGCTCGTGGTGGACGGGGCGTCGATGTTGCTCCAGTTCCAATGGCAGCCGTCGCCGGTCCGTATCGAGGAAGGCGGCGGGAAGTACCGGTGGTCGGATTTCTCGAACCAAGAAGTGCCTGCCAATGTGCTCGGATATCAGTTCCAAATCGACATCAGCCAGCAACAGCGGAACAGCCCAGCGCTGAAGGAGAAGCGGGCACAAGACCGTCTGGAGATTCTGGCGAGGCCTGATATTCAGCAAGCCGCCGCGGCGGTGGGCAAGCGGCTCAACATCGTGGCGGCACTTGAAGATTTGCTGGAAGCATCCGGCACTCGCGATATTGGCCGATACGTTGAAGATTTGCCCGACCCGACACAGCAGCAACAGCAGGCGGCGGACGAAGAAAATCAGGACATGCTCTCTGGGATTCCCCGTGAGGTGAGCATGGAAGGCGACGATCATCGGATTCACGCGCGGGCCCATTTGCCCGTCGCTGATCAAAGCCCGCTGGTCGCTGAGCACCTGGCGGAACACTTCGCCTATTTGGGAGGTCAGCGTTCTGGGCAATCGCCTGGTGCTGATGCGGTTCATGCTCCGGGCGGCATTCCGTCAGCACCGCCAATCTCGGATGCTTCCGGGCCGAACATGGCGGCGGGCCCGATGGTTGGCACGCAAGCGCCATCAGCAGCCAACGAATATGCACAGGCTACGAGCCTTTTCTAGGAGTTTTTTACGAGGTCACAATGCCACTTTACACAATGACATGCGAATGCGGGGTTTCGTTTCAGAAGTTCGGGCGCATGAAGCACCCGCCAAAAAAGGCTCGATGCAAGTGCGGGCGAAATGCCACGCGAGATTTCCTGGCTGATCTTCCACATATTCAAACCGATCCGGAGGCCACGGACGCCGGCTTGAGAAATCGGATTCGGCAAACCAACGATCACAAGCGCGTGACGGACTATCACTACTCGCAATCGCTGGCGGATGTTCCTGGAACGGATACCGTCACAGGCCCGGACGGCGAGCGGTATGCGAGGTTTCGCAACAAAAAGCATCGACGTCAGGTTTTGGACAGCTTGGGCATGCACGACGCCAAATGAGATGCGGCCCACCCGCTGCCTGTTTTCATGTTGAGAGACTTGACAAGTCACGTCCACAATGCATGCGTGCCCGATTGGCAAACATGGAGACCAAGAATGAGCGATTCGGCGACTGTGAAACGTGGTTTTTTCTGCGAGAAGTGTGGTTTTGTGGACGCGGACACCATTGACCGGCGAAGCAATATCCACCTTGAACGCTGGGGCGGCTGCGGCGGACAGGTCCGTGTAATGACCATGGACACTACGCAGACAAGCGGAGTTCGAGCGAAGACGCTCGATGATTTTCGGGAAGACGCGGAGCGACAGGCGAAACGCACGGACGAATACCAGTCGGAGAATTCAAAGCTGCACAATCGACTGGAAGAAGCGAACATCAGAATCGAAGAACTTGAACGTCGCAACGCTGAACTGGAACAACTGTTGGCCGACGCGACGGTGACGAAGGAGGCGAAGAAGAAATGAGCGATCCAACCAGCGACAATACGACTGCCGTTGCGGATGCTCCGGAACCATCGGCAGCTTCGGCTGCTCCCGAAACGAGCGTGGCGTCTGCGGAACAACCGTTCGACATCGAAACCGTTATCGGTAATGCTTACGACAAGGCCGTTGATGGTGGAACGGCTTCCGAAGGAAACACGGAATCCGTCTCGGACAAACCCGTTTCGGAACCGGACAAGACGGCGCCGGAGAAACCGGACGCCCAGGCATGGACACCCGAACGAATTCAGCAGGAAGCCGTCAAGTTGCAGACGCAGGCGAACGAGCTTCGCGAATATCGTCAGCAGCTTGTGAATTCTCATCAGCGGCTTGCCGCGTGGGCCGAGCAGTTGCAGCAGCAGGCGCAGGGAGCGAGCCAAACACCGGCCGCTCCGAACCAAGCGCAGGCGACGCCGCAACAGGCCGCCGCACTGCTGACGAATTTCCAGCCGGAAACGGAAAATGAGCGCATGCTTGCCGGCGCGTTGGAATCCCTTGGTCAGCAGTATCGCCAGTTGCAGGAGCAACTTGGCGGATTCGGCGGCGGGCTGGGGCAGCTACAGCAGGAGTTCGGCTCGGTCCGGCAGCACACCCGCGCTCAGCAGGAGGCGGCGGCGGACGCGGAAATTACTTCCGCGATGTCTGCCATCGCGAAGGATTTTCCCGACTTGGTGGCTGACGAGGCCGGGAAAGATGCGCTGATGGGCGATGCCGCGATGCTGATGAAGGCGCAGCAGCAGCGAATGACGACGGACTCATCCGTGGCACCGCTGAGCCTGACGCAGGCCATTAGCGCGGCGGCGCGTCTGCGAGGGTATGACGGTGCGGAGAAACGCGCCATGGACAAGATTCAGGCGTCGGCGAAGCGGGCGGCGTCCGCCCGCGTCGATGTGCCGGCGCAGCGCCGGGATGCAGCCAGCCTGGCGGACACAAACTTTGAAGAATACCTTGGGCGGGAATACGACAAAGTAACCGCGCAAGGATGAGGTGAACTATGCCCCCTGAACGAACAAATGAAATGATGGACTTGTTTTTGACGACGATGCCGCAGTATCCCAAAAACGAGTACCGAAACCTGATGGTTCAGAACTCGTACTTCTACCGGAATTTTTTCCGCGACAGCAAGCCCAAGGATATGACGGGAACGCACGCCACGTTCAACGCCATCATCCAGGGCGACGCAGGCGACGGGAACCGTGACGCGACGAAGAACGGATTCGGGCTGTACGACGGCGCGTACGACACCATTCCCGCCGTGCCCACGGAGTATATGACTCAGGGCAAGGTGGACTGGTCGGCCTATATCGGCCACGTCGCCATCAGCGAAAAGGAGCTGATCGAAAACAGCTCCAGGGAAGCGTACATTGAGCTGCACAAGGCCAAGTACGAGGGAGCTATGACACGCATGGCCAACATTCTCGAACTAGACTGGTGGAGCCGCGACGCGTTCAAAACCATCGGCACGGGTCGCCAGATGATCCTCGGGCCGGAATACTGGATTACGGACGACGGCTACGCCATCAACGATCCGGCGGGGATCAACGGCATCGAGGTCGGCGGGATCAATCCGACCCACGAGAATTACCGTGACCCGATCACGGGACGCAACCGCTGGCGAAATCAGGCACGGAGATGCGCGGTTCCGAATGATCTCATCCGGGCCATGACGCGTCTTGTCCTGTCCTGCAAATTCGTCACACCTCCTGACGTGAACATGAACACAAAGCCCGGTGGCGAGCGACACCGCATCGTGTTCAACCTCAACGGCTACCTGGTGTGGGTGGACATGATGCAGATGCTGAACGAGCCGTTCAGCGTCAACGAGCCCCGGTTCCGAAACGTTAAGGTCGAGAAGGCCGATTTGATGTCCCGCCGCGAGGACGGGACCAATCAAGGCTTCTTCTTCGACCTGGACACGTGGAAGGCTCGCGTTGCAAAGGGCATGGACATGAAGTGGGACGAGATCGAGCGGCTTCCCAACCAGCCGTCCGCCAAGCGTCGAAACGTCAAGTACTGGCCCGCGTCGTGGTGTACGGACCGCCGCAACAACGGCAAGGTGTTCGGATTCGGCGACGACATCATCGAAAACTAACGAGGTGAATCATGGCAAAAGGTAGAGAATTCATGCGGCCTCGTGGCTCGATGTTTCGATTCGGTCCGAGGCCAGGTTCGGAACGCCGTCAAGTGTTCAACGCATCCGGTGTGGACATTCAGCCCGGCATGGTGGTGGATTTGGACGCGGCCAACACGAAGGACGGCAAGGTGTTCGTGAAACCGTCCGCGGCGGCATCTCTGATTGTATTCGGCGTGGCAGATACGGTCATTCCCGGCAACGATAACGGGCATGGGTATGCCTGCGTGTACGGCGAAACGCTCGTGGCCACCAGCGGAGCAATTTCCGTTGGCGGTTCACTGGCTGGAAGCGCCGGAGGCGTTGCGTCCATTCCAACGGCCGGACTTGGCGTTCGGTATCTCGGAACCGCATTGGCGGCGAACGCGTCGTCGAGTGTCATCGGAACCCCTGAGACGTACACGCGAGTGTTCGTCGGGATCCCCAGGTAACAGAAAGGAAACAACAAAACATGGCTCAACCTGGAATTGCCAATCATCCCAGCGGCCGCGCGTGGCTGGCCGCGAAGATCGACACAGAATTGTTCAGCGTCTGGCGCGAGGACTTCCACACGGCGGACCTCGCCAAGACGCAGTTTTCGGCCAGTGCGTTTTCTGGCACTGGTACAGCGTCCATCGTCAACACGCTGCCTGGCGGCGTTGTTGCGGTGAAGGCAGGCGGTACTGGCATCTCGTTCAGGTCGGCGTACGCTTCGCCCGCTGTCGGCGACCTGCGAGCCAATCGAAAACGCGCGAGCTTCCGGGCCCGAGTGAAGTTCGATGAGACGGTTCAGATGACGCAAAACATCGCGGTCGGCGTGAGCAACAAGGTTCAGGCCGGCCCGATTGTCGGCGCGTCGGGGATTTTGGCAAGCGGCACCTTCATCGCGCTCTGCAAGGTGGCCGGCCAGTCCGTCTGGTATGCCGTATGTTCGAACGGTTCGGCCCAGCGGGTGGAAGCGACGCAGTTTCAGCCGAAACCCGGCGTGTGGTACTGGCTGGAGATCGGGTTCCGCGAGGACGGGACGATTGATTTTTACATCGACAACGCCCTCGTGTTCTCCGAGACGGTGATGCAGTTCATCCCGTCCGCCACGGTGTACGCGACGATCGACCAGAACCTCGCCGGCACCAACAACGATGCCCTGTACGTTGACCGGGTGGAAATCACGGAAGAACTGTAACACCATCGCGCCCGGCTAAGAAAAGTTCGTGCAGCATCTTTTCTTAGCCGGGCGTGATAAGAAAGCAATCTTTCTTATGCCGATTGGTTATCCAATGACGCTGCGGGAACTGGCGTGCGAGGTGCTGGAGTATGCCGGAAAGTCCACTGCGCCGGCGGCGCTGCTGCCTGGTGGCGAAAGCTACGAGCTGTACGTCAAGGCCAAGCGGTGGTGTAACTACGCGGCGCAGGAGATGGCTGACTTCGGGCCGTGGCCGTGGATGGTTCGCAGTTTTGTCGATGTTGATTTGACGTCAGGTGAATTTCAGTTCGACCTACCCGAGGACGTTCATCGGCTGGCCGGCGGACCGTCGTACGAAAATGGTGCCTTCGTTCTGTTCGAGCCCGCAACCATTGAACGAATCAAGGAGCTGCGGGCTCGAACGACGACGCCAGGTGTGTCCAGCGTTTGGGCGTTAGGGTGGAATCATGGCGACAGCCGCCGACAGTTGATCGTCTGGCCGCCTCCATCGTCGAATAACACCGTCTCTGTTCCGTACGTGAAGCTGCTACCGACACTGGAGGATGATGAGGCCGTATTCCCGATCCCGCCTAACCTCCATGAGATCATCGGAGTCGGCGCCATTGCGTTGTGGGAAGAACGCGAGCAAAAGAACTGGGCGTCCGGCGCCAGGCAGCGGTTCAATACGAAGGTGGCTGAGGCATTTTCGCAATCCAAAGACCTTGGCAGCGGCGGCATCATGCCGATGCGTGCTCATTCTCACTTTATTTAGGAATTTTTGAGGAACAGCGATGTCGTTTACGCTGGTCGAATGCGAGCAGAAAGAGCTGCGCAAGAGTGGCACGACCACTGGCGGCGACGTCTGGTATCTGCGGACCTATGACATCCCGGTTGAGAAGGTCGAGGAACTTATCGGTCTCGACGGCAGCGTAGTGCGTGGCAAAGTGTTGCCAGGCGAAAAGGCAGGCGACGCAGATGAACAGGAAAACGAGGTGGTCGGACCGTTCGTGAAAGATGTCCGATGGGGTCCGCAGCGTAAGGGGGATGGAAACTACAAGGGCACGGTTCAACGCATTGTTCTGGAGGGCCGAAAACTGCGGCGCTCCATCCGAAAGAGGTGACGCATGGCCAACGGCGATTACGTTGAGACGATCCGGCAGATTCAAGTCAATACGGGCGACGTGCTATACCACACGAAGGGCGTCGCCGCCACGCGCACTTCACCTGGGGTTCCGTACCTCGGAAAGGCACTTGCCGCACAAGGGGCAAACCAGGCCGCCCCGGAATTCACCATTACGGATATCGTTCCGGTATGTGCTGCTGTGAGCCTTGATGAGCAGGAGAACCCTGGCCGCATCACGATCAACGCCATGTGGAAACAGCCGATTGCCCGCAGCAAAACATTCACAGGGCTTGCATGACACTCGAGGCGATAAAACCGTACGAATGGTCACTTTCCCGTAGCGATAGCGAGGCGAAGGACGGGTTTGCCTATCGGCAAATCTACCGTCTTCCTTTCGATCAAATCGAAACGCTCATGCAGGGAATCACGCGCGGGCTTCCATACAACGGAAGCACGGACGCACTTTCCCCCACACTGGCGCGGTGGGATTTGGAACGCGACTGGCACGAAAATCCAGGTTACTCCAGCCTGACAATCTTCTACAAGACGCCGACGTGGGAAGATTGGCTGGAGAACAACTATTCCAAGGGCGTCTTGATGGTCAAGGGGTCTACGTCAAGCGTACGCGTTCGAATGGTCAGTGGGAACGTGATCGATGGGCAGGAACCACTGGACATAACAGGTCGTTCGCAATGGATAATCACCGCTGGCGACAACGTAGTATACAAACCTCGTGCCATGTTTCGGTTGTATGCCGTCGTTCATTCATCTTTCCTGTACCGAGATGTATTCATGGGGCATCTCGGCAAAGCAAACAGCAACTACATGTATGGGTTTGGGTCGGCGAACGCTCCTGGCGCGTTATTGTTTTGGGGGCTTGATTTTCAACCAAGGGCGTATCCGTCTCCACGCGACGGAAAGCCGCTATACACAGCCCAGTATGATTTCCTGTACGACGAGGATGGTTGGACGCAGCCGTGCGTATCAAGACTGTTCCGCATGAAGGGGTTCCGAAGCGACGTGATCGACGATAACGGCGATGTTGTTGACGGAGCGGCATTGCACCAGGTGCTTGTTCCAAGCGATGTGACTCAGCAAAACACGTTGGTTCAGCGGTACAACTTCAATGGCCTTGACTGGCTTCTTCAAAACAGTTGGACATCACTGGTTCCAGACAACCCATGAGCGAACCACAAGACAACATTCAGAATCCTCCTGATGACGCGCTTCCTCAGTGGGGTGAAGGTACGATTGAGCAGGCCGTTACACCGGATGACGCAAACGACCGATTGCATGTACCGCCGCCTGATGCAGTGGAGATTTCTGGTAATTCAGAATCTTCAAGTACGCCAATCACAAGTGATTCGTTTCCTGTAACGTCGAACGATGCATCGTTGCGTAAAGAACTTGATCGTCTTTCTGGTCGCCTGACTGTAGCCGAATCAAAATTGCGTTCACTCGAATCGCGTCCTGTCAGCGCGAACACGTATGATCCATCGGGAAACGTAAATGACCGATTCAATCGTGACTCAGATCAGTCGCTGAAAATGTGGAACGTATTGTCTGGCGACATGGACGTGATCAATACGCCAACAGGAACGGCGATGTCGTCGAATACGCCAACAAATGCCGGTACTCTGTTGCCTTCGATAAACGAAGGTAGACATGAAAACCCAAAGGTTCTTGGTGGAATTGACGACATAGCCGACGAGGAAGAATGGGATGTTGATGATCAGGAGGAAGGATTTGATGGCGTTGCATACAGTCCATATCGTCTATACTGGTCTGGAACTTCAGGCGACCCAGTGTACCAGTTTATCAGAACGGCGACGCATGATTCGCTAGGCTGCCTTGTTTACGTATCAGCCGAGATGCGTACCGTTGCCTTTGGCACTGGTGACTGTGAGGCCTAATCATGACAGACACGATCAGATCAAAAAATGGCGTTATACTTGCCAGGACGGTAGGATCCGTGTTGGCGACGTCATGCGGAGGTGAAACGTATGACGCATGGATTGATATTTACAGGGAGTCGCGGAATTGCCGTTACGGCCCTCCACTTGTTATGGGGAGTATGTATCAACGCTTGTATGCCACATGGCTGTACAGCCAGCCATTGACGCCATGCTCCGGTTACAACGTGGATATGTCCGCCATGATGCTCCTTTTAGACATGAGCATAAGAAACAGAAGTAGCGGCGTTGAACAACCGCGAACGTTTACGTATGACGTCAAACTGAAAACGAAAACCGACTGTGTGCTTGGAATAATGTATCCTTATGCAAATAGTGGTTTGCCTAGCGTTCTATTTGGCCTTGATGACTCGATAACCATATGGGTCAACGGAAACGAGGTGTACAGGAGGTGGGCGTACCAAAATCCTGATGTGGAAGTCAAAACATGTAATATTTCGCATTCGTTTGTCGACCCAAATCCTGGAACTTACTCCGCACCTACGTTGATGATGAATCTGTCTGCCAATACGCCGGTACGATTCCAGATTATGCTGTGCGACGATGCGTATCAGTACGCAAACGGAGGGCCCATATTGTGCCTGTGGAAGCCGTTAGGAATGGATCCGTCGAATTGGCCGTCCGTCTATAACCCGAACAATTTTGTCCTGTTTGCCAATAATACGCCGTCGCAGGGAATTTCTTCGATGTCATCGCCGTTAGTTATTTCAAGCGATGCGGATGAAGTCTGCGACACATGCCCGGTCAGTGGGTCCTGTCCTAACCGCCACTGCTGCGGTAATCAGCCTGTCCAAGGAGGATGCCAGCTTGGGAAGTGGTAGGCGAGCGGCACACCCGCATCGTTTTTCGTAATTGCATGCTACGGGAAGTCATTCACAATGATGAAGCAAGGAGAACAAAATGTCCATTAGAGATATCGCAAGACATTCAATGCATGACATGCCGTTCGAGGCGCCGTTTTATTTTGATTCGATCTTGAATCCACCGGTCGTTCCTCCGATCAACTCGAATTTTGCATACGAGCTTCAATACGGCAGGCCGTCGATATATTCGCCAGCGTACACGCCTCCGATTCCGCCAGCGCCTCCAAGCGTAAATATGCCGCATGCGCTGCCGCCGAAAATGTCCACGCAGGCTCCGGCGATTGCCCAGCAGACCGCATTGCCTCCGGCAACGAGTAATGCGCAGCGAAGCCTGATTAATGAGGCTCTCGGACCCATGATGCAGCCCGTCATGTCGCGGATGATGTCTCCGAATCCCGGACGGATGACTCGTGGACAGCACGAACAAGCCATCCGAAGGAACGCGATGTTCGACGACAACCGTGCAATCAATGCGATGGGCGGCGAAGCGACTCGCCGTGCGCAGATGTACGAAGCGAGAGCCAATGCGACAACCGCCATGACTAACGCACGCGCTGCCACACAGGCCGCACAGAATCAATACAACGCGGCCCGCGCCGGACAGGAACAGTCTGCGACCACTACGCTGAGCGATGGAACCGTCGTGAACGATCAAGGTACGTTCGGAAGCCCGAATCGAACGTACACAGCCACGCTCCCCGGCGGCCAGAAGGAAACCATCAGCCCGGCAGACTACCGCGGTTTGTTGCAGATGGAAGGCAATCACACCCAACGCGGCGCGCAGATTGCCGCCGCAGATCAGGCGGCGGCACAGCAGGCGCGGCGTGCCCAGATGGACCGAAACATTTCCATACAAAATAATCCGGCAGCCAGGCAGTACGCTACCGACGCGGGGACGATCTCTCGTCAATCGGACAACCAGCGGCTTGCGGATCAGCAACTTCAACTTCTTGAACAGGCGCGTCGCCGGCAGCAGCTTGCGGCAGCCGGGAGGTAATCATGGGCAGAGGCAGAGATTTGATGCGGCAGATGCTGGCTGACGAACACGAACAATCCGCCATGCGGAACTATACGAGCCTTTCCAGAGCGAACGCTCCAGGTAGAGACGCGCTCATTCAACAGATGGTGGTCGGTGGCATCGGCAATGCGATGCAGCAGTCGGCACAGGATTTTCAGGGCCGACAGGCTGGACTTGACCGGGAGTTTCATGGTCAGCAGGCTAACATCGATCGTGAACACCAGATTGGCATGTTCGATCGAAAACAGCAGGCTCAGCGTGAGATGCTTCCGTTGGAACTGATGCGGATTCCCGATATGTCGCCACAGGGGCGAAACGTCATAATGAATCAACTCATGTCGCAAACACCTCCTGGGCAGCAGCCGCGAAGCCAAGCTCATCAAATGGCTATGGACGCGCATATCAGCCAACAGACTGGCGGCTTGCCTACTGCTGGCGGCGAACCGCCGGTTAGTAGCGGGCAACAGAATGGAAAATCGTTCAGTTGGTTCAACGCGCCGAAGAATCCTGCTGTTGAAGCGTTGTCCGCTGATGAGCTTTCATTGGCGGCTAACGCGAGAACTCCTCAGGAACGAAACTATCACTTGCAACGACATGTTATGTTCAGTAGTGGCGGCGATCTTGGCGACATTATGCGACGCCTTGACACGATGCATGTTCCTGATGTCGTGGCGGCAAAGCATGCGATGCAGGAGGGCGATGAAGGTCGATTGGTTGGAACGAGGATCGACGGAGGAAGACAGTCGGACATTGACGGCATCGTGCGAGGAAAGATCGCGTCTCGGAGAGGCGATGTTTTCGCGACAAACAAGAACACGTACGCATCAGATATCGTCAATACTCCAGAATTCGCACAATGGGCAAAAAGTGCCGTCGAGCGGGCCGCGTCTAATGGAGTTTCTCCCGAATTGATTCCTGAGGTTGTATCCGATCTTGTCTGGAATTCCGTGGTTAACAGCGGAATTGACGGAACCACGATTAACAGCGTTTACAATTTCCCAGGCATTGATGAATTATTGAATATGCGAGGAAAAAACAACCCGGTGGTTCACGACCTGGCAGGGATTGTTAAGCAGAACGCTCGCGATCGTATTGCCGCGTTTGCTGCGGAATTGGATACGAATCGGTTCAGGGACGTTGGAGAGGCGATGAGGGGGGGGCGTGAACGGGCGAATACGCTCCGTACTCCTTAGGATATGGATATTTTTCAGGCTCGAATATGTGATCAAATGTTCGGCCAACTAAATTTGATTTCTGCTTTGTTTCTTCCCAACGCTTGTTGTACTTGCCGTCGAGATGCTGCTGATTGAAGTACACGCCGGCCACCGCAGCGATGAGCAGGACCGTCAGAACGAGATTGGCGACGAGAAGTTTTTTCATAATCCACCTGTAGGGATATTATAACGATGAGCCAGCTTCAGGCAATCCAGAATTTGCCATCGCTCCCCAGCCTGCCGCCGCTGCTGCCGACGACGGTTTCGCGGTTGGCACGGCAAGCGTCCCTGACGCCGCCCGAGGAACAGCCGGAAACCCACCTCCAGCGGCTGGCCCGAGAAGTGAACGAATCCTTCGCGAGTCGTCAGGCCAACCGGCGTCCTTCGGCCTTGAGTTCCCTCGTACAGCCGGCGCAGGCGTCCACGATCACGTCGCCCGTATTCTCGCAGGCAGATCGTCGCCAGTCGCCGCGGCTGGACCCCGCCAACCCGGAAACCTACGAGACGCTTAGGCCAAAGATCGATGAAGTCGTAAAAACATCCGGAGGCACGTGGGAAAAGACGCTCGACGGACTGGGCCGCGTGTTGGACACGGTAGACATCCCCCGCATGGCGGTAAACAAGATTCTGAACCTGGTCATCGGGGCAAAATCGTCCAGCCCTGACCCGTCCATCCTCGGCGGCGACCGCGTCTACGGCGCGGACATCATGAAACGCTTCGGCGTCGAAAACGGCGTCGGCCAGGCGGTCGGAGGGTTTATCTGGGACGTTCTGACTGACCCATTGACGTATCTCACCGGGATCGGAGGCATCATTCGCCAGGCGGCGAAGGTGTCCATCGGCGGGACAACCAAAACTTTGCTGAAGTCTACGGCAACCGAAGTAAACAAATCCATCGCGGATCGAGGAGCGCAGGCGGGGCTGCGACAGCTTTCTGTGAAAGCAAAACAGCCACTCGGAAATCTTGAATCGGTAGTTAACGCGGCCAAAGGAACATCGCACGAAAAACAGATGGAGAGCTTTGTTGCCCAATTCAGAAAAACGTCACCGTCCGAATCTGGCCCGGAGCTGCTTTTGCGCGTTAACAGCGCGGAGGAAGGCATCGAAGCCGTTCTTGGCGCCATTGCCAAGGAAACGCCCGATCGTCTGGCGCCGGTGTTCGAGGAGTTGGTTCGTCGTGGCGGTATGGAACGAAAGGGGCTTCGGCTGTCCACCAGTCCTCTGCGTGATTTTCCTGGGCTTGGACGTGTAACGAAGAAGATTCTTCCGGCGGTGGAAACGGGCGACCTGCTGGCGCCTGGCGTTATCGGCGCGTCGCCACGCGTGGTCGGTGGCGCTCTCGGTGCGATGGCGGGTAATGAGGCCGGCGACCTGTACGAGGAAGGCACATCCGGCGCGATCGTCGGAGGTATTCTTGGGGCGGCGGCAGGTCCGCGCGCAGGCTCCATGCTTCGCGGCAGCGAGACATTCGCGAAAATCCGAGGAGACCTTGCCCAGAAGTTCGGGTTCGTCAAAGGGGGACAACTCGACGATTACGGTCGGTACATGAGCCGCCTGGTAAGCGATGCCCGCCGACAGGACATCGAAAATCTTCCACGATGGATTGCCGGAAAGCGGTCCGATTTTCGTTCGGCGTTTGAGAACGCAACGGGCATGCAACTGACGGACGATCAAGTCTACCGCATTTTCACCGCCGCACGTGAGACGGAGATTCAGAATGCCGACGCCATGCTGGACATGATGGCGAAGGTTTTGTCCGGGGCCGATGCGGAGACTAGTCCGCTGTTCACGGCGGAGATGAAGGGCACGCTGTCGTCGAAAATAACTCGGAGAGGAAAGTCCGATTGGTTTGCGCCGGAAATGGCCAGCGGCGACGTGAATTACATGGTCATTCCCGACGCCGATCCGTCGCGCCGGGCTGCCGGGCTTGGCTACGAAGCCGTCAAGGCGGTCCGTGATGAAAATGGAAAGATCGTACGGTATGCCCGAGATGGGTCCGGAGGAAGCCTGGAGTCGGTTGAGCAGTTTGTAAAGAATCACGACGGCACGTTCGTCCACATGGAGTACGACGACGCGGGTCGGCTGGTAAGCCCGAAGGCGAAAGAGTTTTTTGCCAATGCGAACACGCCGCCGTCGACAGAAATTTCACAAAATGCTGGTTCCATTTCACCGAATCCGGCTTCCGTTGCGGAAAACGCCGGTCAAATTTCACAAAACCAGGCTTCTATTTCACCGAAGAGCCCGGACACGTCGCTGCCTCCGCGCCAGCCGACGCCCGCCCAGGATGCGCTTGCGGCGTATGTGCGGGAGAACTATTACACACTTGACACCCGGCAGGCGTTCAAAAGCAAATCCAGCATGAAGAAGACGGAAAAGGTCCGAGGAACGCATAGGAACCACGAACGGAAGCAGGCCATGGCGGCTGATGCGGAATATCAGCGGCTGGTGAAAGCTGCTCGCGCGGAGAAATCGGCCAACTCGCGGAAGGAGGCCGAATGGTTCCGTAACGCAGCACGCGATGAAGCGCAGGCGGCTATTAAGGCTGGCCGGATGACACCGGAGGTCGCTTCGCTGGTTCCGGTACATAATCTGGACCCTGTGACACGCGAAGCTATTCAGGGCATGGCTGATAGGTTATTACGGTTTACCGATTCACCCGACACAAGGCGGGCGTTGGAGAAAATCATCCGCGACGGCGGAAAAGATATTGGCGCGACGGTCGAGGAACAAAAACGCCGACTCATCAAAATTCTCAACGATGGCCAGGAATGGCACAATCAACCCGGCGGACAGATTTTCCCTGATGAGGTTGCCGGTCCACTATTGCGCGGCGAAAAATCGGCGGCGGTCGGTGCGCTGGAACGCGAACTGGATTCGATTGTAACGGCGATCGAACGGGCGTCGGATGCGGACATGCCCCATTTGTTGCAGGTCCATAACGACACGCTTCGAAAAATCAATGCGATCAAACTATCAGAGCATCCGACACAAACCGCCGTGCTGAACGTTCCACTGCCAGACTCAAAGGTCACTCGCGAGATCGCCGTCACGCCACAGATGCGGGACAGCCTTTTGCCCATGCCACCGGATTCCATGCAGTGGCAACAGATCGACCGGACGCGTCTCATGCCGGAAATGGCCGACATCCTCGACGAGGTTCGCGATATGTTCACCAGGCGACTTGAGGCAGTAAAGTCTGTCGGCGTACCTGTGAAATTGTTGGACGAAACCATGATCGGGTACGTTCACCACGAGTTACTAAAGAGCGAGACGATGCTCGATGCTCTTCGCCGACTGATCTCGTCTCCTGCCGGTAAGAAACAAGGCTTCCAGTTGAAGCGGAACATTGACAGGACGGTCGAAGAGATCAACGCCGTACGGAGGGCGCAGGGATCGCCGGAATTGTTCACCAGCGATTCGGTGTGGTATGACACGGCATTGGCGCTTGGGCAAGATAGGGCGATGGGAAATGCCATGTTTCTGCATGGGGCGGCCCGCCGATTTGGAAAAATTGTTAAGGATGGCGAACCTGTCCCAGAGGGGTTTGTTCGGCTCGACAGAGGCCTTGAGTCAAATTTCTTCAAATCGCTCAACCAGTTCGCTTTTGAACCTCAGGTGGCTGAATACTTCAAGGCCGTCGATCGCACCTGGAAAAAGACAGGCCCACTGCTGGAAGCGTATGACAAGATGCTCTCTACGATGAAGGGGTGGATGTTGATGGCCCCGGCCTATCACGGTCGAAATCTGTTCTCCAACATGTTCCAGTCTATGTCCGGCAACGGGTTCAGCCTCGGCGGCTGGTCGCACGGCGGAAAGGCCATGCTGGCATGGAGAAAAAGAACGGCAAAATTCACCCCGCCAGAGTTGGCCAAACGAATCGAAGGCACTGTCAATTCCGCCACGGGAAAACCGTACACGTACGGCGAACTGATGGACGCAGCGGAGCGTCATGGATTGACAGACAGGACGTTCTTCGGAGAAGGTCTCGACCCGGCAATCTCCGATATTCTTGCGGGACGAAGAACGCCGGGATGGAAGAACATACTGAAGGACCCGATTAAGGTTCCTCCACAGTTGAACATGGCGTTTGGCGCGATGGTCGAAGACACCAGCAAGCTCGGACACGTTATCACGCGGATGAGAGCGGGCGATAATTTTGAGCAGGCCGTCGCGTCGGCCCGGAAATACCTGTTCGACTACATGGACTTGACTCCGTGGGAAAAGTCCACGATGAAGCGGCTGTTCCCGTTCTATACCTGGGCCCGGAAGAACTCCGCCTTGCAATTGGAGCTTCTGTTCGAGAGGCCCGAGATCACGGCGATAATGCCAAAACTCAAGGGGAACATTGAAGGGTCGATCGAGGACGGCGACATCTTCCCGCATCACTTACGACCATCGTACGTCCGCAAGGAGCACGGCATTCAGCTCTCCGGCGGCGAGCGTCCTTCGTTCATGAACCTGCCGAACATCCTTCCGTTCAGCGAGCTGAAATACCTGACGCCCGGCGGCGTGATTCGCGGGGCGATGGATTCGCTGAACCCAATGATCAAAGCGCCCATCGAGATCGCCACGAACAAGGATACGTTCTTCGATAAGCCGCTCCGTAGGTTCGAAGGTGAGCGAGCTAAATGGCTTGGCGTCAATGTCCCTCCAGAGGTGCGACATCTTCTGGGCCCTGTACGTCCGCTTTCAGAAATCAACCGAATCACCTATGGAATCCAGCAAGGCGAAGGTCCTGTCACAATTGCCGGCCGTGTGACTGGACTGCGAACATTCGAGGCCAACATGGACCGCGAAGCTGCTCGGTATGAACGGCGCGTGGCCGAGGAAAAAGGGGCGATGCGGGCACGGGCAAAGATCGCCCTGGCCAATGGAGATGCGGGTGAGGCGCTGCGAATTTCGAGTTTGATTGAGCAGCGTGGATTTAGCGAAGATGCGGTGAAGATTCGGATCATGGTTGCCCAAGAAACCGGCGACATGGACGTAGCGGCTGAGTTGGCAATGGAACTGGCTGACATGGTTCGACGAAAAAAGGATGAAACGGCTGCCCGTAAGCAGATGGAACAACTGGCGTCGGTGATGTAAAGGAGAACGTATGAACAAAATTAGCTGGCACTTGGAAGTAGTGCAGTTGCTTTCTAAGATCGCCGCTTCCGGAAACGTGAGCGAAGACGATCTCGCAAAACTACAGAAAATAGGCACGTTGCCATATATCTCGTTGATTCAGTGGCACGGCCTGGTTTTATGGCTTCTGTCGATCATTTCATCTGGCGGCGGCGGAGGTGGCGGCGTTACGCCGCAACAGGTGTTGCAGATTATCCAGTCGATTACCGGAGAACCGGGAGGCGTGGCGGGGCCGTTGGATAGTGCGGGCAATTTGCCGGCGACGATGATTCAGTTGGAGGGGGCGGCGTCGCAGTTGGCCAGTGTGGTGCCGGAGTCGTCGCAATTTGCCCGTGCGTCCGATACCGGCAAGCTCGTCATTGGAGACGGCGTGACTCCGTTTGCGATGTTGCCGTCGCTGCTGTCGTCGGCACAGCTCGTGGATGTGCAGCAGTTTCCCACGGGGGCCATACCGGGGTCGGTGACGTTGACGGCGTTGGATACGACC
>Ga0123353_10000845_pt1 | contig 37273 bp, 36 predicted proteins | sample TergutLab28metaG_3_FD_92763 | JGI IMG/M metagenome (GOLD analysis project Ga0123353, IMG submission 92763) | Labiotermes labralis P3 segment gut microbial communities from Petit-Saut dam, French Guiana - Lab288 P3 | ecosystem: Host-associated > Arthropoda: Insects > Digestive system > Gut ... | reverse complement strand
TCTCAACAATATTATACCATTTGGAGCTAATCGTTTCTATATATTATTTGGAGTGATTCATCGGGTTTGCCATGCCCGAAAACTATTGAAACTACTAAGGTTACAGTGTTTTGCTCATGGCTGTTTGATTATACAAAGGAGCGATAGATATATGAGCATATTACGGGCTTACGTCCTCCCGCACCCGCCTTTGGCTGTACCGGGCGTCGGGCGCGGTGATGAAAACAAAATACAGGCGACACTCGCAGCTTTTGACGAGGTTGCTAAGGAAATCGCCGAAATCGTACCTGAAACTATAATCTTTATCACTCCTCATAATGTGGTGTATTCCGATTACTTCCACATCTCGCCGGGCAAGGGCGCAAAAGGTGATTTTTCCCGTTTCAACGCGCCTGATGTGCGTCTTGAAGCGGAGTACAACACAGGGCTGGCTGATGAGATTGAACATCTCGCCGTAGCAATCGGCTTACCGGCGGGACGGCAGGGAGAAAGGGATTCTAAGCTGGATCACGGCGTCATGGTTCCCATGTGGTTTATCAATCGCCGTTATACAAACTACCGGGCTTTACGGATATCGCCGTCTGGGATGGACGCTTCCGAGCATTATCGATTCGGAAAATGTATAGCGGAAGCGGCGGAGAGTGTCGGATGCAAAACCGTTCTTGTCGCCAGCGGCGACCTCTCGCATAAGCTGTCCGCTGATGGTCCGTATGGATTCGTACCAGAAGGGACGGTGTTTGACAATCTATTGACAACAGCACTCTCCAAGGCTGATTTTCTCTCTGTGTTTACGATACCGGACGATCTGCGCGAGCAGGCCGCCGAATGTGGCTATAATTCGGTTATGATCATGGCGGGCTGCCTTGACCGTCAAAGAGTTGACCCGAAACTCTACTCTTATGAATGTCCGTTCGGGGTTGGGTATGCCGTCGCCGGGTTTGTGCCTATAGAACCTGACGAAAGCCGTAACTTTCTGGAGCAATACTCAATGCTTGCCCTAAGTGAAGCCCGCGAACGCCAAAGTTTTGAAGATACCTATCAAGCGATAGCACGGCAATCTCTGGAACACACCGTAAAGAATGGCGGGAAGCTACCCCTGCCCGGCGACTTACCTGACGAAATGCTGATCAATAAAGCGGGCGCGTTTGTCTCTTTGCATAAAAACGGCCGCTTACGCGGCTGTGTCGGCACCATTGCCCCGACTACAAAGAATATCGCATCTGAAATAATACAAAATGCGGTATCCGCCGGACTTCACGATAACCGTTTCGAACCTGTAACCGCTTCCGAGCTGCCGTTGCTCACCTATAAAGTAGATATCCTGTCGGCGCCCGAAGTGATCGGCAGCCCTAAACAGCTTGATGTAAAGCGTTATGGGGTCATTGTCTCAAGCGGTCACAAGCGCGGGCTGTTGCTGCCAAATTTGAACGGCATTGATACTGTCGAGGAGCAGATCGCCATTGCGCGGCAAAAAGCCGGTATTTCTGAAAATGCCGATGTCAAACTCGAACGATTCGAGGTTACGCGCCATGAGTGACGTTGCTAAGTGCCACATATGCCCGCATAATTGTGAAATCACGGAGAACTCCTCCGGGTTCTGCGGTATACGCGAAAATCGTGATGGAGATATCCATTACGCGGGATATGGGCGGATAGCATCGATTGCCCTGGATCCAATTGAAAAGAAACCGCTGTATATGTTCCATCCGGGAAAATATGTGCTATCTATCGGCGGCTTCGGCTGTAATCTGCGATGCCTCTTTTGCCAAAACAGCAGTTTGTCAATGGAACATGAAAGTGCATGGCATAACGCGGAACATAGGTCCCCCGAACAGATAGCCAAGCTCGCGGCCGAATTGATCCCGCAAGGTAATATCGGTGTGGCGTATACGTATAACGAACCGTTTATAGGGTATGAGTTTCTCTTAGACTGTGCAAAGCTTGTGCGTGAAGAGGGGCTTTTGAATGTTGTTGTTACTAACGGCTATATCAACCGCGAGCCGCTCGAAACACTCCTGCCGTACATTGACGCCATGAATATAGATTTGAAGGGTTTTACGGATGAGTTTTATCAAAAACACGGCGGCGATTTAGATACGGTCAAGGAGGCAATCGCGCTTGCCCGTAAAAGCTGCCACATAGAAGTGACCACTCTGGTGATACCGGGTGAAAACGATAAGGACATTGAACTACTAGCTGAATGGCTGGCCTCAGTTGACAGAGAAATACCGCTGCACCTGTCCCGCTTCTTTCCGCGTCATATATATGCCGACAGAGAGCCGACCCCAAGGGAGACCATGTACAAACTCGCAGAAATAGCAAAGAAATACATGAAGCATGTGTTTCTTGGTAATATGGGGTAACGTACGGGTTATTGAGTTATCGTGATATTTTTTCATTTACCTTCTTCTTTGTTTTGGTTTTTGGCTTGAGCAAATTCTCCAGTTTAACAACGCCTGCATACAGAACACGCATAAGCGGATATGCAAGCAACACAAATACCGTCAATACAAGGATTGATGCAAAGCTAAGCGTGGAAAGCGTAAATAAATCACTGAAAAACAGCACCCCTACAACAGACAATACAACCATTGCGGCTATAAGTATCTTGCGTTGTAAGTTAAGCGGCCGGCAAGTCTCAAAAAGCACAAGCAGCCCGACGACCATCATAATAATGGCGCAGATCGTGGACATCTCTTCCGTCGGAAAATCAAAAGCAATGTAAAACAGTGTTACGCCGATTATAAGTATAAGATTCGCAAAACCTCCGGGCAGGGCCCGTATAAAAACATTACGCATAAATTTCCCTTTGACTAGGCTCTTGTTCGGCTCCATTGCAAGGAAGAATGAGGGTATCCCGATTGTCAATATGCTGGCCAGGCTCAGCTGTGCCGGTGTCAGAGGATAGCTGAGTGTAAAAATCAGCGATATGATGGCCATAAAAAACGAGAAAATATTTTTTACAAGGAACAATGATGCGCTTCGTTGGATATTATTGATAACGCGCCGCCCTTCCATAACCACAGTGGTCATAGAGGCGAAATTGGAGTCGAGCAGTACAATATGCGACACTTGACATGCAACGTCGCTGCCCGAAGCCATTGCTATACCGCAGTCCGCTTCCTTAAGAGCCAGCACGTCGTTTATGCCGTCGCCTGTCATCGCAACCGTCCGCCCTTCGGCTTTGAGTGCTTTAACCAGCTTTTTCTTCTGCTCCGGAGTCACACGTCCAAAAACCGTGTATTCCCCCGCTGCTTTTCTTAGCGTTCTTTCGTCTTCCAAAGTACGGGCATCAACATATCTCTCAGCGTTTTCAATGCCCGCTCTTTTTGCGACCTCCAAAACAGAAAGCGCGTTGTCCCCGGATATGACTTTAATCTCAACGCCCTGTTTTGCAAAGAATGTGAAGGTTTTTTCGGCATTCTTCCGTATCTTGTTCGCAAGCAGCACAAGGGCAAGCGGCATTATCTCCGACGTCAATCTCTCATCGCTGAGCTTTCCGTCATAGAGGGCGAGAAGCAGGACGCGGGCGCCTTTTTTGGCGTAGAGTTCAATTTTGTCTTTGTAGCGTCCATATTGATTGCCTAAAATAACGTCCGGTGCGCCGAGAATATAGGTTTCGTCCTCATGGAAGGACACGCCGCCATATTTTTTCACTGATGTGAAAGGCAGGGTCGCAATGGCAGTCTGCCTGCGCTGACCACTAAAATATTTCCGAAGTGCGGCCATGGTATCATTGTCGTCTCGCATAGCGTAAACATAATCGGACATTATCATCTTAATATCATCAACTATAAACCTGTCCTCACAGAGCAGAGCTATATCCTCGACGAACATTTTGTTCTCGGTTATGGTTCCTGTCTTATCTATACATAAGGTGTCCACGCGCGCTAATGTTTCAATGCAGTTCATGTTATGGACAAGTGTTTTATTACGGGCAAGGCGTACGACTGCGGCGGCAAGCGCGATACTAGCCAGGAGGTACAGCCCTTCAGGAATCATCCCAACCAGCGCCCCTACAGTGGATACGATACCATGTTCAAAAGACCCGCCAATCCAGACGATCTCCTTTACCGCCAGCAATATTCCCATCGGTATAAGGATTATACCTATCCACTTTACAAGATTTGACAAAGAGCGCATCATTTCAGACTGCTTATTTTTGCTTTGCTTCTTTGCTTCAAGGGTTAAACGGGAGACATACGAATCTCTGCCTACTCGAGTCAGTCTTGCGCTTACAGAGCCGCTGACAACAAAACTACCGGACATCAGCTCATCTCCGACTGCCTTCTTTATTTCATCCGCCTCACCTGTCATAAGTGACTCGTTCACCTGACACTCGCCCAATACTACTACAGCGTCGGCAAATATCTGGTTCCCAGTTGCGAAAACCACTATATCGTCACGAACGGTATCAAAAATATTGACAGTTTCTTTTGCGCCGCCGCGGATCACGACTGCCTTTGGAGATGTGATTATACTCAGCTTATCTAAGGTTCTCTTAGAGCGCAGCGCCTGCACTATGCCGATTAAGAGATTCGCAATGACAACCGGCATAAAGGTAAGATTGTTAAAGGAACCGACGGCAATGATTAGAATCGCAAGCGTGAAGAATACTATATTAAAATATGTAAGCAGATTTGCCAAAATAATCTGCCCAACGGTTTTGCCGGGAGGTTCAACGGATATATTGCCATAACCATTTTCAGTACGTTCAGTCACCTGCTGTGGCGTAAGTCCATTCTCGGGCTCGGCATAGAACTCCGATATTTGCCGAAATTGCGGATGGGGAGCTATATCTCTCGCCATTTTTTGTCTCCTCTATACATTCTGACTTTATTCTTTATATTATCACATATTTTCTCTTTTTTGAACAATAGCCTATAAAAATTTTACATGCCATTTCGCAATATTTTTCTATTTTGCCAAATATAGCCTCTCCTTCCACCCGCATATTATTCCATTTCTTACGAATACTAGTTTAGGAACGAAAACCTAAACAGGAGGACTTATATGAAAGCAACAGGTATTGTAAGGCGTATAGACGACCTTGGACGCGTTGTTATTCCAAAGGAAATCAGACGCACTATGCGTATCCGCGAGGGAGACCCGTTAGAGATTTATACCGACAAAGACGGAGAAGTTATATTCAAAAAATACTCACCTATGGGCGAATTATCCTCGTTTGCCTCGCAGATTTGCGAAACTTTAAATAAGACCAGCGGTTATCCCGTTGCTGTTGCGGATCGGGACCTAATCATTGCTGCCGCCGGCGCGCCCAGGCGTGATTTGACCGATAAACGCGTTGGCGAAGAATTGGAAAAAATCATGGAAAGCCGACAGCTTTACACGTATAAAAGCGGCGACCGCAAAATAAACGTATCGGACGGAATGGATAAATACTTTATTGAATTGGCGGCACCGATAATCTCCGAGGGCGATGTCTCAGGCTGCGTATTGTTCGTCGCTGCGGAAAATCCTATTGGGCTTAGCGAAACTGAGCTGAAACTCGCGCAGACCGTAGCTGGCTTTTTGGGGAAACAGATGGAAAGTTGATGATAAGCAATAATCGGGCGGATGTTACATCCGCCCGATTATCGTTGGTGTTTTGTCCCCTACATATCGGGGGCTCTGGGGCAGGATAGGCGCACTATCGGGTAATGCGGGGACTCAGCCCCCCCCGCACCCCCCAAACACCCTCTCCGGAGGGGATGGCGCCGCAGACGGCAGGGGTTGCGTGCCCAGGGCATCTGCCTTACGTATCATAACTCCGCCAGTGCCTCGTCTTCGTCCACCGTCATATTTATCAGCCTGCCGTACCATGTCAGCGCGTCATAATAGGCGTTATATATATCTTTGATATTAAAATTCTTTATAAGTGCGGTTCTCGAAATCTCCGTCCAATCCCCCTGTTCATATTCCTTTACAAAATTATAGATCTGTCCGAAATTGTTGTTCCCTCCTGTGAGCGCGACTTTTACCGGTTCCGGCACAAAGACAAGTCCTAATGCCTCTTCAATCGGCATTTCAAGGATGACATCCAAAACCGAGAACAGCCCCATCAAAAACAGGTTATCGGAGTGCACGCCCATTTCAAATATTCCCGCAATATTTTCGCAGAATTTCGCGCGCAGCAGCGACATCCTCGTTATTTCGTCCGGTTTTTCCTGACTTAATGTGGACGAGACGGCGGTTGTTATCCAGCGCTTAATTTCATTCGCGCCGATCATTGCCGCCGCATGGCGCAGGCTGGTTATTTTGCTTGAGCGCACATGTGATGAGTTAACCATCTTTAAGAATTTAATTGCAAGTGCGGTATCACGCTGGACTATCTTGGTAAATTTATCAAACTCAAAGTCGTCTTGAGAAACCTGATTTAACAACTGAATATAGTTGACTTGAAGCGGTGATACGCGGTTATCCCTTCCTGCCATGGGGACTTTGTAAAAATGGCCTGTGAATAATGGGATGCCAAAAAGGTTGACCCTGTCGAAGGTTTGAGAAGAATCTACCTTGGTTGCGATAATCTTGGCGGGGTGTCCTTGCGTTTTGATATATCTCACGGTCGGCATCATAATTTCCGTGTCATTGCGGCTGAACACATAATCAACATACGGGAAAAACGGCTCGACAGCTTCTATAGATGAATAGCTGAAAAACGCAATTTTGAATCCGGCAGCTTTAAGAGCGGCAACTTTCTTTAAGTTTGCCTGTGATAATTGATTGTTTTTGTTTATCATAAGCACAACAAGAGAGCGGTCAACGACACAGCTGCTTTCTAAGTCCGTCGCCAGAAGCACATCTGTAACGGGCATAAACATCAGCTTATTCATTGTGAGTACGTCAAGCCCGATATTATTGACAAAATCGAAAAGTCTCATATTCGCCCCCAGATCGAGTCCGCGGGCGGTTCCCTCTTCCAGCAAAGCGTTCCCAACCTGGAAAGAGAGATAGTAACCTTTGACTTCCTTAGAGGCGCTAAATATAGGCTTCGGCACTACCATCAATTCCATAAATACGCCCTCCTCTCAGCTATTGCTTTGTTGTCATAATATAATTATAACACAACGGCACACAAAATCAAGGGAAAAATTAGAAGCTGTGTATATACTGCTCTGCTATGCATTATAACACAGTTGCCAATAATATGCAAAAGCTTTGATATATAAATAAATTGGGGTATTGCATATTTTTAAGACTTGTGTTATAATGCTCCAAGACAAGCGCCGTTAGCTCAGCTGGATAGAGTGTCTGGCTACGGACCAGAAGGTCAGGAGTTCGAATCTCTTACGGCGCGCCACGAGAATGCTCCGCTCACACCAAATCGGTATGAGCGGAGCGATTTCAAAATTTTCTTGACAGAAGCACATGGTCTATGTTATAATGACGGCAGAAAGGGCGATGGCTTTTACGGCCTCTGTCCAGTATAGGTACATTAAAGTAACCGTAACCGGGTCAAGGTTAGGCGGTTACTTTGATTTTATGGCGCGAATGAGGGATGCGAGAGCTTGTAGAATTTTGCGAAGCTCTGTAAGTATTCCCATCGCGTCACCCCCTTTCGGGAGACAAAGACCGCCGGCACATCACCCTGCGAACTGCATTACACCACCCGCCTGCCACAACGGCATTGTAACATATGTTCGGTTGTTTGTCAGCGAATTGTGAGATGACCGAGATAATTTATCTTTAAATAAACGGAGGAAAGACAAATGCCTAACAAAATAATTGAAGATGTTTTCAATGAATTTTTTATCGGCGATACATTGAAAAACGCATTAGATTTTGCGGAATTTTTAAGGGCAAATGAAATGATTTATGACGGAGAATATGAAATTCATTACAAGGACAAACTTGCGTGTTACATAAATACGCCAAACGACAAGGAACATACATGGGGTGTTTGGACTGTGGGCGACTATAGCAACGAGTACGAGGGGTTTACGATAGATGAGCGCACTAAAGAAATCGCCTGGGCAAATGTTGTTTTCTGCGGAAACTGCGACGGTGTCGATTGCGACCCGGGGAAAACGGAAGTGATATTCGGAAAAGAGTTTGCTAATGTTTGTAACGGCACTGACAATCTCGCTATGCGATTTGTAAATCCCGACACCGAGGCGGTGGAGTGTGTGAAAAAAATGGTTGATATGAGAAAGTATGTTGTTGATAATCACATCTAATAAAACATTTCCTCCGCACAGCAGACGGCACCGCCGTCTTAACGACCGCCCAGACGGGCGGCCGAGAGGGTTTGGGAGAGACTCCCAACAAGCTGTTTCGCATTAGCGAAACGCTTGCGTGTGGACACGGAAGCCCTGCTTGCGGTTAAAGGTTCCGATAAAATGATCGGATGTTTTCTGCTTATTGTGCTTTTGTCGTAAATAAAGCGTCATGCGGTTTTTAAGTAAAAACAACCCCTTTGACGAGTCGATAACGGATAGAAGCGTAAAATGCAAACCCGCAAACCATTGATACTGTTGATAATTTGTGTTTGTCGTAATTATAGCATCCTCGCACGAGAAGACGACTTAAAAACGATAGTTTTTAGTCGTTTTCGCAATTTTATATACAAATTTAAATTTATCATTTCATTTAACCCATATGCTGACCCATAACATCTCAAAAAGATCTTAAAATGCTATTTGTGGAGTTTGAAAAAAGGCGGCCATTTCTGACCGCCCATAAACTATTAAACCACCTTAAATCTATGCGCAAAAAAGAACGGTATACGAGCCTGAGTGCCGTAAAGTCTCGCAGTAGCCAAAAGTCTAATAGACTTGAAGAAAGGCATCGGCGCCATCAGTAATGGGTTTACCTGCATTAGATGGCACAAAGCGTTGGCAGACGCGCAGAGATCGTTGCAATAACCGCTGAAATAAACATTCTTTCGGCCCAGTCGCTCAACAAGACGGTCACCCGTCTCTTTTATAGCGCATTTCCCTACCACAAGCACCCGGCCTTCGATTGCGTCGATGACAGCCGCGTCATGCCCCTTTCCCATTACAATAGTAAAACCGCCCTTGCCCTGATAATCATAGGCTAGGCATTGCAGCAAAGTCAGCGGGTTATTCTGGCAACCCTCACGGCAGACCCGTTCTCGACCTTTTAGTACTATAACGTCTTCAGGGTATTGAGGATAGAGATCCCAGCTATAGCGTTCCGTGAAATCGGATATATCTCCTATTAACTCCACGTCGTCCAGGCTGTGTACGCCCCGGCTGTAGCCACGATCTATGGCGATCTTAAGATGGCGCGCATCATCCTCCGGTGTTAGCCCGAATAATCGCGCTCCCACCAGATCAGCCGCCATGACATTAGCGCTGCCAATCAATACGCGGAAAGGCAGCACACATTTGTCAGCGAGGGCGGTAGCCGGGTAATGCCCATGGATAGTAGCCTCCACGCCCTCAATCAGTGTGTAATCCGGCTGTATATAGCCCATCATATCCGCAAGCTTGCTGGCCAGATTGTAATTATGATCGGATCGCCGGTCGCTGGGTTGAGGGAACGCCCACTGATTTTTAACCCCCAAGGTTACGCCGGCCATGGAGTGCGTCTTTAGCTTTGGCAAATTAATGTAAAGATTTTCGGATGCCCGGTCAATCAGGTTTTCTGTCACAAACTTCGGAATGCGGAAGGATGTTTCGGTATACCCGCCTTCCTCTTGTGCCTCAGAGGCTTTTCCGCGGAAGGAGAAAAGGACATTTTTTTCCTCATCAAGAAACACCTCACGCACACCGTAGCGGCGGCAGATATCGCTATAACCTGTAAGCGCGAACACCATGCGGGTAAAATTGCTTTGCGTACAGTTTTCAAACAGATAAATGCGGTTAGCTCCGGCTTCCTTCCAGTAACGGATGACCGCCTCCACCAGCTCGAGGCGGGTATGACTGTATGGTTTGCTGTCGATCGCATTCGGCTTTAAGTAGACATCCCCGCTGCTTTTAAGCATGTTCTTTCCGCCCGCGGCATCAAACATCTCCGCGACTGCAGCGAACACCTCATCCTTTAATGCTGAGGAAAGCGGCTTAAACTGTGTGAACGGCTCAGACTGGTGCGGCGTCTGCAGACGCCTGACGGTCACAGCTGCGGTCTTTGTTGCCATATGTAAAACAATCCTCTCAATATCGTGATGGTCGATTTGTATCGATGTATCGGCGAAGGAGGGTTGCAGATGAGGGAGGAGAAGGTGTTTGCTGCTTCTATCTAAGAATAATTACTTATAGAATTTTATAGTTGCTTTATTAATAAGCGGTTTTTTCAATTGTTTGACGTTCTGATCCTAAAGCGGTTTTGGCGTTCGAGCGGGGGCAAGGATACGGCAAACATTAGTAATTCTCAAACATTATAACATATTTTGACATAACAAGCAAGTCTAACTTCTCAATCTACGCCTTGCGATTTGTATTTATGACAAAAATCCCGCCTAAGTGTTTGCACATAAGCGGGATTGCTTTATATCATCGGGGTACCGTCCGCAGACGGCGGGAGATTTCGTTATTTCAGTTCCAAGATCGAATCCGGCACGGCGGCCATTAAGAGTTCTGAGAATATTTCAACTAAAGGCAACTGCCGGATAACTGTCAGTTTATTTTATTATCAAGCATGCCGCCAATAGCAAGTTGGGGGTTGAAACACCGACGTACCTATGATATAGTTCTAAAATATAAAACACATTACAAGAGAGTGGTGCAATAATGAGTACAAAAAGTTTTATTCTTGCGTTGCTTGAAAAAAAAAGAGGACAAAGCATATCGGGTGAATATATTGCCGAACAGCTTAATATTAGCCGAAATGCCGTATGGAAAGCTATAAATGAACTAAAGAAAGACGGATATAAGATTAGCGCGGTCACTAACAAAGGATATTGTCTTTGTGAAGATAACGATATTCTGTCTGTTCAGGGCATGATCCCATATCTATCACCTGATAGTATTTTAGAGAAGATTTTCGTTTATGATCGATTGGAATCTACAAATACGACAGCAAAGGATATGGCTGTATCAGGAGCTGAACACGGCACGGTCGTAATTGCTGACTACCAAACAGCAGGAAAAGGGCGTTATGGAAGAAGTTTTCATTCCCCTCCGAATCATGGGATATACATGAGTTTTGTATTGCACCCCACGCATTTTTATTTCAGCACACCGACCTTAATAACTGCTTTTGCCGCCGTATCGGTATGCGAAGCCATTGAAGCGATTTCAGATAAAACACCGCGTATAAAATGGGTAAACGATGTTTTTTCAAACGGCAAAAAAATTTGTGGCATTTCTTCAGAAGCCATCACGGACTTTGAGAGCGGAGGTATTCAATGGATTGTTGCCGGTATCGGTATAAATTTCAATACGCCTGCAACAGACTTCCCTGAGGACTTGCGGAAAAGCGCAGGCTCTCTCTTTGAAATAGACAAACCTTCTGTTACAAGAAACCATCTTGCTTCTGAAGTTATAAACCGTATCGTCTCTTCTGGGATTGAGTACAACGAGAAAGAGATGCTCGAAAAATATAAACAACGAATGTTTATGCTTGGTAAAATGGTTTTGGTTATCGGAGCGGCGGAACCCTATCAGGCCGTTGCCGTTGATATTGACGACATTGGACGCTTGGTCGTTAAAAAAGATAACGGGGAATTGCTATCGCTGTCCTTTGGTGAAATCAGTATACGGGGTATATAAGAATCATTGTCAACTCTCATTCGCGTCAGAGTTGACAATCTTGTTTTTATCTTGTATAATTATGAGAAATTGTACAAGGGGCAACGACAATGAATACAAAAAGATTATCAGTCCGCGATATCTGCTTTATCGGGATTTTCACGGCGGTTATCGCTGTTTGCGCTCAAATAAGCATACCCATGCCGTATGGCGTGCCTTTGACATTACAGACATTTGCTGTGATGCTAGCGGGTATTATACTTGGCGCAAAGAAAGCGGCAATCGCGTTGGTCGTCTACTTATTACTCGGCTCAGTGGGAGCTCCGGTGTTTACTCAATTCGGCGGTGGGTTCTACAGAGTTATTGGGCCGTGGGGCGGGTTTCTTATGTCATACCCTTTCATGGCGTTTGTAGCTGGATTAGGCTCAGATACCGGCAAAAAGTATTGTATTGCTATCTGCCTTGCAGCGAGCGCGATTCTAAATCTTTCAGCGGGAATGTTTTGGTATGCTTTCATCAATGAAGTTGGCTTAACTGAAGCGTTTGCCGCCGCTTTTGCTCCGTTTATTATAGTCGAATCGATAAAAATGGCTTTAGCGTTCAGCGTTGGCTTGCCTGTTCGGTATGCTTTGAGTAAAGGGGGTATCTTAGTCTGATACAAGTTTCAAACTAGCCTGATTAGAAAAATAATCGTCTTATCATTCCTTGCCGCGCGATAAGATTGTTTCATTTGATTTTGTGCCGAAGCGCGGCGGCGGAATGGACTTAATATTATGGAATTACGCCCGCACCATGCTTTATGCCTTTTAGTTTTTGACCCTAATAACTACAGCGAAAATTATATTGAAATTATGTACAGCATGATAGATAAGCTTAATAGCAACCCTACGCAGGAAATCACAATATCATCCGAGCTTGATATAATATGCAATTACTGCCCGCATAACGATAAAAATGCTACAAACAGCGGCATATGTAAAAAAGAGGATAAAGTCTGGGCAATCACACAAAATATACTTGAGCTTAGCGGTGTAAATATCGGTGAAACAATGACATGGGATGATTTGCACTCAAAAATAATTGATAGCATCATTGCCGGCGGCAGATTCAGCGAAGCGTGTAGGAGCTGCTCTTACTTTAAGCAATGCGAAGCCATGTGCAGAGCGATAAGACAGGACAATCCACGCCCCACATAAAAGAATGCCCGTTAATTTTCTTAAAGATTTGCAAATCTGTGAAAGACATGTTATAATGTTCAGAAATGGAAAAATACAACATACGGAGGTGGCTAAATGGCGGGTAAAAAAATCAAAAAAGTATTGGTAGCAAACCGCGGCGAAATCGCCGTTCGCGTATTCCGCGCCTGTAAGGACTTAGGTATGACCACGGTAGGAGTTTATGCAAAAGAAGACGCCTATAATCTTTTCCGCGATAAAGCAGATGAGTCCTATTTAATAGGTGAAGGCCGAACTCCTCTGGGAGCCTATTTGGATATCGAGGGTATTATCCGTCTGGCGAAGGCAAAAGGTGTGGACGCCATCCATCCCGGTTACGGCTTTTTATCTGAAAATGCCAACTTTGCCCGAGCTTGCGAGGAAAACGGCATTATCTTTATCGGGCCGCCTTCGGCCGTTTTAGATAAGATGGGCGATAAACTAAACGCCAAAGAGATTGCCAAAGCGTGTAATGTCCCAACCATTCCCGGCAGCGTCGATCCACTGAAAGACGCGGAAGAAGCCGTGAAATTGGCTAATGAATACGGCTATCCCGTAATTCTCAAAGCCGCGGCCGGCGGCGGCGGCAAAGGTATGCGCCGTGTAGATAACGACGCGGAGCTGCGCGCCGCTTTCGGTCTGGTGCAGAGCGAAGCCTTAAAGTCTTTTGGCAACGGCGACATTTTCATAGAAAAATACTTAGTAGAGCCTAAGCATATCGAGATGCAGATTATTGCCGATACATACGGCAATGCCGTCCATCTCTACGAGCGTGATTGCTCGCTTCAGCGGCGGTATCAAAAGGTCATAGAGGTTGCCCCGGCAGTTTCTGTCCCCAAAGATATACTTCAAAGCATCTATGCTGATGCCGTTAAAATCGCAAAACAAGCTAACTACGTTAACGCCGGAACGGTTGAGTTTCTGGTAGAGCCGCGTTCGGGAAAATATTATTTCATCGAGATGAACCCCCGTGTCCAAGTTGAGCACACAATTACCGAGATGATTACCGGCGTGGACATCGTACAGACACAGATTCTAATTGCGGAAGGCCGCCCGTTAAGCGACCCGCAAATTAATCTGCCTAATCAAGAATCCGTCCATATGAACGGTGTGGCTATTCAGTGCCGCGTGACCACGGAAGACCCTGCCAACCGTTTCTCGCCGGACATCGGAAAAATTACCGTGTACCGTTCCTCCGGCGGCTACGGTGTGCGCCTTGACGTGGGAAACGCTTATACCGGCGCGGAGATTCTACCCTACTACGACAGCCTGCTGGTAAAAGTCAGCACTTTCGACAGAACCTTAGAGGGCGCGACCCGTCGCGCCAACCGCGTCTTGGGTGAGATGCGGATACAGGGTGTAAAGACCAATATCCAATTCTTGACCAATATCTTAAATCACCCGAAATTTGCGGCTATGGAATGTAATACCACCTTCATTGACGACACTCCCGCTCTTTATGAGCTGCCCGTGTCCCGTGACCGTGATACAAAGATTTTAACTTACATCGGTCAGTTGACTGTCAACGGGCATAAAGATTATAAAGAAACCCTGAATCTGGACGCGGCGCCCGTTCCCGCCATACAAGGCGACATTATGCCCGGGCTTAAGCAAATGCTGGACAGCAGAGGGCCGAATGCCGTGCGGGATTACTGCCTGAATAGCAAAAGGCTCCTCCTTTCGGATACCACACTGCGTGATGCCATACAGTCTCTGCTGGCCACACGTGTCCGTACCAAGGATATGACAGCCATTGCTGATTATATGGCTCGTGCCTTGCCGGATCTGTTCGCCTTAGAGATGTGGGGCGGAGCTACCTTTGATGTGGCCTATCGCTTCCTGAACGAGTCACCTTGGGATCGCCTCGCCGCTCTGCGGAAGAAGATACCAAATATACTATTTATGATGCTATTGCGTGGTGCTAATGCCGTGGGATACACCAGTTATCCCGATAACGTCATCCGCCGCTTTATTCAGGAGTCTGCCGCTGCAGGGATTGACGTATTCCGCGTCTTCGACTCACTTAACTGGCTGCCTAATATGGAGCTATCCATAGACGAGGCGCTCAAACAAAACAAATTGGTAGAGGGCTATATATGCTATACCGGGGATATATTAGACCCGAAACGGGATAAGTATGATTTGAAATATTATATTAATATGGCTAAAGAACTGGAACGCCGCGGTGTTCACATTCTGGGCATCAAAGATATGTCAGGCCTACTAAAGCCATATGCCGCCGAGAAACTGGTAAAAGCCCTTAAGAGCGAAATTGGTCTGCCCATCCACCTGCACACCCATGATACCAGCGGCAACGGTGTGGCCACAATACTCAAAGCGGCGGAGTCAGGGTTGGATATAGCAGATGTGGCGATTGCTTCCATGTCCTCGCTGACCAGCCAGCCCTCCATGAACGCCGTTGTTACAGCCTTGACCGGACACGAGCGCGATACGGGGCTTGATGACGATAAGCTTCTGCCCATTTCGGACTATTGGGAGCAAGCCCGTAAGTTTTATGTCCAGTTCGAGGAGGGGCTTACCACGCCAGCCACAGACATTTATAAATACGAAATACCCGGCGGTCAATATACCAACCTGAGGGCTCAGGTTGAAAGTGTTAGCTTGGGCAGCCGCTTTAAAGAAGTTAAGGATAAATACAAAGAAGTCAACGAAATGCTTGGCGACATCGTAAAGGTGACGCCATCGTCTAAAATGGTTGGCGATCTCGCTATTTTTATGGTACAGAACAGTCTAACCGCCTCCAATCTCGTAGAGAAAGGTAAGAACTTGGCTTTCCCTGACTCGGTCGTCAGTTATTTCGAGGGCAGGATGGGTCAGCCCCAACACGGATTCCCATCGGATATCCGTGACATAGTCTTAAAAGGTAAAACATATATCACCGGCCGTCCCGGCGAACATCTCGCGCCCATAGACTTCGACAAAGCGGCCGAACAGATGAAGTCTTTTTGCCCGAACCCCAATATGCAGGATGTATTGGCATATTGTCTGTATCCAAAGGTAGTAGAGGCGTTTTACGCTCACCGCAAGGAATATTCGGATCTGTCCGGCTTGGAAACCCCGGTATTTTACAATGGTCTTACACCAGGCGGAACCACCGAGGTGGAAATCGAAGAGGGTAAGTCGTTGATTATTCATCTTGTGATGATCGGCGCGCTGGAAAAAGATAACACACGCCGTGTGGTCTTTGAGCTGAACGGACACAGGCGTGAAATATCCGTACTGGATACAACCGTGGAGCAACCGGCCAGCATGAAGGCAGAAGGTGCTTTGAAAGCGAATCCCAATAACCCCAAGGAGGTCGGCGCAACTCTTCCGGGCATGATCAGCAAGGTGATGGTCTCCCAAGGAGACACCGTAAAAGAAAATGATGTGGTTGCCATTATCGAGGCTATGAAGATGGAGACCACCATACTCAGTAAAACCGACGGCGTTATCGAGCAGATTTTTGTGTCTGAAGGTCAGCCCGTAAAGGCCGGAGACTTGATCGTTAGGATGGCGTAGCCAGGTGGTCTGAGCACGCAGCCCCCGGAAATTTTATCAGTTAAAGGATTTCGTAGTATTATGACCGCACTATCCCTGTTACCAATAATTTGTTTACTTGTCTGCTTGGTTTTCTTAAAAGTTCCGGTGGCAAGGGCGGGAGCTATTTCTCTGGCAATCGCGCTTGTCATCGCACTCGTTTTCTATGGATTACCCCTGTTTGGTCTGTCTGTTGCCGTGGGAAAGGCGCTGTCGCTGGCATTGTTTGTATCCCTGATAGTATGGTGCGCGCTTTTCCTTTACCATTTGGCCGATGGCTTCAAAGCCGTCGAGGTTATCAATAAAAACATCGTCATATTCGTAGAGGACAGGCTTGTTAGCTTTATACTCCTCGCCTGGCTCTTCTCCGGGTTATTGCAAGGCATGGCCGGTTTCGGTGTGCCTGTGGTTATTGTCGCTCCTATTTTGATTGCCCTTGGGTTTGACAATGTCAAGTCACTGGCCGCGGCGTTGCTCGGACACTCATGGGCTGTCACGTTCGGGTCTATGGGCGCGGCGTTCTATATCATTCAGATGATTACCGGCATCCCAATGGAAGAGCTGGGTGTACCTATGTGGGTATTCAACACTTCGGCACATCTACTGACGGGCATCGGTGTCTGTTGGCTGTACGATGGTATAGGGGGCATAAAGAAAGGGCTGCCGTACATACTGTCCGTATCAGCCGTTATGGCGGTTGTGCAATATTTTACCATTATCTCCGGCATGTATTCGCTTGCCACTCTGACTACCGCACTTGCGGGACTGACGGCGATGTTCGCCCTCTATAAGCTGCGGACAAAGTCAAAGACTCATAGCAGTCTTTATAAGGGTTCGTTGACATTATGGCAGTCTGTGCTGCCTTACGCAGTCATCCTCGGGCTGTCGTTAGGTTTTCAATTTTTGCCGGCAGCGCTCAAAGATATTTCTCTCTCGTTTAGCTTCCCCGGCTTTGAAACAGCGCTTGGCTATATGGTTAATCCTGAAACGGGCTACGCTAGGATACGGCTATTCGGTCATCCCGCCGTCATACTGCTCTGTGCCGCAGTCACTGCCGTTATTGTATACAAGCGAGCAGAAGTGTGGGATACAGGCGTATTTCGAGACGCGGTGAAAAAGACGGTCAAAAAAGGTATTCCCGCAACCCTCGCGCTTTTGGCGCTGGGGAACATGTCGTTGATAATGATGGATTCTGGTATGATGTTCCGGCTTGCTAAAAGCGCAGCGGATTTAGCGGGCGGTCTGTATCCTCTTTTCGCGCCTTTTATCGGCGTGCTGGCCAGCTTTTTAACAGGGAATAACACCAACTCAAATGTCATGTTCGGCGATTTCCAATATACAATAGCGCAGGAATTGGGTGTAAGCGGCGCAATCATGTCCGCCGCGCAGTCGATATCCGGTTCAGTGGGCGTCGCGATTGGCCCGACACTCGTATTGATGGGCGCTATCGCTACTAAGCAAGACGGGCAGGAGTCGCTGATTTATAAAAAACTCATTGTCCCTGTACTATTGGTTGCTCTCGTAATGGGGATTGTGAATTTTGTGTGGATGAATTTTATGTAGGGGCGGGGTTAGCCCGCCCGTTATGAAAGGAGTATTTCAAAATGTCAATACGTGTCGGCGTGATCATGGGCAGCATCTCCGACTGGGATACGATGCAGCACGCCTGTACCGTGCTGGAGGAACTGCAAATCTCTTATGAAAAAAAGGTCGTATCGGCGCACCGTACGCCGGACTATATGTTCACCTATGCGGAAGAAGCGGCGAAGCGCGGCATAAAAGTGATTATCGCAGGCGCGGGAGGCGCGGCGCATCTGCCCGGCATGGTCGCCGCGAAGACTTGCCTGCCCGTAATCGGCGTCCCCGTACAGACCAAAGCGCTTAACGGTTTGGATTCTCTGTACTCTATCGTGCAGATGCCGGGCGGTACGCCCGTTGCCACCATGGCAATAGGCATTGCCGGTGCGACAAACGCGGGGCTTTTAGCGGCGCAGATACTGGGGGCGTTCGATGCTCAAATCTATGAACGTCTGCTAACGAGGAGAGCTGAGACGGCAAAAGGCGTATTGGAAACGGAGTTATAGATATGCAAACAATTATGCCCTATAAAACCATCGGGATCATAGGCGGCGGGCAATTGGGAAGAATGATGGCTCTCGCGGCGAAAGCTATGGGTTATTACACAGCCGTACTCGACCCAACCCCGACTTGCCCGTGCGGGCAAGTCGCTGATATTGAGATAACTGCCAGCTACGGTGATTTAGACGCAATAAAGAAACTTGCGGATATAAGCGATGTGATCACTTACGAGTTTGAAAACATTGATTATGACGCGCTTACATATCTGGAAAAACATGCGTATCTGCCGCAGGGGAGCAGTGTTCTTAAAATTGCACAGCACCGTTATACAGAGAAGAAAACCATTGCCGACATGGGCATACCCGTGCCTGAGTTTTATCTTATAGACTCGGCAGAACGCTTTGATGAAAAACTATTTTATCCGAGCGTTTTGAAAACTACAATGGGCGGCTATGATGGGAAAGGTCAAGTTGTAATAAAAACAGCAGCGGACGCCGCGAAAGCCAGAGAATTGGCGGCACGGCAGGAGTGCATTCTTGAGCGATGGATACCGTTCGATAAGGAAATTTCCGTCATCGTTGCGCGAAGCGTAACGGGTGAGATGTCCGTTTTCCCCGTTGCGGAGAATCTGCATATAAATAATATATTGCATCAGAGCATTGTGCCGGCGCGCATATCCCGAGAACTTGAAGCCCGCGCGATAGATTGCGCCCGTAAAATAGCGGATGGGCTGAACGTTATAGGCGTGCTGGCCATAGAGATGTTCGTGGCGGGCGGTGAGATTTATATCAACGAACTGGCGCCCAGACCGCACAACTCCGGGCACTATACTATAGACGCCTGTATAACATCGCAATTCGAGCAGCATATCCGAGCCGTATGCGGGCTGCCCCTGGGAGATACGCGGCTCCACACGCCCGTGGTCATGGTTAATATTTTGGGCGAACATATGGACATAGAGCGGCTGTGTAATCTCGCGGGAAAGATGCACCTCTACGGCAAGGCGGAGGCGAAGCCAGGGCGAAAGATGGGGCACATCAATATGCTCGGCGATATAGACAGCAGCCTGCGGGCGATAGGGAACGCAGGTATATGGAACGGTTAAGTCAATAATTTATTTAATAAATTAGAGTAATACTCGTGCGGATAGTGGTCATACGGCGAAAGTATCAGGGGCATACGCGGCGAGCCTATACGCATCTTTGCACCGACATGCCTGTAACCCATAAACGCAAACGGCAGCTTAGTAACAATATCGTTACTGTTCTCCACCCTGACGGTCTTATCGACACGCTTGTTATATGACAGCATAAAAGCCCTGTTGCCTATCCGCGGACAGCCGAACAAAACCGTTTCGATGTCTCTGTCGGGGAAGTTGTACTGTACATCGACGGCACACAAAACGGCCAGAGCCGCGCCCTGTGAATGACCGGAGACTCTCACATAGTTCGTACCATATGTAATCGAATCCAGTATCTTACCGCGTACCTCCTGTTGTTTATACGCGTTCAGGAACCCGGTATGCACCCTTATTTCCGATGTCACATTGTCATACGGGATCGTTTTTTTCCAGAACGTCAGATTTGTCTTCCAGTCCCTCGGCGAATCCGAGCCACGGAAGGTGATCCATAATATATCCCTATCCCTGCGCAAAAAGTATTGTACGCCGGATCGCCGGTCTTCTACCATTGTGGTACAGGTGTGCGGCGAATACGGTTGGATGTCCCTGTAAGCGGAAGTCGATAATTCCAATGATCTAATAATTTCGGCGCTGTTCATAGTAATCTTCCATTCCGCCGCCGCGCGCCGGCACAAAATTAAATGAAACCAATCTTATCGCGCGGTAGGATAGACTGAAACTTGTTTCAGACTAATCATCTGCCTCTGTCATCATATGCGACAGAGGCAGGTGAGATTACTATGTAGAATATTAACCCTTAACGGCGCCGGAGGTCAACCCGCTGATAAACTGTTTGCTCATAAACAGGTACAGCATCAAGACTGGCAGCGAACTTAGGGTAAGCACAGCTAAAACTTTTGACCAGTCAGTCTGATACTGCCCAAAAAGCCTTGACACGCCGAGCAGCAGTGTTTTCGACCGTTCATCGCTTATCATTATGAGAGGAAACCACAGATCGTTCCAGAATGGTACAAGATTATAAATTGCAACGCTGGCCAACGCGGGCTTGATCATCGGTACGATGATCTTGACAAGCGTCGCAGCCCGTCCGCAACCATCTATATGTGCCGCCTCGGTGAGTTCTTTCGGGATTTGCCGGATAAACTCTGTAATAACAAATACGGCGATTGGTATACCCATGGCGACATAGATGGGAATCAGCGCCCATATGGAGTTCATAAGCCCCAATGTCCTTACTATACTGATTAGCCTGATAGACGCTATTTTTATCGGCATCATCATACCGGCAATAAGGAAAAAGTAAATAAAGCCGGACATCTTACCGCGCCATTTAGCGAGAGCATAGGCCGCCATCGAGCCGATAACAAGCAATATAATCAACGATATAATGACAACTAAAAAGCTGTTCTTAAAATAATTCATAAAATTACCGCTGGTGATTACATCGGTATAATTGGAAAAGTTCCATGTCTCTGGCAGGCCGAAGGTGTTTATGTAGATACTGCGTTTATCCTTGAAAGAGTTTATGATCATAATGTAAAGCGGCATCAGTACAATAAATGCCCAAATGCACAATATCACGTGTGAACCTATCCTCATATTGCTGATCCGCAATGATTTCGGTCTTCTTCTAATCTTTACATCCATACCCTCACCCCCTCGTCCTTGTCTTGTTCAAAATGAACAGTGAAACTACGGCAAGCATGATAAATGTGACTGTAGCTATCGTAGCGCCCATATCCGGGTTTGGTATCGCGACCGGGTGCTGCCCCGCGATTCCAATGCGATAGAACAGTGTACCCAGCAAGTCGACGCTGTAGGCTGGAGCGCCGTTTACCGTTCCCGTGGCGAATACGATGTCAAACGCATTGAAGTTGTTTACAAATGTCAAAATGGTTATCATACCGACGACAGGCATAATAAGCGGCAGCTTGATATACCGGAATAGCTGCCAGCCGTTGGCGCCCTCGATGTCCGCCGCCTCGTATAGATCATCGCTGATACCCTGAAGCGCCGCTACGAACATCATCGTCGGGATACCCATCCATTGCCAGCTGGAGATTAGAGCTACAGTTGGCAGCGCTGTGCTCTCCTGCCCAAGCCACGGCTGGGCCAGGAACCCCAGACCGAGGTTGCCCAGAAAGTCCCCTGACCAAATCGGGTTTAATAGCAGCTTCCACAGATAGCCTGTGACCAGAACGGCAAAGGTAGTGGGGATAAATATAACTGTCTGATACACTTTGCGGCCGCGCATTTTTGGGTTTGTCAGAATCACCGCGAACATAATACCCAGCATATTCTGCACAATCATATGTATGATAAAGAATACGGTGGTGTTTCTAAAAGCTCCCCAGTATCTCACGGCAAGTTCACCGCGCGTGAACAATTCTATATAGTTTGACAGCCAAACGAAACTGCGCACACCCGCCTCGGTACGGTAAAGGCTTAATCGCATTGAATCCAGCAGCGGATACGCCATAAATACGACATAGATCAGCAGCGCCGGCAAAATATACCATACCCAAGGAATACCGTTTTGATCTATAGATCTGCTTTTCTTTCGGTTCATAAACTATCCTCCCATGTTTGGTGGGTTGTGAAATGGGGCGGATCGGGTACAGACCCATCCGCCCCGTATATTTATTTGCTTATCTGAGAGCTGTAGCTGCGGCTTCAACCGCGGAAGCGGCGCCCTCAGGCGTCTGCGTACCTTTCAGCAACGCGATGACCTCGGCGTTCATGGGAGCGTACAACTCAATGAACTCAGGCCATACAAATCTGGCATCTGTAATCTTGCCGGAATTAAGCGCGAGGGCTTCGTTGGCGCGCGGGTCGTCAAGCTGGATGGTTGCGTTGATCATGGGGAAGAATCCGACAGGCAACGCCTTGGAAGCCGTCTGTGCGCCTTCCACTGAGCAGAGCCACTCAAGGAATGCTCTTGCCTCTTTAGGGTGACTGGTAGCAGCGTTCATGGTGATCGCCATGTCGGGATGGAAGCATATGGCGGTATCGGCAGCACTTCTTGCCGGGAACGCAAATACGCCCCAATCGAAAGAGACGTCGTCATAAATACCCAGAGACCATGACCCGTCCGCAAACATAGCAGCGTTACCGTTACCGAACAGAGCCTGACTGTCGTTGTATGTAACAGCTTCAAAACCGCTAGGCAAAAACTGCGCAACACTCTGGAAGTCAGCAAACATATTTACAAATGCACTGTCATCGAGTTTTTTCTCGCCGGACTCATACTTTACGCGCTCATCCGCGCCGCCGATGTAGTTTGGGATCATTCCGAGGGCAAAGCACTCAAGGATGTCCCATTCGTCGGCCACGCCGTTGGCAAGCGGGGTAATCCCTGCGGCCAAAAGCGCTTCACACACGCTGATAAACTCAGCCCATGTATTGGGAACGGAAAGGCTATTAGCTGCGAAAATGTCTTTGTTGTAATAAATAACTTGAGAAACAGCCGCGAACGGAACTGCGAACATTTTACCGTCAGGCATCTGCCACGGAGCGAGGTTAGAAGCGGTGAAATTCTGTTTCAATCCGGGAACATCGCTGACATCGGCAAAAAATCCTGCATTGAAGAGGTCTTGCCCCGTCGCGTAAGAGCGGGCATACATCAGGTCGGGGCCGGTGCCGGCTTCCAGCTGTGTCCTCAAATGCGCGTTGTAATCAGGAGGGTTGGTGGGCTGGAATCTGATTGTCACATTGGGCGCCACTTTCTTATACTCAGCCAGCAGCCCTTCCAGCTGCGCAACGTCGTCGGCACGCCAAGAACCCAAGGTGAGTTCGACTTCATCTGAGCTGTCATCGTTACAGGCGGCCAAAAAAGCTACGAGCATCAATGCCGCAAGTAAGAGACACAGGAGTTTGCGTTTTTTCATGTTCTTTCCTCCTAAAGTTTTATTTTTGAAAAGAGAAACTATGCTTATAATAATCTAAATACCGCTAAATGTCAACAGAGATATTATTATTGTTTATAAATATATTATTACTTAATCTATATTGATTTTTATTAAAATCCATGGTATTATTTGTTATATGAACACTTAAATAATAGGGGAGTGAATGAGACATGCGCCGTCCCACGAAGATACTTATATCTGTGATTGCCGTTATTACCATTCTGGCGGTAGTATTGTTTCTTATATACCCTATGTCTAACATAGACCCGGGACTTTTAAGGGCGTACAGAAGCGCGGGACTGGACATAGACAACAACGGCAGGATAAGCCGCTATGAGCTGTTGCTTGCGAGCGGCGATTTAGATTTCAGCAATTACTCGATAGAAAACCTGTACAGTATCGTTTATATGTGGAATATCAGGGGACTTAATCTCTCACAGAATTCAATATCGGATATTAAAGAACTGTCCCGCTTAAGAAACCTTGAGACACTGGATATATCATCTAATAATATCATTGACTTGATGCCGCTTGAATCGCTGAAAAGACTGGAAAACCTGTTTGCATCCGATAACAATATAGTGGACGTGACTCCTCTGGTAAGATGCCGGAGCCTGAGATATCTCGACCTTTCCTCTAATTGGATAGAAGACCCGACCCCGCTACTCCCGCTTGTTTCAACAAAAAGGCTTCATATCCTTAATCTTAATAAAAATAATATACATGACGAAAATCGATTAGCGTTATTCATCGGCATGACAGAATTTCACTCCGAGGACAACCCCCGGAATGACAGACCAAGAAATTAAACTTCATACTGCTTAACTTTCCCATACACGCGCCTATCACAGACTACCGATACGGCTATGCCGTTCTCCCGGTAGTCGATGTTTTTGACATCACCCTCGCGGTGAAGTAAATCGAGCGCGCCCGCGTCGTTATAAGGCAGCAAAAACTCCGCCTCGCGTATACCCATATCGATAAGCTCGGCCATCTTTATCTTCAGATCATCAAGCCCCAGTCCCGTCTTTGCCGAGACCGAAACACTGTCACGCGCGTTAACAGCGGCCAAATCCGCTTTGTTATACACCCTTAGGCGCGGCGTATCGCCTGCCCCTAACTCGTCGATAAGCGCGTCAACAACCTCCGCCTGCTCAGCCCATTCGGGATTTGACGCGTCTATGACGTGCAAGAGCAAATCCGCATATTTCAGTTCGTCCAATGTCGCCCTGAACGCCTCGACCAAATGGTGCGGCAATTTGCGGATAAACCCAACCGTATCGGTGAGCATGACAGTCAGCGCACCGTCAACTTCGAGCGCGCGTGACGTAGTATCCAGCGTGTCGAATAGGCGGTCACGGGCAGGGATATTCTCGCCCGCCAGCGCGTTGAACAGCGTAGACTTGCCAGCGTTTGTATATCCGACCAGCGATACGACAGGTATCTCGTTTTTTTCGCGTCGGTCACGCGCCAGCGCGCGTATATGCCGGATACCCTCCAGCTCGGATGCCAATTTCTCTATCCGCCGCCTGATATGGCGGCGGTCGGTCTCTAATTTAGTCTCGCCGCCGCCGCGGCTGCCGCGCACGCCCACGCCGCCGCCGCCCTGACGCGACAGCGACAGTCCCAGTCCGGCAAGGCGCGGCAGGATATATTTATACTGCGCCATCTCGACCTGAACGCGCCCCTCGTGAGTGCGCGCGCGGTCGGCAAAAATGTCTAGTATCAAAAGGCTGCGGTCGATTACGCGCACGCCCAAATCCCTCTCAAGACATCGCGTCTGACTAGGCGACAGTTCGTTGTCGAACACGACCAGATCGACTTCATGCAGCTCACAGAGCTGCTTAACCTCTTGAACCTTACCTTCGCCGATAAATGTCGCGGTGTCGGGTGACGTCTTATTTTGAATAACGCGGGCTGCCGTATCGCCCTGCGCCGTTTCAAGCAGGGCTTCGAGCTCGTCCATTGTTGAATCGGTTGAAATCTCACCGCCCTCACGGCAGTTTAGTCCGACAAGAATCGCCCGCTCGCGCTCTGCCGTCTGTTGTATCTCGTGCATTATAATTTTTTCTCCTATTCTTGCCCCCTTTGCTAAAGGGGGGTGCTGTCCGCTAGACAGCGGGGGGATTTACTTCTTCAAATAGTCCTCTACTTCCGCGATGTACATGTAATGAAAGTCATCTATCGGATAGTGTTTCTCAAATAACTCTTTGTTAGCGGCGCAACTCTTATCCAATTGCTGGACATACAGCTTTTTAAGGCACAATACATCCTCAGACTGCTCGAAATAAACGAAACCGCGCTCGTCTCTAATAGTTTTAAGTCCCGCTTCGGCGATTTTGTCAAGGTCCCTGCCGCTTTTTATACCGCAAAGATTCAGCGCACGGCGATGTTCCTCTGAATAGAACGACGCGGTGAATCTGTCGGCAACAGCCAGGAATTCCTGAGTATACCTCTGCGGACGCACAAATACATACGCCACGGGCATCTCCCAAAGGATACCCATGCCACCCCAACTTGCGGTCATGGTGTTGACCTTGCCGTCCTTTTCAGCGGTAATAAGCATCCAGCGCTTGCCTATTTCGTTGAACACATTTGAAAAATTATTGAGATTATCAGACTTAAACATAATTTTCACGCACCTTACTAAATATTTCTTCCCTTCTTATAATTATAAGGCCATTGATTAAATTATGTCAATGGCTTTTTATATTATGTTCAATAAATTCACGGCAAAGAGCGGCCACTTTTTCTGGCTCATGTTGATGGATATAATGCCCGCAATCAAAATACTCAATCCTCGCATTACTCTGCCGCGCAAATTCCTCTTGACACTGTATCCAGAATTCGCCAATCTCAATTCCGTCTGAAACGAGAAGAAGCATCGGAACATCAGGAATACCGATGTCACTCACAATCTGAGCGTTTTTATATACTTCATTCCCCTCGTTCATCATACTCTTGTTAATCGCGTTACGATACGTCAACAGCCGTGCCTGTCTGTATTCATCCTGCATTAGCGCCAAATCGCTGACGGGATATACAAAAGAAACCCTTTGAACACCCATCCACGCAAGCGCTTTTAGCATTATCAATGGAGGACTGTTTATCTGTTCATATACAGACGGCATTGCCATATCTATTCCTATTATGCCTTTGACTTCATCGGGATAAAGTTGCGTCCAGCGCAAGGCTTCCAATCCTGACATAGAGTGCGGAAGTAGAATATAAGGTCCTCTTTCACCAAGCAAGCTCAGCGCCGTTCGAGTCTCCGAAAGTATTGTGTCAATATCTCTTGGCACATCGGCAATTTCAGAGTAACCATATCCTATCTTTTCAACAACCGCAACGCGATACTCATTCAGCAAAAGTGAATAAAGCGGCTTAAAATCATATACAGGAGCGGCGGTTCCTGCGCCCGAAAGGAAAACCAATAGGGGAGCGTTTTCGTTGCTTTCCTCTATGTAAATGTGCATAAAGTGTCCGTTCACCTCAACAAACTGACCGTTCGGGACAATCTCTTTTTCCTCAATATTCAGCATTATCCTGTGGACTATTGATAGCGCCAAAAGAAAAATAAGGACAATTCCAATAAGTATCGCAAAACCTGTTCCTATTTTTTTGAAAATCTTTCGCATTATAATCCCTCCCTAAAAAAACACCGTCATCATACGCACAATCCAATTCCATATATCAGGATATGCTCGTTCTATCAGCATTTGTGCCTCCTGCTTCGAAACGGCGGAGGTAAGGCTCCATCTGTCGCCTGTGCTGATTGTGTACTCGCCCACGGCAGTATTGCCTATTGCCACAGTGCCGTTTGCATAACCGCCAACGGCTATGTGCGAGGCAAACGCCGCGCCGCCCATCGCGTACACGCCGAGCGCAAGACCGCCCCAAGCAATAATCCCCGCAGCCACACCGCCAACCGCAAACCCTCCGAGCGCAAGACCGCCGAAAGCAAACAAAAGTCCCGCCGAAAGCGCCCCGAAGCTTATAATGCCAACACTGAACGTCCCGATTGCCACAACACCCACGGCTGTAAGTCCGATGGCAATAATACCTTTCGCCGGCTTCATCGTGGGCTTGCCGCTTATATGCACCAGCGGCAGTCCGAACAGCTTGGTCTTGCTGATATATTCGTAATCGTAATATCTGTAATACACGCCGTTTCTGTACATCGCGGCTCTTGCTCTCACTAATTCGCGTATGACCTCGGATTTGTCTGTGTACAGCGTGTCCATCAACTCAGCTGCCATATCCTTCGGGTCACCCATGCGCTTGATAGCCTCGTCGCCTCCCGCCGCATTTATATGCTCGAGCAAATCCACAGCCAGCCTGCGTTTGACAGACTCATCCGCTTCTAAGTACCGCAATACCTGATCAACGTATTCCTTAGCTTTCATTTATTACATACCTCCCATAATTTTTTGTGTCGCGCTGATAAAATCATTTAACTCAATCTGCGCGTGAGCCAAATGGCTCGTGCCTTTTGGTGTGATGGAATAATACTTGCGCGGCGCTCCCCTGCGCGTGCTATCGCTTTCCCAAAGACTTTCAATGTACCCCGCATCCTCCAGCCGATATAAAACGGGATAAAGCGTCCCCTCTTTAGCGGCGAAATAGCCGCCGCTTTTTTCGTCCAAAAGCGTCATCAGCTCATAGCCATACAACGTTTTTTCAGATAATAGCTTGAGCAGCAGAATATCCAGCGCCCCCTTTTTCAGTTGACGGCTTATGCTCTCCATGCCTCTCCTCCTTGCTTAATCTTTCATTAGCTGCTATATCCAGAACATCCAGAGCTGCCAGTAAATTACATTCATGATGACAAATGCCCCCATAAGAGATGTGAGTGTCCGTTGGCGCTTTTGTTCTTTCGTTAGATTAAATATTTTCATCCGTAGTATGTTAATCAAAACGCATGAGGTGATTATCGCGGTAAGCAGAATGAACAATACCCCGTGAGCGATAGTTGCTGTTAAGGTAACTTGCAGCGACACAGTGTTTATGATAAATAGAATCAGATTCACTAAAGCGAGTAGTGACGCGGCACATATGCACCCGCGTAGTTTGGAGTGCGGACGCTCTCTTTTGCGGATTTTTACAATCAGCATCCGAATTAGTGTCACTAGTCCGTAAAGTCCGGCGACGGCGAATAGTAATAGAGATACGACCTCAAAAATAAGTTGCTCCCAGCTTGTTCTAATATAATCAGTGAATAAAACGGTGATATACTGCGATGTTTCATCCTCACTTGATCCGGAAAATATTAAGGTTTGCATGGGAAACATGGGTAAATCCAAGCCCATCCAATAGACCCCTTGCACTACGTTGGGCAGGGTTCCGTTGAAGGGGAAGTGAAGCGTACCATCCTCTTGTTGAAAAATCGGCCGTATACTAATCAAGTCGAGAGGTCTGAAGATTCCTCGTTCAAACCCGCGTGCGTCGCGGAAAATTCCGCTTATCGGCGCATCATTCGCCGAATTGTCAAACTGTGAGAAATCCCCTATCCCGAACAGGTGTGTCATCAGCTGGCAATTGTATATTTGCTCTTGGCCTTGGTTTGTAAGGACAACTGCTCCAAAGCCGTTTTCTAAATCTATCAGAAGCATGGCAGACATGCCCGTTGTATTGCCGCCATGCCCGATTACATGCCCCGCAAGATGCGGCATTCCCCAGAAACCGTGATAAAAGCGGCCTGTAATTCCATCCGGATAATAGGAGGTTGGGCTATGTAATTGACGCAGTGTTTCCGGGTTTTGAAACAGCGGTGTGGTGCCACTTTCATCGGGAAGTAACGCCTGACCAAACTTGCGAAAATCCGATATGGTTCCTGTAGCCTTACCTGCGGGATACCAACTTATTATAAAACGGGCTGTCCCCAAACTTCGTAAATCGGGTGTATAACACTGTACCTGTTCTCTCCGGGCTCTCACCCACGGATTGTCACTTAAATCAGGACGGAGCGCGGTTTGAGTCATGCCAAGCGGTGTGAAGATATACTCATGTACATAGGCATGAAACGGCATGCCTGAAATATGTTCCACAATATATCCTGCCAAAGCCGTACTAAAATTACTGTATGCCGTGACCTCGCCCGGTCGGAATATTTGTGGCGGCTGAAGCAGTTTAAGCGCCTCACCTAGTTCTCGCACCTGGCTTTCATCAGCTAAGACTAGTTCAAGGAAGCTTTCCTGAAACCCGGCTGTATGATTTAGGAGATGAATCATGGCAATAGGTTCATCGTATGAGAGCTTAGTCAAAAATCCATCTGGGAGAACTGTACGAATGTCTGCATGTAAATTAATCAATCCTTGCTCGACCAGTTGCAATATGCTGACATATACAAGCAGTTTCCCCACGGAACCCCACTCGAACACAGCGTCAAAGTTATTCGCTCTGTTTTCCGCTATATTTATATAGCCGTATGCTTGTTCAAATAGCACGTCCCCACTGTTAAACACCGCAACTGACATTGCGGCTGTTGTGACTTCGTACTCATCTACAAAGCGATCAATCGTTGTCTGCAATTCGGAATCGCTATTTGCAGCAAAGACTACAATATTTTGTACAAAGATAAGCGCTGCTGCAACCAAGCAACATATCATTTTCCTCATTGTTCGCTCCACCCTTGCTAATTATTTTGTATTACTAAATATATAGTAACACGTTATATTTAGTTTGTCAACAATTATTTTGTGAGAACACAAAACAACGGCGCGTCGGGGCCGCCGAATCCATAAATCCACCATCCTATATATCGTTAATTATATTTAGCTTATCAACAGTTTTTTGAAAGGTCGGGCAGAAGCCCGACCTTACATGAAGTCTTTATATCACACAATATTCCACATCCCCAACTGCGGCAGCATGATCATTTTCACGCTTTTAGGGTCGATGGATTTCACAAATGGCTCGGTAATCGGATTGTCAAACATTTTTTTAGATGCTGATCGCAAGTTCTCTAAGCTATCCCAATGCTGGATCATAATCCACTCATCAGTTTTGTCGTTGTAGAGCAGTTCCGAATCAATAAAGCCGGGCTGTTTTGAGTGGTAATTCTTTTCCAGTCCGCCAACAATACTAATGAAATCCTCTTTGTCAATACCTTCAACCATTTTCATCGTTACAATCTCTGTTGTGATGCTCATATAACAACACCTCCTGTTTTTCATATTATAATGAAGAAAAAGCAAGAGGTATTGTAAAAAATCGACAGACCGTTAAATATAGCTGTACTTCGTGTTCTCTTTAACTGTTGCTTTCTCACTCAAAAAAGAACGCGGCGCCGCTCCGGAAAACCTGTGAAATTCTTTTATCATATGAGCTTGATCTGCAAAGCAATTATCATAGGCGACACCGGACAAATTCTTCGGATTCTGATGCGCCAGCTGGTTGCTTGCTAATTGAAAACGCTTTATTCTGCGCAATATTTTGGGGGTGTATCCGCTATAATATAAAACCATTCTCTCAAATGTCTTTATATTTATCCTGTTATCATCACAGAACGATTTTATCGTCACATCATTATCAAGCTCCATAAAACTACGCATCAGATTCGCTTTGCGCATGTAGTCATCATTAGTGCGCAATTCCGAGCACAGCGCCTTCTCTATTAACTCAATCGTGTCGGCTGTTATATCACCGGAGACAGCCGATTTTAATTTTTGTGTTAATGAAGCCGAAAGCATATGTAAATCAACTATTTTGTTTTTAATATGCTCCAATGGTCTATTAATTAAAGGAAATAGACCAAAGGAATAAAAAGATATGCCTAAAACACAAATACTCCCGGTCTGATGAATATAACTGTATTTATCCCGCAGACCGTTTATATGAAACTGCGGCGCGACAATTTTATGAGAGTCTGCTTCATAAATCATATCGCTTGACAAATTCATAACGACATCAATACAATCTGTAGGTAATAGCTTATGGCTGATTCTTGCGTTTTCCGCTTCAAACTGCCATATGAATTTTATCCACGGGATGAGACATTCACTTTTAATCAAATACCGTGTTATTGAAAACATTATTTATTTGCCTCGGCCTTACCTGGGGGCTCAGGGGCAGCGCCCCCGCATTGCCCGGCAGGGCATCTGCCAAATCCGTTAAACCATGCCCGCTCTGCAAACGGCTTCTTATCCGCATATTTCAAAGGCTCATCCGCTATCCCTACAGGCAAAAAGCAAACTAATTCATAGTCGTTCGGAACGCCCAATATATCCGCCATTTTCCGTCCTATATTGTCCACATCCGTGATGTACCCCTCATACCAGCAGCTCTGATATCCCAGTTCGATTACCGCAAGCAGCATGTTTTCAATAGCCGCAGAATAATCGTGGATACTAAAACATCTGTCTCTATATGCATTAATCCTCTGAGTCAGTACGCAGATCATAGCCGGCGCCGTTTCGGCTTTCCCGTCGATGACTACGCGCAGTTTGCCAAGAAGCTCCGGGTCGTCCACCGCGATCAGGCTTGTAGTTTGCGTATTGCACCCTGACGGCGCCGCAAGCCCCGCCTCCATTATCTTTATCAGGTCTTCTCTTGGGACGGCGGTGTTTTTGTAAGTACCGCGGTAGCTGGTGCGGGATTTTATAGCTGTTAACGCTGTCATGATAAGCAGCTCCTTTCAATTAAAAGCTAAGTATTATACCTTTATCACATGCGTATAACGATGTCAACCCCTTGGTTTCAAGAATTATTATTCTGCCAAACCCAAGCTTTTTGCCCGCCTTGTCACGTAATTCCTCAGCCAGCGAGAGATTATTGCAATGTGAAATAATCAATTCTTTGCCTTTTGTTTTGCATTTACACTGCGCGATGCAGTCAAGCAGCTTATCCGCGACATTAGACGAGCCGCGTATTCTGTCAAAAAGGTCAATCTCACCGTCATTGCTGAACAGTACAGGTTTTATACCCAGCACACTGACTATGGTTCCCTTTACTTTATTCATACGCCCGTTCTTGACAAGGTTGCTTACATCCTCAAGCAAGACGAACGTTCTCATCTTTTCGATAAACTCTTCAACTTTTTTAACAACTGCGTCAAACTCCAATCCGCTTTCTGTAAACTGGCGGATTTTCAGCGCGACAAGAACCTCGCCGCACGCTGCCGATTTTGAATCAAATACGTGTCCAACAAGCCCCGGCATCTCTTTTTTTGCCATTTTCAGACCAATTTCAGCCGTCTGGTGCATAGCTGAAAGTTTGCTCGAAATAGTAACGGCATACCCGCCGTTGTGCTTAACAAAAGCATCCATCCAGTTTATAGGCGAAGGACACGCCGAACCCATTTTTGTAGTACACGCTTTCATCTTTTTCATAAAAGCAGGCATTGATAAATTGTCATCGTCAACTAATGTTTCGCTGCCTATATCAAGATAAAACGGCACTGCCCGCTCGGCGTTTAATTCGATTTCCAGTTCTTTGGTCAAATCGCAGGCGCTGTCACCTAATATTTTAATGTTATTCATGTTATTTCCTTTTTCTAAATTAAATAAAAAAACCCACCGCGATTTCAACTAACCGCCGCGGGCTTATTGCCTTACGCCTCTTGTTTGTTTTCCAAACCGAATTTACGGTTGAAACGGTCAACGCGTCCGCCGGTATCCACAAGTTTTTGTCTGCCTGTGAAGAACGGGTGGCATTTTGAACATATCTCAACACGAATATCTTTTTTTACTGAACCGGTCTGAAATGTCTCACCGCAAGCACAGCGCACATTGGTCTGCTCGTAATTGGGATGTATACCCTCTTTCATTGTAATCACCTCTCAAAAGACATTACCACAATTGTCGGCGCTTGTCAATACAAAAAAATGATTTTCTTGCCCTCTTTAAGAGAAGAGGGTGGCTGCCGCATCAGCCGGGTGTTTTGCTGGACGCACATTGCGCGTCCGCGGATGAACGAAGTTCGCTATTACATGCGGCGCGTCGGGGTCGCTGCGCTCTTAATATTACAATACACCAAATCCCCTTATGCTTTTATCAACAATTTTATGCACATTGTACATTGTCGATTTCTTGCCTTTCATGATATAATTTTTGAAATGTGAAAAAGGAGTGTGGCTTATGAACTTTTATTCGGTTCCCGAGCATTACCTCCCCCCGCCGGAGCGTTATGATACCATGCAATATCGGCGCTGCGGCAAAAGCGGCGTAAAGATGAGCGCAGTATCTCTTGGTTTCTGGCATAACTTCGGAGACATGGACTCCTACGCGAACGCGCGTCAGATGGCTCGCGCGGCATTCAACGCGGGTGTTAACTGCTTTGACCTGGCGAACAATTACGGCCCGACTTACGGCAGCGCCGAAGAAAACTTTGGACGCATGATGAGAGACGACTTTGCGCCCTATCGTGACGAGTTGTTCATCGCCTCTAAGGCGGGCTATGACATGTGGCCGGGTCCGTTTGGCGAAGGCGGCAGCCGCAAATACTTACTGGCAAGCCTTGACCAGAGCCTTAAACGCATGAATCTCGACTATGTTGACGTGTTCTACCACCATTGTATGGACGCTGAGACACCCCTCGAGGAGAGCATGTCGGCATTGGCACACGCAGTACGTACCGGAAAGACTTTATATGCTGGAATCTCCAACTACAGCCCAGAACAGGCAAGAATAGCCTTCGACCTATTAAAAGCCGAGGGCGTGCCGTGCCTAATCGAACAGAGTGCGTATAACATGTTGAGCCGCGCACCCGAGAGAGGGCTGTTTAATGCTCTGAATGAATACGGCGTGGGCTTCGCGGCTTATTCTCCGTTGGCGCAGGGTATGCTCAGTGGCAAATACAACAATGGCATTCCAAAGGATTCGCGCGCAGGCGGCTATTCAAAGTTTCTCAACTTAAATGGACTGACGGATGAGATTTTGAGTAAAATTATTGCTTTAGGCGACATCGCGGACAGCCGCAATCAAACTATGGCGCAGCTCGCGTTGGCGTGGCTGCTGAATAACCCATGCGTAACTACCGTCATCGTCGGCGCAAGCCGTGTAGATCAACTGCTTGAAAATATCAAGTCAGTTGAAAACATAACATTCTCCGAGAAGGAAATCATAGAAATCAAGGAGGTAATCGACTAATGAGCGGCGAAAAACAACAGTCACACATCATTGGTGTTGACGACCATCTCCCAATCGGCAAACTCGTTGTTCTGGGTGTCCAGCACACATTCACAATGTTCGGTGCCACCGTATTGGTGCCGCTTATAACAGGACTTGACATCTCGGTCGCGTTATTTATGGCAGGTGTTTGTACACTACTGTTCCATCTTATATCCAAGGGTAAAGTGCCGATCTTTCTGGGTTCATCATTCGCTTTTATCCCGCCTATACTCGCGGTTGCCGGAATGTCCGGGCTCGGACTTGAATACGCGCAAGGGGGCATCGTTGTAGCCGGCTGCGTATATTTGGTATTGGCAGCGCTGGTTTACTTTTTCGGTTACAAAAGGGTTGTCAGCTTTTTCCCGCCAATAGTCACCGGTCCCATCATCATCATTATCGGTCTTTGTCTCGCGCACATTGCTTTAAGAAGCGCTTCGGAGCATTGGCTGGTTGCGTTGTTTACATTCATTATTGTATGTGTTGTCAGCATTTTCTTAAAAGGTTTTATTAAGCTATTGCCTGTTTTATGCGGACTGGTGGGCGGCTATATTTTTGCCTTGGCTTTCGGACTTGTTGATTTTACAGATGTGGCAAGTGCAGCATGGTTCGGCATACCTCAGTTCACTCTTGCCAAGTTTAATTTTAACGCGATAATGATTGTCGCCCCTGTTGCAGTCGCTACAATGGTTGAGCATATCGGCGACATAGTCGCTATCAGCGCGACGACTGATCGTGACTATATGAAAGAACCCGGTTTGCATAGAACTCTGATTGGTGACGGATTAGCCTCGGTATTATCGGCAATGTTCGGGGGACCCGCCAACACTACATACTCCGAGAACACGGGCGTGCTGGTTCTGACTGGTGTTCATAAACCCTTGGTCATGCGTGTAGCAGCGTGTTTCGCCATACTTATGGCTCTCACTCCGAAACTGGGTGCGATTATCTCAACGATACCTAACGCGGTTATCGGCGGCATTTCAATAGTGCTATTTGGAATGATAGCGTCAATAGGCGCGCGTACGCTGGTAGAGAAAAAAGTTGACTTCACACAATCTCGCAATCTGCTTATCTCTGCGGTTATACTGGTGCTGGGTATCGGAGGCGCTGTTTTAGATTTTGCTAGCGATCAAATTTCACAGTTTGCCAACGATGCCGGCGTGGTATATGAAGGCGGCGCCACTTTTGACTTTGCTATCGGCACAATCAATTTCAGTCTCTCAGGGTTGGCTGCCGCGGCAATTATCGGAATAATCTTAAATAAAATTTTACCGGAAAAATCATCTTAGGGGTGACCATCCTCGGTCGCCCGCGGGACGTCGATGACGACATCCCCTATAAAAAATCCCCCGCTGTGGCGGGGGATTTCTCACACATTATATACCGGTTGTAATTGCTTGCCCTCATACGCCGCAGTCACCGATTCATACAGTAACCCGAAGTTTGCCCCGGCAGAACAGGGCTTCCCGTCCGGGTCGTCCTGATTATATGGTACAAAATATACGTTCTTCCTGTTCATCAGCGCCGCTATATTCGGCGCGCTTGCCGATAGCGCATCGTTAGTAGACAATGCCAGCACTACAGGTCGCTGATTACGCAAATGCGACTTACATGCCATAGCAACGCTTGTATCCGTAACGCCGTGCGCAAGCTTTGCCAGACCAATGTTGGTAATAAACATTATGTCAGTCAAACTGCCTGATTTACTATATTATACCGCATTTCGACAGTGTTTTCAAGGTAAATATCGCAAATTCGGGATAACGTTTTGTGTGGTTTGAAGGGGTATGAAAGCACGTTCCATATTTAAGATTTATCGCGTTTATTGTTGAAAATTCAAAATTATTAGAGGGAAACCATGGTTATTCATAGTTTTCCTTATTTTATTACAAAGAAATAATTATATTATGTCAGCATTTTGCGACAAAATTTTCTGAGAAAATAAGGTAAAATTATAATAGAAAATATAGAGAAAAGGAGACATGTGGTAATAATTGGTATTTTATAGGAGAAAGATATGTGTGAAAGGAAGGTAATTATGGACAACCAATTGAGGGACACTATATTTAAGGCTTATATTGTGTTAGGTCAGACAAATGGAGTTTTCATCGAAGAGCTTATTGGAGATGAAGGAAAGTTAAAGGCAACGCTTTCTTTTGCAAAGGATGAATTAGAGACACTTACGCTTAATGCAAATGAGCCCTCCAAATAATTGGAAAGCTCATCTACACAAAACATATATATCTCAAGCCAAAGAGAGTGTTTTAACGGAACACTCTCTTGCATTTTGAGCAAAGCTGAGATTTTGCATATTCAGAAAATTTTTTGAATACTAACGATAATTATTTTTACTTACATTCTTATGATACCATACAATGGAAATTTTGTCAAGAATAAAAACCCCATATAATGGAATTGTCGCTTTATCGGTTGTATGTGCTAGCAACCTCATTTCTTCCTCTTTTTTTGCATAATAATCTCGCCGTCAGATGAATAGTCAAAATAAAGCATGTCCCTTTCCTTAATTCCTAACTCATGACGGACTTCCAACGGGATAACTACTCGCCCCAGTTCGTCAACAACCCTTTTCAAAACCCCATATTTCATTATAAATCACCCCCCAATTGTA
>Ga0123353_10000844_pt1 | contig 37274 bp, 33 predicted proteins | sample TergutLab28metaG_3_FD_92763 | JGI IMG/M metagenome (GOLD analysis project Ga0123353, IMG submission 92763) | Labiotermes labralis P3 segment gut microbial communities from Petit-Saut dam, French Guiana - Lab288 P3 | ecosystem: Host-associated > Arthropoda: Insects > Digestive system > Gut ... | reverse complement strand
CAACACAGATACACCTGTGGATAGCACGAATACCGTTGATATTACGCCAGTCCTTGACCCTGAACTTGAGCTAAGAATGTGTGAGGATTACAGGCTGGTTTTTAACTTCCTGCCGCCGGACGACATATGGCCTGTCCGGATTCAGCAGTATTTTGGAAATTTCAGCGGTTGGGAAGTGGTTTACATTGGAGTCAGAACAGATTACCCAGAATTGTTGCGTTCTGAACAAGTTGCCGGATATACCCTTGTCTTTCCAGATGAACGGCCATTGTATGTATATAAAGACTCCAGGTTCTATCGCCTTCAGTTTGCGTATGATGCAGAGTTTATCACCAAAGAAGATGTGTACAACATTGGGAAGCGTGCATGTGTGGGTTTTCCAACTACTCCGCCACCATACTTGGAAGTGCCTGTGCTTGACACTGAACTTGAGTTAAGAATACGCGAAGATTTCTGGCGCTTTTTGGACGTAGGTGCTTACACTCGGTTTGGGTTTGATGAGGCCATTGTTACGTGGTATCTCGGAATCTACAGCGGTTTGGAATTGGTTGACATGAGCTGGCCACTCCTTGTCCACCTAGGCCAGACTGTGGTGGACGTTGCAGGATATGTTATTGTATCGGGATCCTCGCACCCGCCACCATGGATATATAAAGACTCGATGTTTTACACTCTTGGCGAAGCCTATGAGAGCGGCTTGATTACGAAGGCAGATGTATACAACGTTGCGAGACAGATAGATTGCGGTTATTTTTGGAGTTTCTGCAGTTTTACGGAGCGGTATCCAATCCAGCCGCGGTAGTATAACATCAGCTGTATAAACTCTAATTATGCGGCTGGTCAACGGGATACCTGTCCCATCTCAGGTGCTTAATGAAGCAAAAGTGAAGTCATAAACTATCAATCAGGGTGCTTTTGCTTGACATTCTCACGCCTAAAAGGTATATTGCTTTGGTTGCCAATTGAGGGCGCCCATTCTTAAGTTCAGGCGTAGTCCTGAATTCTTATTGTCTGGAGGTAAAGACTCAATGGGAAAGATTAATGTCGCTATTATCGGCGTAGGTAACTGTTGTTCATCCCTGGTGCAGGGCGTGACCTTCTACAAGAAGGCCAAGGATGTGGATTTTGTTCCCGGATTGATGCATGTCAATCTAGGCGGCTATCATATCAGTGATATCAACTTCGTGGCCGCCATAGACATTGATAAAAATAAGGTGGGCAAGGACCTCTCGCAGGCCATTTTTGCCAAGCCCAACAACACCATCAAACTTTCCGATGTCCCCAGCCTTGGCGTCAAGGTTGAGCGCGGCATGACTCACGATGGTTTGGGCAAGTATCTTTCCCAGATTATCGAAAAAGCCCCCGGCCCTACCGCCGATATCGTCAAGATTCTCAAAGATGCCAAGACCGACGTGGTTATCAATTATCTGCCTGTCGGCTCTGAAGAAGCCACCAAGTGGTACGTTGAGCAGATCTTGGAAGCCGGCTGTGCCATGATTAACTGCATTCCAGTGTTCATCGCCCGTGAGAAATATTGGCAGCAGAGATTCGAGAAAAAGGGGCTGCCGATTATTGGCGATGACATCAAGAGCCAGGTGGGCGCCACTATCGTGCATCGCGTGCTCACCCGCCTGTTCATGGATCGCGGCGTGAAGCTGGAGCGCACTTATCAGCTCAATTTCGGCGGCAACACCGACTTCATGAATATGCTGGAGCGTGAGCGCCTTGAGTCCAAGAAGATTTCAAAGACTAACGCCGTCACTTCCCAGCTTGATTATAAGATGGAGCCTGATGATGTGCATGTCGGCCCATCTGACTACGTGCCGTGGCTGACGGATCGCAAGTTCTGTCACATCCGCATGGAAGGCCGCACTTTTGGCGATGTGCCGCTGCTGTTGGAAACCAAACTGGAGGTATGGGACAGCCCCAATTCCGCCGGCGTGGTGATCGACGCCATTCGCTGTGCCAAGCTGGCGCTGGACAGGGGTATCAAGGGTGCGCTGACCGCCCCCTCGGCCTATTTCATGAAATCGCCGCCGGTGCAGTATACCGATGATGAGGCGCATGACCAGGTGCAGGCTTTTGTCGATGGGAACGCCAAGTCGGCTGGCGCCGGCGAGTCCGCTAAGGCATAACCGGGCTGTGCCCGGCCACCGGGAAACGGCTGGCAGATGAAGATAGCCTTGGTATCGCCATATGATTTTGCCCATCCTGGTGGGGTGGTCAATCATATCATGGCGCTGGATGCTGAATTCACCGCGCTGGGGCACGATGTGCGCATTATCGCCCCGGCTTCGCGCAACCGTATCGTCGAACTGGGCGAGCGGTTCATTCCTATCGGCCGCCCGCGTTCGGTGCCTGCCAGCGGCTCGATTTTGCGTATAAGTCTGTCTCTTAATCTGGCCCCTGAAATCAAGGATGTTCTGGCACGCGAAAAGTTTGATGTGGTGCATTTGCATGAGCCTTTTATGCCGATGCTGTGTAGCGCTATCCTGCGGTTTTCCGACAGCCTGAATGTTGGCACTTTTCATGCCTATCGCGGCAGTCCAGGCTACAGTCTGGGGCGTCCAATTACCACTATCATGCTTCGCAGGCGCAATCGCAATCTTGATGGCCGCATCGCCGTTTCGGAACCGGCGCGGGCTTATGCCGCGAAGCACGTCGCTGGAGAGTTCAGTATCATTCCCAATGGTGTCGACCTTGCCCGCTTCAATCCGGGCGTCAAAGCGATACCTGGGTATGACGACGGCAAGCTGAATATCATCTTTGTGGGGCGGCTGGAAATGCGCAAAGGGGTCAAATATCTGCTGGAAGCTTACGCTCGGCTTAAAAAGAAGCATTCGAATATTCGCCTGATAGTGGTTGGGCCGGGCAAAAACCTGCGCAAGCGTTATGAATTCAAGGTAAACAGGATGAAGCTGCAGGATGTGATTTTCACCGGTGGCGTGCCGTGGGATGACCTGCCGCGCTATTACCAGGCGGGCGACATTTTCTGCGCTCCGGCTGTCGGCAAAGAAAGCTTTGGTATTGTGCTACTGGAAGCCATGGCCATGGGAAAACCGATTGTGGCTACTGCTATCGATGGCTATGCCTCGGTGGTCAGGAACGGCGAGCAGGCGCTGTTGGTGCCGCCCAAGAACATTCAGGCGTTGGCAGACGCCCTGGAAAAGCTGATTGAGAGTCCCGCGTTGCGGAGCAAACTGGGAGCCGCGGGGCTGACCTCGGTTGTGGATTATGACTGGCGGATTGTCGCGCGCCGCGTTCTGGATTATTACACCTATTCCGCCCGGCGTGCGGAGCAACAAAAGGGAGACCTGGACTTGGCCGGCACGCGTTCCGGAAGGTAATGGCAATATGACAAAGACCGATTGGCGCCGCAATGTAGCTTCGTATGTCACCGTTCCGGTGGCAAGAACGCTTGCGCGCACGTCGATAACGCCGGACATTCTCACGTGGTTCGGGTTTGTCCTGACCTGCGGTGCGGCGGTGCTGGTGTTGCTCGGTTTGCCGCAGTGGGGCGGCTTGGTTATGCTGATTGCCGCCAGTATGGACATGTTTGACGGGGCGCTGGCGCGTCAGACCGGGCGTGTATCGCGCTTCGGGGCAGTGCTGGATTCCACATTGGACCGACTGTCGGAAGGCGTGGTACTGACCGCTATTATATATGCATTTGCCGTTGATGGCGAGCCGTGGTATGCCGCGCTGGCGGGGGCGACGCTTTTGCTGTCGTTTACCGTCAGCTACATCCGCGCCCGTGCCGAAAGTATGGGCATTACATTGAACGAGGGCTGGTTCACTCGTAGTGAGCGTGTCATAGTGATGGCGCTTGGTCTGATACTGAATCTTATTATCATCGCGTTGGCCGTGATAGCGGTGCTTAGCTTGGCGACATCTGCGCAGAGGTTGTACACGGCATGGCGCCGGTTGCGCACGCAAGTTTAGTCTTTGGCTCAGGGAGAGGAGGCATTAGATGCCGGTTCTAGCGATTGTAGGTGGACAATGGGGTGACGAGGGTAAGGGCAAGGTAGTAGACCAGATGTCCGAAAATGCGGACATAGTGGTGCGGTTTTCTGGTGGCGACAACGCCGGCCATACCGTTATCAATCGTCTTGGCGAGTTCAAGTTGCACTTAGTGCCTGCGGGCATCTTCTCAGATGTCTCCTGCGTTATAGGCAACGGCGTGGTAATCAACCCCGCGGTGCTAATAAGTGAAATCGCCATGCTAAACAAGGCCGGCGTGAACACCGCCAAACTTGCTATTTCCGACCGCGCCCATCTGGTCATGCCGTATCATATCCTGCTGGACGAGCTGGAGGAAAAATCCCGCGCCGGCAAGGCGCTGGGCACCACCAAACGCGGCATAGGTCCGGCATTCGCCGATAAGACCAACCGTTTGGGCATCCGTGTCTGTGACCTGTTGGACAAGGCTGATTTTAAGGAGCGGCTGGCGATGGCGCTGGAGGCCAAGAACACGCTGTTCACCAAAATTTACGGTGTGGAACCGCTTTCACTGGATGAAATATACAATCAGTACTGTGAATACGCCGATTATCTTACTCCTTTCATCAAAAATACCGTCAGTCTGCTGGACGAGGCGCTGGAACAGGGTAAAAAGGTGATAATGGAGGGGGCGCAGGGTGCCCTGCTTGACCCCGACTTCGGCACCTATCCCTACGGAACTTCCTCATCGCCGCTCACCGCCGGTGGCTGCCTGGGCTCCGGCATCGCCCCCAACCACATAGAGAGCGTGCTGGGTATTTTCAAGGCGTACTGCACTCGTGTGGGCAACGGCCCCATGCCTACCGAGCTGATGGACGCCACCGGGCAAAAAATCCGCGATATTGCGCATGAATATGGTACTACTACCGGCCGCCCGCGCCGCATCGGCTGGTTTGATGCCGTGGCCGCCCGTTTCTCCTGCCGCATAAACGGCATGACTGCCCTTGCCATTACCCGTCTTGATGTGCTGGACAGTATGGAAAGCCTTAAAATCTGCACCGCTTACGAGCTGAACGGCAAAAAGATTGATTATTTTCCGGCCAGCGTGGCCGAACTGGAGCGCTGCAAGCCGGTTTATGAAGAGTTTTCCGGATGGGGCATGCCGATAACCCATGTGCGCAGGTTTGAAGACCTGCCATTGCAGGCGCAGACCTTCGTGAAACGTATCGGGGAGCTGGCTGGCTGCGAAGTATATATGGCCTGTTGCGGCCCTTCACGCGAGCAGGTGATTCACCTCAAGCCGCTGTTTTAGCTTCAATTACCAGTCAGATATTAAAAAGGGAGAGCGAAAAGCTCTCCCTTTTGCTTGTATGGAACAGGGAAGGGTGATGTCGGATAGAGCTGTTAAGAAAAGTTGCGTTTCTCTGCAATGTTTCAGTAGAAATCCGACAGTCCGTTTATCGACCTGTATGCTGATGGTTCGTTGGTGCCAGCTAATAGCAACTCGAAGTAGTGCTCTCGCCGAGCTGCAAAAGCTGTCTTTCATGAGTTATATTCAGCTCAATTATAGATAAATATAAACACCTTCAACTATTGTGGGTGTTGCGACGTTCGCTGGAGCCTAAGAGCTTGACAAAGTCGGGGGGGGTAGAATGGCGGCACTTTATGATTGATATCGTGCAGAATAGTTTGAAAAAGGGGGTGTCGCCTATACAGTGATCGTACGTTGGGTGGGGCGTGCAGAAATGCACTGGTGTTGCGTACGGACCATTTTTGGCATAAAATAAACAAAGGAGATTTTCAAGATGATAATGGAAAGATTCAAGACGTTACTTTTGAAACCTTTGGGAATCATCCTTGCGGCAATAATTGCCATTACCCCTGTAATTTCCATAAATTCAATAAATGCCGATGACTTCGCGTATAAAACAGCTAATGCCCAGAATGCCAGTGTCGGCAGATGGGAAGTTGTTGTAGACGAACGAGCCGGAACCTATATCCGCAATGACGCTACGGGTGAAAAAATTGCTGCTGTGTTCCGTTACAATGAGGACAACGTAATTGAGCACTATGACATAGTTGAGTATGCTGCTTACCTTAATCAATGGAGCGGTGTTGCAGACCGCCCGCTTTTTCCGTATTCAGCGGTGTATCCTGCGCAATCAATGATACTGGATGAAAAGGGATCTAAGGAGCAGACGAGGGCTTTCCAGTGGTATGACTATAGGGAAACCCATGTATATCAGAGTGAAGGTATGCCGATCAAAGTGACCCCCGATTTTCAGGGTCCATGCACAATCACTTTTAGGAGTTCTCTCACAGTTTCAGAGGGGTTTACGCCCAGCTTTACAATGGGGGGCAAGGTCGCTGCTGTGGTGCGGGCGGAGTCGTCATTTACCTGGAATGTCTCCGCATCTACTGAAACGACTGTCAGTGGGACATGGAATGTGCCTTCAGGATGGATAGGTTGTATCCAATTCCTGCCATATAACAATGTCACGGCAGGCAATGTATACGACATTGTCAAGATTCTGATGTACTACAACGAGACACTTCTGGGCTCTGTTACGGCAAGCTCTCCCAAAACTCTTTCCAATGGATTTGCTGATGGCCTCTACAGACTACACTTGAGATAGATAAGTAGTTTCGCAGGTTTGTAAAGCAGGGCGAAATAGTTCCATAACGGACTCTTCGCCATGCTTTTATCTGCCGAATTAGATTGGTGGCGGTTATCGATGAGATTTACGCTGTCCGCCACGGCGGGTTTTGAGATTTCAAAATGAGCAATAGCATGAAGAACAAAAAAGTTGTCGCCTCATGCGTTCTCAGCGTCTGCTTGATAGCGATGCTTGCAACAACAGCGGTTTCATGCCATGGGAATAATGACGCCGGTGAATCACGGTACAACTTAAACCCGGATGTTTCCGGTAAAGTAATTGCTTCCAACAGCGCGCCTATAAACCGATTGGTGCCACAGATACTGTTAGATACACTTTCATTTGCGACTTGTGTAATCATCGGCGAAGTTGTCGATGACGGCGTGGTGACCACAACGGAGATGCTTTCCTTAACCGGATTTTCTTATGAAATGTACTATACCACTGCGAATATCAAAGTACTCGATACTATAGCGGGGGAACCTCCGTCCGGTGATATCATCCGTTACAGGCAGGGAGGCTCGCCGGAGGCTCCCTGGCATACACAAGTCAAAAAAGGTGAAACCGGCGTCTTCATATTGTTTTACCGTGAACAAATTGACCAATATATGGCGGCGGCTTTTGAGGAAAGCGTGTGGTATGTGGATGGAAAAAACAAACTGACTTCTATGTCCGATCAGCCATTCGCGGCTAAATATGACGGTATAGATCTGGGCATTCTCATTGAGGATGTTAAGGAAGCTTTTGCGCTGGCAGAAGAATGGTTGAATAGCGGCACTTGAACGCAGTGCGCAACCACGTTGTTTTTAGATAAAGCGCGGACTGGTTTCATTTAGACAGACGGTTGCCCCTCTTTGCCATCTCCCCTCTGGATTCCGGCTCGGAGGCTGGAATGACATTATCGTCGTTAAGTCCATGCTGGAGGAACGAGCCTGCGAGTGACGAAGCATCCGGCGGGGCGGTGGATGGTTGCTCCCCACCACCAGATCCTTCGGTCGCTACGCTCCCTCCATGATGGACTTGGTCGTAAATCCATGCTGGAGGAACGAGCTTGCGAGTGACGAAGCATCTGGCGGGGTGGTGGATGGTTACTCCCCTCCAGATCCTTCGGTCGCTGCGCTCCCTCCAGGATGGTCATGGTCATAAATCCATGCTGGAGGAACGAGCCTGCGAGTGACGAAGCATCTGGCGGGGTGGTGGGTGGTTGCTCCCCGCCGCCAGAGCCTTCAGTCGCTGCGCTCCCTCCAGGATGGACTTGTACGGGACTCATAACGGACCACTGAAAACTGATTACTTTCGGCCTTGTGTCCCCAAACACCTGGACTCATACACACGCTTGACAAATCTCAAAAATACTGTATACTGTGAATAGTGTTAATCGTTATCGCTGTTAGAATTTAAAAATTAGAGGTAATGATGATGTTGTCTGCTGACAGCTGTCCGGGTTACGTTGAAGACGCCTTTACCACATTTGATGAAATTATGGCGGGGGCCCGGAACAATATGATGGATGTAATGAATCGGGCAAACAAGGGTGAGCTTTTTGTGTTGCACTTTTTGTCAATGAGCGACGGCGCGTTGTTACCATCTGAATTAAGCAAGGCGCTGCAAGTTACCACAGCGCGAATTTCAGCTTTGCTTGGCAGCCTGGAAAAGAAAGGACAGGTTGAACGGGAACTGGACAAAAATAACCGCGTAAACATTCTCGTGACCATTACCGAATCCGGACGCGAACGTGTGAATACGGAACTGCGTAACATCAAGAGTTACCTTACGGGAATTTTTACCGATATGGGCGAGGCGGATACGGTTGAATTTATCCGGCTGATTAAACGGTTTTTTGACTTGTCATACAAATATTGTCCTGACTACTTGCGCAGGCAGGCGGGGTGACGTGACGGTAAGTTCATTGGATTACACTGTAATGTGGACTATGATGTCCGCATAAAGTATCCTATAAAACTACAGGATTTCCTCTGATCAGAGGTTGCTACGAATTCAGTAATTATTTATCTGGAGGCTCATCGTGTTACAAATCAAAGGCATAAGCAAACGATATACCACAGGGGATTTGACGCAAATCGCTCTGAACGATGTAAGCTTGAATCTGCGAGACAGTGAGTTTGTCGCCGTACTTGGGCCATCCGGTTCAGGCAAAACAACGCTATTAAATATTATCGGAGGGCTTGACCGCTATGATAGCGGCGATCTTATCATAAACGGCATTTCCACTAAAAAATATAAGGACAGAGATTGGGATTCATATCGCAATCACACCATCGGTTTTGTGTTCCAAAGTTACAATCTTATTCCCCACCAGTCCATTCTTTCCAATGTGGAACTTGCGTTGACTATTTCCGGCGTTTCGAAGAGTGAACGGCGGAAAAGGGCAAAAGATGCACTCACACAGGTGGGGCTTGGCGATCAGGCACACAAACGTCCAACTCAGATGTCCGGCGGGCAGATGCAGCGTGTGGCCATCGCCCGCGCGCTGGTCAACAATCCCGGTATCCTTTTGGCGGACGAGCCGACAGGCGCGTTGGACACGGAAACCAGCGTGCATATTATGAATTTGCTTAAAGAGGTAGCGCGTGACAGGCTTGTCATTATGGTTACACACAATTCGGAGCTTGCCGACAAATATGCCAATCGTATCGTGAAACTTCGGGACGGGAAAGTCATTTACGACTCTAACCCTTGCGATATTCCTGCGGCAGCTGCTACTGAGCCTGTGCATAAGAAAATGGGCAAGGCAAAAATGTCGTTTTTCACGGCACTTTCACTCAGCATGAACAACCTGATGACCAAGAAAACCCGTACATTTTTGACCTCATTTGCGGGCAGCATCGGCATCATCGGCATCGCTCTGATTCTTTCCCTTTCCAGCGGAATGCAGGCGTATATCAAGAATGTTCAAGAGGATACGCTTTCCACTTACCCAATCCAGATTGCCAGCGAATCAATGGATATTGGCGGAATAATGACCGCCATGATGGGTTCTTCCAAGATAGACCGCAGCGGTCGCGACCCCGACGCGGTTTATTCCGGCAATATTCTAAGCGATATGATCAAATCTATCGCAGCGCAACTGACCAGGAATGATTTGCAAACCTTCAAGGCTTATTTGGAGAGTGCTGATGGTGCGAGAATTGTCGAACTTACCAATGACATACAATACGGCTATAACCTCGATTTGCAAATCTATAAAACCGACACCTCAAACGGCGTGATCCAAGTCAATCCCAGCAAGCTGCTTTCTCAGCTGATGGGTACGGAGAACGATTCGTCCGGAGGCATGATGGGTGGCGGTTTCATTGCTGATACCTGGACGGAAATGCTGGGAAACAGGGAACTGCTGGAAAAACAATATGACGTGCTGGCCGGCGCTTGGCCGACTGCCTACAACGAGATTGTGATTATCGTCGATGAAAACAACGAAATTAGCGACTTTGTCCTCTATTCTCTCGGCATCATGGATCAGGATGAATTGACCAAGATGGTGGAAAAACTCTTCACGGGAGAACCGATTGATGTGTCGGAGGTCGCTAGTTATTCCTATGACGAGCTGCTTAATCTCACTTTCAAGCTGGTGTTGAACACGGACGTTTACGCAAAAGAGGATGGTTTGTGGGTAGATAAAAGTGCCAGTGAAGTCTTCATGAAATCCGTCATCAATGAGGCGCTTGAGCTTAAAATCGTCGGCATCCTGCGTCCCAGTGCGGAAGTCACGGCGACTTCCATCAGTGGTGCCGTGGCCTATACCTCGGAATTGACCAGATATGTCATCGATCAAATCCTGGAAAGCCAAATCGTCCGTGAGCAAATGGCAAATCCCGAAACGAATGTGCTGACTGGGGCGCCATTTGATATGAAATCATATACTGATTCCCTTACTATTGGAGACGTATATGCCTATATGGCGATGCTTCCCGAGACGCAGCAGGCGCAGATGAGCGCGATGATGCAAGGCATGAGCGAGGAAGAAATCCTCTCCATGTTTGCCAGCATGATGAGGGACAGCGCGGGCAGCGCCACGACTTATGAGGATAATCTCACCATTTTTGGAGTGGTTGATCTTGCCATCCCCAGTTCCATCAGCATTTACCCGAAGGATTTCGAATCCAAGAACAAAATCGCGGAATACATCGAGGAGTACAACGCCTGGCAAAAGGCGTCTGGTCACGAGGAATATGCCATAGGTTACACGGATTTTATGGCGGTTATGCTGTCCTCAGTTACTTCCATTATCAACATCATCACGTATGTGTTGATTGCCTTTGTCGCTACCTCACTTGTTGTGTCTTCCATCATGATTGCGATTATTACCTATATCTCCGTGCTGGAACGCACCAAGGAAATCGGCATTCTGCGCAGCATTGGTGCATCCAAGGGTGATGTTTCCAGGGTGTTCAACGCTGAAACGATTATCGAAGGCTTTATTGCGGGTGCGCTGGGCGTTGGAATTACATTACTCATAAACATCCCGATTAACATTATTATCAAGTCAATTACGGGGATTGGAACCATCGCGGCGCTCCCGATTACCGGCGCTGTCGGATTGATAACGCTGAGCGTGGTTCTCACCGTAATTGCCGGTCTTATTCCGTCAAGAATCGCCGCAAAGAAAGATCCTGTGATTGCTTTGCGGACGGAGTAAGCATGACAAAAGCGAACTGACAGGAGGCGAATATGGCTATCAGCAAAGAACGGATAGTGAATATACCAGCTTTGCATGAGGACTACGCTTTTGCAGAGGTCAGTCGAAAATACCCGGAGATGATGGAATCATTCGCGCAGTTTTTGGAACTGCGGCATCTGTATGATGCCGCCATAAGAGAGATCATTACCAAGCTGGAAATTTTGGATACGGAGTTTCAGCTGAAATTTCGGCACAATCCCATCTATAGCATAGAGAGCAGGTTGAAAAGCCCGAACAGTATCTTTCAAAAATTGAAAAGGCGCGGCTTGTCTCTTAATCTGAAATCGGCACAGGAATCTCTGTACGATATTGCCGGAATTCGTGTGATTTGCAACTATATTGATGATTTGTACACCGTTGAATCGCTGCTCCTGCGGCAAACAGATATCGAATTGGTTGAACAGAAGGATTACGTCAAAAATCCCAAACGCAATGGATACCGAAGCCTGCATATCGTTGTTACCGTGCCGGTCTTTTTGTCCGACAAAACCGTGCCGACCCCAGTTGAAATTCAGCTGCGTACAATCGCAATGGACTATTGGGCGAGCCTGGAGCATAAGCTTCGGTATAAGTCAAAGCCGGAACAAGTTGAAAACTACGGGGCGCAACTATCGGACTGCGCCGACAAACTTGCCGGTATTGAACAGACGATGCAGGAAATCCACAGAAATATCGGTTCGTAGTTTTTCGGGAAATGGCGGTATGCAATAGTATCTTTTAATGGCATAGGCTCTAAGAAGTGCGGCAACTTACGTCACGGTATATTGAATACAGTGTGTAAATGTGGTACTAATATACTGGCGTGGGGTCGTCTAACAGATTGGCGTAAAGGAGTTCATGTATGAAAAACCGGACCGCTATCGTAAAATGGTCGTTATGCGTCTTGCTGCTGGCGCTGCTGTTAACTCCGGCGCTCGCCGGGTGTGGTCGCAAAGGGAATGACACAGGGTGGACTTATGACGCGGCAATTTCTGCCGATGGCTATTCCGTGCGCAATGACATTCGCGCCTACAAGCCGGTGAGCTTCCTTTCCAGAGACGATGCCTATGCCCTGCTCAAACAGGCACAGGCGCAATACGATGCCTTGTCCGCCGTCATGCATGTGGATAAGGAGACATATAATGCGGACAAGCTGCTTCAGTCAACCTCGGCGTACTCCGCAGATTTTTCGGGAAGTTCTATTCGCGTCGTCACGCACGGCGTGGCGTCTGTGCGCATGTGGATGTCCGTTGTCAATCTCGACGCTTCCGGAATGCCGGTTGCCAATATTGAAGTTTATTCGCCTGCCGCGGGCAAGGCCTTCCAGAAGGATGTCAAAAACGATACGCCACCAGTGGCCTACGACAGCGCCAGCGCCAGCTTCATAATTATGGGTATCGTCGAAACACTTACGCCATACCGCGACTTGGCTTCCGCAGATTACATGGGTGAACTCAAGGCGGGCAAACTGGAGGATGGTAACACCCTGATTCAGTTCACCAATACCGATACGGGGGTTTTTGTCAGGCTGATACTCGATTCCAATAATAGATACGTGTTCGATTCCAAGTTTAAGCGCAACGCGGATGGCGCAATGATATACGAGGACCGCGATTTTTCCGTCATCGGGTCATTCAGCGTGCCTGGCTGGTATACAGGGGAATAAGCGGGTTATTGCTGTCACTGGTTTGACTCACTGGATGCGTCAGGTTGCGGAGTGTCATTCTCCAATCCTCCTGTTACGATTGTCGGAGATGGCGTAGCGGGGGGATGATTAGGTCTGCGGCTTCCTAAGCATCAGCCATAACGGCAGACCGGTGCGGGGCGTGGTAACCTCTTTCAGCGTCTTGAAACCGAAGTGTTTGTACATCTCTGCATTGCGCGGCGTCTGTGTTTCCAAGTAGCAGACTTCTCCGGTCGCGTCCAGCTTTGCCAGCATTGGTTTCAGTAGCGCGGATGCATGACCTCTGCCCTGGTGTTCAGGTGCCACCGCCAGCAGTGCCAGATAGGTATGTCGTTCCGGAGCCAGCTCCTTGCGCAGCTTTTTGCACCAGCGGTCAATCGCCGCATTGCGCAGCAGATACTGCCAACCGCAACGTAATGGCAAACGCGGGAAGCCGGCGCGTATGAGGGAAGTCACACCGGGGGGAACTTGTCCGGCCGGCACCCAAGCGGCCACTCCCTCGCACTTTTCCGAGGTGGTGTAAGCCGCGCCGTAACCTCCAGCAGCTATGCGCAGATACGGTTCCATGGCGTAGCGCAGGTTCTGGCGCTTCCTGACATCCGGGATTGTCCACAGGGTGGCGGGGTCATCCTTGAATGCCTCTGCAGTGGTAACCGAGGCCGGAATTACCAGTGTTTCGTCGATTTTAAGCAGGCTGGTGAGTTTCATTTCCAAGACATGCTAGCCTATAGGCAGGTCGATTTTACAGTGCCTAAGCGTTTCACGAATAATGGCTTGCGTCTTTTCGTCGGCAGGCACCAGCGGCAGTCTGAGGCCGCCCACGTTGAAGCCCAAGTAATTCAGCGCGTATTTCAATGGAACTGGATTGGAAATCACGAACAGGTCCTTGAACAGTGGCACTAGGTCGCCGTGAACCTTGGCAGCGTGGGTGGTGTTTCCAACGGAGAAGGCGTCCAGCATTTCCTTGATTTGCTTGCCTACCAGATGCGAGGCTACGCTGATAACCCCGTAAGCCCCCAGTGCCAGCATGGGCAGGGTGTCGCCGTCGTTGCCGCTCCAGACAACAAAATCGCTACGGATTTCCCCCACGCCGCGAATCACGCGGGCGATGTGGTCCATGTCGCCCGAGGCTTCCTTGATGCCGATGATGTTCGGGATTTTTGCCAGTCTTATTACCGTCTCCGCCGACAGGCTGGTGATGGTGCGTGATGGAACGTTGTACAGGATGCAGGGCAGCTTTGTGCTTTCGGCGATGGTTTTGAAGTGTTGGTACAGCCCTTCCTGTGTGGGTTTATTGTAGTAGGGTACCACCAGCAGGCAGGCGTCCACGCCCCAGCTCTCGGCGCGGACAGTGTTCTCTCGCGCTTCCTCGGTGGAGTTAGCGCCGGTGCCGGCGATTACGGAGCCGCGCTCGCCGATGACGGATTTGATTTCGCGGAACAGGCGGTGCTCCTCCTCCCATGTGACGGTGGGGGATTCACCTGTCGTGCCTACCACCACTACCCCGTCCGAGCCGGAGTCTATGATCGCTACAGCCAGTTTTTTGGCCTGCTCGTAATCCACGGCACCCTCGTTGTCAAAAGGGGTGACCATGGCAGTAATCAGCCGCCCAAGTTCTTTGCCACTTTTCATGTTATCTGTCTCCTTTTAGCCAGTCGCGGTGGATCATTTCCTCGGCGATCTGGACAGCGTTCAGCGCTGCGCCTTTGCGGATGTTGTCGGCCACCACCCACATCACCAGAGAATTGGGGGTGGAAATGTCGCGGCGGATGCGTCCCACGTAGGTATCGTCGGTGCCGGTGGCCATCCAGGGGGTGGGGTAGAGGTTGATGGTGGGGTCGTCCAGCACGCGTACGCCCGGCGTTTGCGACAGTAGCCTGCGGGCATCATCAGGCGATATGGAATCGGTGAATTCGACATTGATCGCCTCGCTGTGTCCGGTGAAAACGGGAACGCGCACGCAGGTGGCCGAGATGGCAATATCGCTGGCGTGCATGATTTTGCGTGTTTCCTCTACCATCTTCCATTCTTCCTTGGTGTAGGCGTTGTCGAGGAAGATGTCTATATGTGGCAGCGTGTTATAGGCAATCTGGTGCGGGTAGACATGCGGCACCACCGTATCGCCGGATAGTATCTGTTTTGACTGTTGGGTTAGCTCCTCGATAGCCGCAGAACCGGTTCCGGACACCGACTGGAAGGTGGTGACGATGATGCGTTTGATGGGGCTGGCGAGATGCAGCGGATTGAGCGCCACTACCATCTGTATGGTGGAGCAGTTGGGGTTGGCGATGATGCCTTTGTGCCTACTGATGTCGTCAGGGTTGACTTCAGGTATCACCAGCGGTACGTCCTCGTCCATGCGGAAAGCGGCCGAGTTGTCGATGACCACCGCCCCGGATTTGGCCGCAATCGGCGAAAAGTAGCGTGAAATATCAGATCCCGCGGAGAAGAACGCGATGTCCACTTCACGGAAGGAGTCGGGGGTGGTTTCCAACACCTCATATTCCTGACGGTTAAAGTAGAGCTTTTTACCAGCCGAGCGGTCGGAGGCATACAATTTAAGGTTTGAAACAGGAAACTTGCGTTGTTCCAGCACCTTGATGAATTCGCCGCCTACCAGTCCGGTAGCTCCTACGATGGCGACCCTGTATCCGTTCACACTGCCTCCTCAGTTGTTATTATGAATATCCGGTATTATAGGCTGAGCAGTTTGTCCAGCCCGAAAACCAGTCCGGTGTGCTTTGCTACTTCACGTGCTGCCAGTATCACTCCGGGCATATAGCACTCGCGGCTGATGGCCTCGTGTCTGATAGAAAGCGTCTGCCCTGCCGCGCCGAAAATGACTTCCTGCCGTGCCACGATGCCGGGAATCCGCACTGAGTGTATAGAAATACCTGTCTTCTCCAGCCCGCGACTGGGCTGTTCACCCAGGTGTGCTGGGGTGATGAAGGGTTTGCCGCGCTCTGCCGCCATCATTTGTGCTGTGGTGAGGGCGGTGCCGGAGGGCGCGTCAATCTTGGTCTGATGGTGCTCTTCGATAATTTCAGCGTAATCGAAATACCTTGCCGCTGTTTTCGCCAGATGCATCATTACAATAGCGCCGATGGCGAAGTTGGAGGCGACGAACGCGCCGGCCCTGCCGGCCTTCGCCAGCTTGTCGATTTCGCCGAGGTCATCCTGCGTGAGTCCGGTGGTGCCGCTTACCATATGGATGCCGCGTCCGAAGACAGCGCGCGCAAGCGGCAGCACCGCCTTTGCGGTGGAGAAATCAATAACTACGTTGGGCTTGGTCTTGTCCAGCGCCTCTACGGTATCGGTGAACAGTGGCATGCTGCGCCCGCCGGGCAGTGGTATGCTTTTGATCGCGGCCTGCTCGTCAAGCCCGCCTACCAGCAACATGTCCGGCTCGGCGGCTACGGCGGCAATCACCGCCTGTCCCATTTTACCTGCGGCGCCGCTGACTAAAATTCTTATCTGAGGCAAGGGTAGCACCTCTCTCGAAAATAATATCTATTCTAGAACAAATGTGGAATTAAAGTCCAAGCCTTTTACGCACGGGGTTGCGGATGCATGACGAGTTTGATGGAATTTTCCACAGGAGCCGCCGTCTGCGTCGTTCCACACAAAACGGAGGAATCTATGTGACGTTAATGAAAACAGAACGGAGGCGCAAGCCCCCGTTCTGTTGATAACTTCTCTAGAATCGCCTCTGCGGCGGGCGGCCTCCGCCCATTGGCGGACGGAATCCTTGCTGTCTGGCAGAACCTTCGTCGTCCGCGTTGTCGCCCGGACCTTTTTCCAGCAACGCCCGGCGCGAAAGGTTGACGCGTCCCTGATTGTCGATTTCGATAACCTTGACAGTTACTTCGTCGCCGATCTTGACCACGTCCTCCACCTTGTCCACGCGGCGGTTTTCCAGTTCTGAAATATGCACCATGCCGTCCTTGCCGGGCAGCAGGCTGACGAAGGCGCCGAAGTTCATGATGCGCACCACCTTGCCGGTGAATATTTCTCCAACCTTGATTTCGCGGGTGAGGTTCTCAATGGCGTTGATGGCTTTTCTGGCAGATGTTTCGTCCACGGCGCCGATAATCACCAGTCCGTCGGGCATGATGTCGATGGTGGCGCCGCTTTCGTCGGTGATGGCGCGGATGGTCTTGCCACCGGGGCCGATGACGGTGCCGATTTTCTCCACATCAATCTGAATCTTGTACATGCGCGGGGCGTAGGGCGAAAGCTCCGGGCGGCTATGCGCGATGGTGTTGTGAATGGTTTCCAGAATGAACAGCCGCGTGTCGCGGCTCTGCCACATGGCCTGCTCCAGTATTTCCAGCGATACGCCCTTGAGTTTGATGTCAAGCTGAAGGGCTGTGATGCCTTTGGTTGTGCCGGCGACTTTGTAGTCCATGTCGCCGTAGTTGTCTTCCATGCCCTCTATGTCGGTCAGCACGCGGTATTCACCGCCGTCCTCGGAAGTGACCAGCCCCATTGAAATGCCGGCCACCGGTGCGCTGATAGGTACGCCAGCGTCCATCAGCGACAGCGTCGAGCCGCAGACAGCGGCCATGGACGTTGAGCCAGAGGATGACATAATATCAGAAACCAGACGCAGGGTATATGGGAACTCTTCCTGCGATGGGATTACCGGCAGAAGCGCCCGCTCAGCCAGCGCTCCGTGGCCGACCTCGCGGCGGCTGGGAACGCCCACGCGCTTTACCTCTCCCGTCGAATAGGGCGGGAAGTTATAGTGGTGGATGTAGCGCTTGGATTCGGCCAGCCCCAGATTGTCCAGTTCCTGCGCGTCCCGCATTGAGCCGAGAGTGGTAATCGTCAGCGCCTGCGTTTCGCCGCGGGTGAACAGGCCTGAGCCGTGTACGCGCGGCAGTAGTCCCACTTCACAGGAAAGCGGGCGGATTTGTGTCAGCGGGCGGTTGTTAGTGCGGACGCCCTCTTTTAGTACGTGGTTTCTGAATTCATATTTGATAGCGCTGTCGAAGGCCGCGTTGATTTCGGCCTCTGAATATTGATCCTTGAGTGCTGCCGTCAGTTCGCCTTTGAGCTTTTCCAATCCTGGTTCGCGCTCGGCCTTGGTGGCGAAGTTGAGCGCGTCCCACAATCTGCCAGCTAGCAGGCGCTCCACCTCGGTTTTGACCTCCGCGCTTACGATTGGGGGCGGGGCTTCCACCTTAGCCTTGCCCAGAGCGGCGATTACCTGCTCCTGCAGGGCAATCAGCTTCTGATTTTCCTCGTGTGCCAGCTTCATGGCGGCGGTGACCATATCCTCCGGCACTTCCTTAGCGCCGGCTTCCACCATCACCACGGCCTTTTTGGTCGAGGCCACAACCAGGTCGAGGGTGCTCTTTTCCATGTCAGGCATGGGTGGATTGACCACAAGCTGGCCGTCGATGCAGCCGACATGGCAGGCTCCCACTGGCCCGTCGAAGGGAATCTCGCTCATGCCCAGCACGCACGAGCCACCGATAATGCCCAGCGTGTCGGGGTCGTTGACCTTGTCTGTTGAAAGCACGGTGATAATCACCTGTATTTCGCGTCGCCAGGTTTTGGGAAGTAGCGGGCGCAGGGGGCGGTCGGTGAGGCGTCCGGACAGGACTGCGTCTTCGGACGGTTTGCCCTCGCGGCGCAGAAAACCGCCGGGAATCTTGCCGGCGGCGTACATGCGCTCTTCAAACTCGATGGTCAGTGGTAAAAAATCAACCCCCTCGCGAGGCTGGGGGCTGATACAGCAGGTTACTAGTAACACGGTGTCGCCGCAACGCAAAGTCACGGCTGAGCCGGCCTGCGCGGCGATTCTGCCGCTCTCTATGATAAGTTTACGATTGCCAAAAGACGTCTCTGCGACAAATGGTTGTGCCATTTGCTTCCTCCTTGTCGATTTGCGCGTGATTTACGCGGTTACTTGCGCAGGCCGAGAGCTTTGATAAGGTTCTTGTAGCGGTTGATGTCTTCCTTTTCGAGGTAAGACAACATTCGCCGACGCTGGCCGACAAGACGGAGCAGGGCACGCTTGGAATGGAAGTCGTGGGGGAACGCAGTCATGTGGCGGGTAAGCTCGACGATGCGGTGGGTCATGATGGCCACCTGCACCTCGGCGGAGCCGGTGTCGCCTTCCCTGATAGCGTGCTTCTTGATAAGTTCAGACTTGGTTTGAGTGTCTAGCATGTGTTCTCCAGTTATTCTTTTTCCCTTTTATTCAATCGTGGATTATAACATAACGGGGGAGGGGGTGTAAATTATAGCCACTGGAGATATTTTAGACGGCGACTGTTGGGACGAGATTTACATTCGTTTTGGGGGAAGTCTGTGCTACAATTGCCAAGGATGAGGCTTGTGCAGATTGAGGTATGAGAAATGACTCATGATGACGATTTGAGAAAACTGAATAAAGCCATTGATGAGGCTATGGAGCATCTTCGGACACAACTCAATACGATGGGGAAAGCTGCATTGCCAATTTCCATTGCTTCTATCCTCGTAACCGCTGGGCTTTCAGCATGGTTGAAGATGTTGCTGTTGTGGGTGCCAACGGCGTTTATTCTATGGCTTCTTTTGTTTATCATAACCCTTTGTTCTTGGGTTCGCATAATTTTTCGAATCCGTCGCGCTGTGGCCGCTAATACTACGCATGTGCCAGTACGTCAGTTGCGTATTGGTTAAGGCTTTTTCCGCTTGCCATGGCTTTAGCCGCGATTTTGGCGTGCAAGGCCGGATCGATACGCAGTATAAACTTGCCGGAATAGGGCTTGTTGGGCTCTTTGCCTACGGCAGCGCAATGTTTCAGGTAATCGTCAACAGCCTCTTCGAAGGCTTTGCGTATTTCCGCCACGCTGTCTCCTTCAAATGAGATGATGTCGCGGATACCGGCGATACGCCCGAACAGGCAATCGTCTTCATCGTTGTATTCCACAGTGCCAACATAACCTTTATGCGTCATGGCTTTCTTCATGGCTTTACTCCAACGCTTTCAAGAAATTCCCGTGCCAATATTACCTGGTAAGCCCGCGCCGTTTTCGGCTTATGCGGGCGATGAAAAGCTACCGTTACGCCGTCTTTATCGAATTTGACACGGGAACCGTCGCCCTCCGTCAACGTTGCTCCTGCCGCAATCAGCAAAGACGCCAACTCTGCCCACGGCATCCCCTTTTGGAACCGGAGTGCCGAATACAGCTTGCAAGGTCTTCCTATGCTTGCTGTTCATGTAGTATCTCTTTGCAGTATCATTTTACAACACCAGTTCGTATTTATCAAAGCATGACTAGTACTCCTTCATCTTTGAATAAGAAAGATGAAAGGCACATTTTATCGTGTTACTCGGGGCTTGCCCCGAACACTTCTCCCTTCGGCGAAAGGGAGACCTTGTCCTCAGGCGAGTAAATCCATGCTGGAGGAACGAGCTTGCAAGTGACGAAGCATCTGGAGGGGTGGGGAGTAGTAACTGGCACCTCCCCGCCAGATCCTTCGGTCGCTGCGCTCCCTACAGGATGGACTTGGTCGAAATTCATAACTGATAGCTGACCGCTTTCATCCAACTATCGCTAACCACCTGCGAGTACACCCTGTTGACAACCACTTCGCCCCATGCTATTCTAAACTGTCTAATAGTAAGAAGTGTGTAATACCAGGTGGTGAACTGATATGGAAGATGAAAATTTGGTGGACAGGAAGTTTCAGAAGGAGTTGAATGCCGGTGTGGCAGCTTTGGTGCTGTTGAACGTTGTCAGCCGTGCCGGAGAGCCGATGTACGGTTATCAGATTGCCGCAATGGTCGGCGAGAACCAGCAGGATGCTTCCTTTATCAAACAGGGGACGTTCTATCCCATTCTCCACTCGCTGGAGGGCAGCGGCCTGCTGAAAAGCAAGGTTGAGCCGTCAGTCAATGGCCCACCCCGCCGTTATTATCGTATCACACCGGACGGCAGGGATACGCTGGAACGCTGGAAGACCATCTGGCAGACCACCCGCGATTTCGCAGATTCAATGTTGAGGAGTTAACCATGATAAACAGTATCAACAGCTATCTCGCCGCGCTCAGGCAGGAGTTGGCTGGACAGGATCCAGCCACCATTCAGGACGCTCTTTCGGACGCTGAGGAATATCTCAGCATTGCTTTAGAGACCTCACGCAAGACGCGTTCTGATATGCCGCAGGACGCAGCCTTCGCGGAAATTATCGGGTACTATGGCTCTCCCGCCGAGGTAGCCGCCGCCTATCGCCGCTCCGTCCCTGTCTCTGCTCCGGCAGGTGTTCCGATAGCGGGGACGCGACACTGGCTGGTGCGCTTCTTTGGCATTGTGGCTGACCCGCGGATGTGGGGTTCTATGCTTTACCTGCTTCTTTCCCTGGGGACCGGCATCTTTTATTTCACATGGGTGGTGACTGGCATCTCTCTGTCGGCTGGGCTGGCGGTACTCATAATAGGCGCGCCTTTCTTTGTCTTGTTCCTGCTCTCGGTCAGAGGTTTGGCGTGGGTGGAAGGCCGCATTGTTGAGGGGCTGCTCGGCCCTCGCATGCCCCGTCGCGCACCCTATTCAAGCGGCAGCAATGGTTTCTGGCAGCGCCTGAAAACCCTCTTCATCGACCGGTACACATGGTTGTCATCGATCTACATGATACTGATGCTGCCGCTGGGCGTGGCTTACTTCAGCGCTTTGGTGACGCTGCTCGCATCATCGGTGTGGGGTGTTGCCCAGCCTGTGGCGCAGTTGATGGGATATTCGCTTAGCAGCACTATGAATGGGCCGGTGACTGTCATGGGATTTACGGTCAGCAGTACCGCGAGTGGGGCAGTGATGTTTCATTCCTGGCTGCTGCCACTGTTCTTTATCAGTGGCATACTGCTGTTCTTTGTCACTTTGCATCTGGTAAAGCTGATGGGCAGATTGCATGCGGCTCTGGCTAAGTTGATGTTGGTGCGGGCCTGACGAAAACAGTTCCTCGTGTTTCATGGAGAATTGGACGTCAATCTGTTACAATCTTACATAATGTAGTTTGGACAGAGTCACATATGAACGTCGGCGTTTTGAAGATTCACATGCGCTTGCCTGAGAACATGGACCTCAAAGGCAAACGCATGGTGCTGCGCTCTATCACAGCACAGTTGCGCAACAAATTCAACGTTTCCGCTGCAGAAGTGGGCGAGGGCGATTTGTGGCAGCTGGCTACTATTGGTGTGTGTATTGTCTCCAATGACCAGCAGTTCACAAACGAGGTGCTTTCAAAAGCGGTCAACTTTGTGGAATCCGGCAGGTTTGACGCCGAGTTTCTCAACTACGAGTTGGAGATAATTCCGCTCTAATTTTTTACCACTATTTGCCCTGGATACCGGTGTCCGCCTAGGCGTACCGGAATGACAATAAAGACAGAGTCACTGCTGACTTGCCACGAACACTTATCTCTTTGGCAAAAAGGAGACCTTGCCGCGGGCAAGTAGAGGGATTTTCTCCGTCTGGGGAGCTGTTTGGGAAAATCCCCATGAGTTCACCTTTTCAATGGGGCTTAAACCCAAAACCCATCATCTAACACCCATAACTGAAAACTGATAACCATAATGCTATAATCCAGCCATCATGTTCAACCCCGCCAGTTTTCTCAAAAAACTCAAATCGCAAACTTTCTACGACCGACAAATTGTTCACTGCCGGGACATCCCGCCGCGGGCGGCAAAGTACGGGGTGCTGGATGTGCCGCTGGACGCAAAAATTGAGGCGGCGCTGAAACGGCACCGACTGGGTGGCCTCTACGCCCACCAGACCGAGGCCGTAAACCGTACCCGCGCGGGCGGCAACGTGATTGTGGCCACTTCAGCCGCTTCAGGCAAGAGCATGTGTTACAACCTGCCGGTGATGCAGGCCATGACAGACGATCCCCATGCCTGCGCGCTTTATCTTTTTCCCACCAAGGCGCTGGCGCAGAACCAGATCGGCAAGATCAGGCATTTCTTCTCGCCGGACATTCTCGCTCCGGACGAGTTCGACACCTTTGACGGCGACACCCCGCGGGAGGCGCGTGCCGCTATCCGCAATAAGGCGCGCCTGATCATCACAAACCCAGACATGTTGCATGTTTCCATCCTGCCCAATCACAGGCAATGGGCGCGTTTGTGGAAGCATCTGCGCTATATCGTTGTTGACGAAGCGCACGCCTACCGAGGCGTGTTCGGCTCGCATGTGGCGCTCATTTTGCGGCGGCTACGGCGGTTGTGCGCGGTATATGGTACGGTGCCGCAGTTTATCCTGGCATCGGCGACGATTGAAAATCCTGAGGAGCATGCGTGTAATCTGATAGGGCTTCCGTTCGCGGTTATTACCGATGATGGTTCGCCCAGGGGGGGCAGAGACTTCGTTTTGTGGAACCCGCCGGTTGTCGACAAGGTAAAGGGAACACGCCGGAGCGCCAACAGCGAGGCGTCAAATCTGCTTGCCCTGTTGGTCTCCGAAGGGATACGCTCGATATGCTTTGCGCGGACGCGCCGGTTGGCGGAGCTACTGGCCAATTATACCCGTGACCGGCTGGCGGAACTCAAACCGGAGTATGTGAAACGTGTTAAAACATACCGCGCAGGCTATTTGCCAGCGGAGCGGCGCCGGCTGGAGCAGGAACTGGAGGCTGGACATTTGATCGGCGTCGTCGCCACCAACGCGTTGGAACTGGGCGTGGACATCGGCGGACTGGACGCCAGCGTGCTGACTGGCTATCCCGGCACCATCGCGTCCACCTGGCAGCAGGCGGGCCGCAGCGGCAGACGCGAGGGGCGTTCGCTTTCCTTTCTTATCGGGCTGGACAATCCGCTTGACCAGTACCTGATGCGCAATCCAGATTTCATTTTCGGCAGTGGTTTTGAAAACGCGCTGGTCAACCCCGCTAATCACCACATACTGCGCGGACATCTGCTGTGCGCCGCTTGGGAACTTGCACTCGCGCCTGGAGACCGGCAGTTTTTCGGGGATACGCTGAAGGATGAGCTTGATGGGCTGGCGGGTGAGGAGCTGATGCGTGAGAAGCAAGGCAAGTACTATCTGTCGCCGTCTATTTCCTATCCCGCCGGCGATGTGGATGTGCGCTCGGTGTCAGGTGACAATTTCACGCTTCACGACGCCGGAAGCGGCAGGCTGCTGGAAAATCTTGACGCCGGACACGCCTTTAGCCAGGCGCACCTTGGGGCTGTCTATTTGCATCAGGGTGAAAGCTATACAGTAACGGAGTTTGACCTTGCGGCTAAGACCATTAAGGCGGAGGTGGCGCCGGCGGCCTGGTATACCGTGGCCAGAGAGCTTACCGATGTGCGCATTATCGGAACGCATGCCAAAAAAGACGCCGGCAGCGTAATGGTCTTCCTCGGCGAGGTGGAGGTAAGTGTGGAGGTGGTGAGTTACCGCATGAAGGCGCAGTTTACAGAGGAGGTGCTGGGGGAGGTGACGCTGGATTTGCCCATCCGCCGTTTCCGCACGGTGGCGCTGTGGTTTGACATACCGCTGAACACGACCAAAAAAATCGCTGACAAGAGGCTTGATTTTACGGGCGGACTGCACGGGGCGGAGCATGCCGCTATCGGTATGCTGCCGCTGTTTGCTATGTGCGATCGCAATGACATCGGCGGACTTTCCACGCCCTTGCATCCAGACACCAGCAAGCCTCAGATATTCATTTACGACGGACATCAGGGTGGGGTGGGTATTGCCGAGAAAGGTTATGAAATCATTCGCGAATTGTGGCGAACTGCGCTGGCGACAATTGCCGGATGCCGGTGCCGGGACGGCTGCCCTTCATGTATCCAGTCGCCCAAGTGTGGCAATAACAACAAGCCGTTGGATAAGCGGGCGACGCGCCTGTTGCTGGAGGGGTTGCTGGGAAGGAATCGTTGACCTCCGCATTTTTAAGATGCAGTATAATATTTCATGGAGAGTAAAATGTCTGAAATCAAAAATGTACCTACCGTCAACGTGCTGGTCGAAATACCGAAGGGTTCGCGCAACAAGTATGAATGGGATCCCGCCAAACGGCTCATCAAGTTTGACCGAATGCTGTTTTCCGCCATGCATTACCCGTCCGATTACGGCTTCATCATCGATACGTTGGCCAAAGATGGTGACCCGCTGGATGCGCTGGTGCTGGTGTGGGAGCCGACTTTCCCCGGCTGTCTGATAGAGGCGCGCCCTGTGGGGCTGTTCCGTATGCATGACGAGTATGGACCGGATGCCAAGATTCTGTGCGTGCCGCCTGGCGACCCTCTGTGGAGTCATATCCGGACATTGGATGACGTACCGCCGCACCTCTTGAAGGAAATTGAGCATTTCTTCAAAGTGTACAAAGATCTTGAGCAGAAAAAGACTGGCGTCGAGGGCTGGGAGGGATTGGACGCGGCGCTGGCGGAGATCAAGGACGCTCAGGAGCGCTTCCGAGGAGTGGTTTAGGCAGGAAGATTATGCTAAAAATGGAGCGCTAGCGCTCCATTTTTATTTCCACCCAACTTTTGTTACCCAAAAATGAGACTGACAGCTGTCCGCTAGAACCTGTCCTTGATGCTTTTGCGCCTGAAGACATGCCGCCAGCTGCCGCCCTTACGCCGCATCTCCAGCAGTCGTGGAATGTAGCTGAAAAGCGGCACCAGCACAATCAGCGCCGTGTAGATTACGAAGCGCCCGTTGTGGTAAATCAGCCATGAGACGAGCGGGAAGCTGGTCATGGCCAAGCCGTAACTGATAGTGGGCACACGGGTAATGATTAGCAGAATCGCGAATATGGTCAATCCCACAACCCAACCCCATGGTATGAAAAAGAGCGCCGCGCCGATGGCGGTGGCGCCACCCTTGCCCCCTTTGAACTTCAGCCATACTGGCAGGTTGTGTCCCAGTACGGCGATGAAGCCGCAGGCCATCGCCAGATACATCCACCATGACAAGTTCGCCTGCTGCCCCAACCACTGTCCGACGGCTACGGCGGCGTAACCCTTGCCGATGTCCATCACCAGCACGATAACGCCGTAAAAGAAACCGATATTATAGAAACTGTTCATGGCGCCCATGTTGCGGCTGCCGACGGTGCGGATGTCAACGCCTTTGCGTAATCTCCCGACGAGATAGGCGCTGGGGATTGACCCTAGCAGATAGGCGGCTGTGATTGCCAGTATTATAGCCAGAGGTTGACTCATCAAAGGTCTCCTTGATTCAGATATTTGTGCCTGTGTTTGCAAAGTCCAGCAGGTTAAGCCGAAGGCGATTTTCGCCGTTCCATTCATCCATTTCCAGATTATATACAATATCAAGCGGCACTTGCACGTTCACGTCGCGTTCGCCCATGCCGAAGGCCACGGCGTCCCATAAAGCGGCACCCTGCCTGAACTTGAAGCGCAGGTGATTGCCGGTGGCTCCCATGGTGCGGTAGTCGGCGATGAACACTTCCCGACTGAGAAACACTGGTGCCGCGTTGCCGGCGCCAAAAGGGGCAAGTTTTTGTATCAGGGCATGGATGCCGGCGCCCAGCTCGCCCAGGCGTGTTTCGGTATCGATTTCAATCTGCGGGCGCAGGTCAAGCCCCTCCAGTTGTTTCGCGGCAATTTCATTCAGGTGTTTTTCGAACTGCCCAAGGTTGGCTGCCGGCATGGAGAAGCCAGCAGCCTGGGCGTGACCTCCGAAACGTGTTAGCAGGCCGGCGCATTGCGATATGGCTGCGGTGATATTGAATTCAGGAATGCTGCGGCAGCTGCCGATAACTGTTTCACCGCCGGTTTGCATGGCGATGGCGGGATGGTAGTATTCGTCGCATAACCTGCCGGCTATCAGTCCCAGGATGCCGCCGGCGAAGTCGGGGTGTTTTACCATCAGCACCGGCGTTACGCCGTGCAATGTCAGCTGCTCCCCGGCCTGTTTCATGGCGTCGCTGGTGAGGCGTTGCCGCTGGATATTCTGCTCGCAGAGTTTGGCTGCCAGTTCCATCGCTTCTGTGTCGTCGTTGGTCATCAGCAGATTGTAAGCCGATATGGCATGCTCCAGCCTGCCGGCGGCGTTGAGCCGCGGTGCCAGAGCGAAGGAGATATCCTGTGCGTCGAGTTTTTCCAGTTTGAGTCCGGCTTGCGCCGCCAGTTCACGGATGCCGGGGCGGTGGGAGTTTCTGAGATGCTCCAATCCGGCTGTTACCAAGAAGCGGTTCTCGCCCGTCAGCGGCATCAGGTCGGCGACAGTGCCAAGTGCCACCAGATCGAGGAACTGTCCGGCTTCATCCTCGCGTCCCAGCCCGCCCAGTAACGCCTGCAGTAGCTTGAAAGCTACTCCCACCCCGGCCAGTTCGGATAACGGATAGCGCGAATCCGTGCGTTTGGGGTCAACTATAGCAACCGCTGGCGGCAGCCCATCAGTGGGCGGTAAATGGTGGTCGGTAATCACCATATCCAGCGGCGGCAGGCGCGAACTGTGCATTCCCCGTGATTGCGCTGTGCCGGAGATGCCGCAGTCAGCGGTGATGACCAGACTTACTCCGCGGGCGTGCAGTTCAGCCAGCGCGTGTGAGTTCAGCCCGTGGCCTTCCTGTAGGCGGTGCGGGATATAGGACACTACATCGGCGCCGAGCATCCTCAGTCCTTGTGCCATCAGAGCGGTGGCGCATATGCCGTCGACATCAAAATCCCCGTAAACGGCAATTTTTTCTCCACGTAGCAGTCCCTGCTGGATGCGCTGGACGGCCTTTTCAATGTCAGGCATGAGCCATGGATCGTGCGACAACCGGTGGTCAGCGCTGAAAAACAACTCAGCATCATCGGTGTCGGCGATGCCTCTGTTGTAGAGTGCCTGTTTCAATAGCGGCGGATAGTCATTGGCATTCAATGGGTGCTCCGTCGGCAGGCGCGGCAGTATGCGCCATCGACTGCTCACGCGGTGGCCTCGCTGTAGCGGCCTATAACCAGCGTAGAGTTGTGCCCGCCGAAGCCGAAAGAGTTGGACAAGGCGAAATCAACGCGTGTCCGGCGCGCGCGGAGCGGCACATAGTCCAAGTCGCAGTCCGGGTCTGGGGATGTCAGATTGACGGTGGGCGGAATGATGCCTTCTTTGATAACCAACGCACAAACAGCAGCTTCCAGCGCACCGGCCGCTCCCAGCAGATGACCGGTCATGGATTTGGTCGAGCTGACGGGAATTCTGTATGCGCTATTGCCGAACACACTCTTTATAGCGGCGGTTTCTGCTTTGTCGTTGAGTGGGGTGGATGTGCCGTGGGCATTGATATAGCCGATTTGCCTGGGGGCAAGCCCTGCGTGGTTAAGCGCCAGTTTCATGGCGCGGGCGGCTCCTTCGCCGTTCTTAGGTGGTTGGGTGATGTGACATGCGTCAGCGCTGGCGCCGTAGGAAACGATTTCCGCCATTATTTCAGCCCCGCGTGATAGGGCATGTTCTTTGCTTTCCAATACCAGCACGGCAGCGCCCTCGCTGAGTACGAAGCCGTCTCGTTCGGTATCAAATGGGCGGGATGCGCCCCGTGGGTCATCGTTGCGGGTGGAAAGCGCCTTGAGCGCGGTGAAGGCCGCGATGCCTAGGGGGGTTACGGCGGCCTCGGTTCCACCGGCCAGCATGGCTGCCGCGTCTCCGTGTCGAATCATTCCGAAGGCGATGCCGATGGCATCAGAGCCGGAAGCGCAGGCGGAGGTGGTGCCGAAACAGGGTCCCTTGAGTCCGAACATCATGGAAACCTGCGCAGCGGCCATGTCGGGCGTCATCATAGGCACGGTGAAGGGGCTTACGCGACCGGAGCCTTTCTCAATCAATATCCTAGACTGCTCAAAGAGCGTGCCTATTCCTCCCACGCCGCTACCGATAATTGCGCCGATGCCTCCGGCGTTGGCGGCGTTAATCTCAAGTCCGGATTGCTCCAACGCTTGTTTCGCGGCGGATACCGCTAGCTGAGCGAAGCGGTCCATGCGGTCGGCCTCACGGTGGCTCATGTATTGGACGGGGTCAAAGTTTTTTACCTCTCCGGCGATGCGGACTTTCTGCGTTGACGCGTCGAAAAGTGCGATCGGCGCGATGCCGGATGCTCCTGAAATCAGTCCCTGCCAGGTGGCTGCGGTGCCTGAACCGACTGGCGTGAGCATTCCCATGCCTGTAATGACTACCTTGCGAGGGGCATCTGTCAATATAGATACTCCGTAGAGATTGCAAACGACGTTATGGGAGCTACTTTAGCATGAAGGTGCGTTTCGCCGCAAGAGTTTTTTGGTATGCGGGCGTGGACTTGCTATAATGGGCATATGGTGCGAAGGGGCAAGAGTTGGTAAAGAGCTATACGGCCAAATACCAGAAAATGGTTTCGGGTTACATGGGACAACTCGTTGAGTGGCCGGAGGTCATCAGCGAGGGCAAAACTATCGAAGAATGCCGCGAGATGCTGAAAGATGCCTTGCATGAGATGCTTATGGCCTATAAAGAGCAGGGGCTTGACGTTCCTGCCGGTGGTGGTTTGCTGGAGCAGGTGCTGGTAGAGGTATAACTTGTCAGTAAAGCGTCGTGACTTGGTAAAATATTTGGAAGCGCATGGTTTTTGGTTATTGAGAGAAGGTGACAAGCATTACATTTACAGCAACGGGATTAAAACAATCCCCGTTAAACGCCATCCTACACTGGACAGGATTACCGCCAATGAATTGTGTAAGCAGGCGGGACTGATCCAGAAATTTCAGTGATGTATTTCTCCTCTGTCGTTTCACCGGTGTCCCGCGTATGTTGAAAGTTGCTGTCGAAACCTTAGGTTGCAAACTTAACCAAGCCGAGTCAGAATCGTTGGCGCGTGAACTGGTGGCGGCTGGGTTCACTCTTGTTGACCCTTGCAATGCCGCGAATGTTTACATCCTCAACTCCTGCACTGTGACTCACATCGCCGACCGCAAAAGCCGTCAGTTTATGCGCGCTGCCAGACGCCTTAATCCCGCCGCTCTCGTCATCGCCACTGGCTGCTATGCAGAGCGCGACAGGGAAGCGCTGCATATGGCTGGTGCGGATATTGTCGTCTCGAATGCTGACAAGGCGCAGATTGCTGGTATGGTGCGTCGTAGAATGGGTGCGGGGGATGTCTCCGGCTTGGAAACTTTGCCGCGTACCCGCGCTTTCATCAAAATTCAGGATGGGTGCCGCCGCCGCTGCGCTTATTGCATTGTGCCGCTGGTGCGCGACGGTGAAAAAAGCTTGCCGGCTGACGATGTCATCGCCGAAATTACCGCCAGGGTCAACGAAGGATTCAGAGAAATGGTTTTGACTGGCACAGAGGTTGGTGCCTATAACTCCGGAGGCCTCGGTATCGTGGGGCTGCTGGAGCGCGTACTGCATGAAACCGCAGTCGAGCGCCTGCGTGTGTCTTCGCTCCAACCTTTTGAAATTACGGATGAATTGCTCATGTTGTGGCAGGATTCGCGCTTGTGTCGGCATTTTCACATCTCCCTGCAGAGCGGCAGTGCCGGCGTGCTGGAGCGCATGAAACGGGGGTATACGCCGGATGCGTACCGCAGGGTGTTGGAGGTCATTTGGGAAGCATTGCCAGATGTTTCGATAACCACCGACATCATCGTAGGCTTCCCGGGCGAGAGCGATGCCGAGTTCGCCGAGAGTCTTGATTTTTGCCGTCGCATGCGGTTCGCCCGTATTCACGTGTTTCCTTTTTCGCCGCGGCCGGGCACGGAAGCGGCGGATATGCCCGCCCAGGTTTCATCGCCGGTGAAGAAAAAGCGCGCACAGGCTATGCTGGCGCTGGCGAAGGAAAGCGTTGCCGCGTTCCTGATGCAGTTTGCGGGAAGTGCGGCGGAAGTGCTGTGGGAGCAGTCGGCGGACGGCGTATGGACCGGCTATACACCGAACTACATACGGGTATATACTCGCAGCGAGCGCGGCCTGGAAAATCTTGTTACCATGGCAAACCTTGCAAAACCGTATAAAGACGGAATGCTGGCGGAAATAATAAGCGGGGAGCTGATATGAAAAGCGTAATTGTACTGGCCATGCACGGAGCGCCGCCAAAGAATTTCCCCAAGGCTGAATTCGGGGAGTTTATGTCGTTGCATGCGCGGCTGGAGTCATCTCCGGCAGGCTGCGACACGGCGTTAGAAAGCCGTTATGATGAGCTGGAGATGAAAATTCGCAGTTGGCCGCGCACTGCCGATAACGACCCTTTCTTTGCTTCGTCACAGAAGATTGCCGCGGAGCTTGAGCGCGCCGGTGGCAAAAAAGTGTTTCTCGGTTTCAATGAATTCTGCGCTCCGACCCTTTCCGTGGCCATTGAGGCTGCCGTTGCTTCAGGAGCGGAGAAGGTGCTCATCGCCACCGCCATGATGACGCGCGGCGGAGAACACTCGGAGAAGGACATCCGTCAGGCGGTGGAGGCAGCTCGCGCCGCGCATCTTGGTGTGGCCTTTGTCTATGCGTGGCCGTTCGAGGAATCAGAGGTGGGAGCTTTTCTGGCAAGGCATATCAGCCGTTTCGAAAATGCCTGAGAGTACCTTCTGCTTGACTTTCTACGGAAACATCGCGACCTCTTGACGTTTACTTTGAGGACGACGAGGAAAGCGAGAATGAGGAATAAAAAGCAATAATGGAGGGGAGAGGACATAAAATGAGTGTTCAAGATGAAAACAGATTGCAGGAACTACTGCAACTAAAAGCAAATCACATTCCTAATTCCGCAAGTGCAATTGATTGGTACGATGCCGAGATTGAGGAACTGCAGAATCGAATAGCGCGAGAGCGTTCACAAAAGGAAGCCGAACAGGCGCAGCATAGCAAAGCGTTAGAAACGCATGGCGAGCGCCAAATTACCTTGTTGCAAAAGCAATTAGAGGAGGTACGGCAAGCAAACATTGCAATCAAAACAATTGCAGATGACAGCAAAAGGGACGCAAAGACCGCCAAGATTTTTGCGTGGATAGGTGCAATCATCGGCGCGGTAAGCTTAATCGTGGCAATAATTGACTAACAAATATTAGACATTGATTCACAATTTTTTAAATAGGTATAAATTGATGGCAACAACAAATTAAAGGATACTTGGAGGAGGTACCCGTCTATGCCGACACCTAAAAACATATTTAACGGAAAGCCCATAAGGGCTGAATTTAGCACGGAGCGCGTCGAGTAGTTGTTTTCTGTGGTTGATGCAGTGCGACACTAAGCGGAAGCGACAACCAGCGTCGCTATTGGAGCGACCTAAAACGAAAAATTGAATCTGAAAGAAATGAACTGTACGAAAAAAATCGTACAGTTGAAAATGCAAGCCCCCGACGGAAAAATGTGCGAAACTGACAAATGGCTTTTCGCTGTTTCAAATAATCTCGTAAAAAGAAACCTCCCGTTTTGCCGTCCGTCTATGGCGCGCCTGGTGGGATTCGAACCCACGGCATTTGGTTCCGAAGACCAACGCTCTATCCGCTGAGCTACAGGCGCGTGTAGTTAAATTATAGAGCGTTGGAACAAAATAATAAATCCTGACCATGTTCAAAGTGGTTAGTGACAGTTGGATGTGTTTAAGTGGTGAGTGTAGCCCTGTACAAATCCATCCTGGAGGGAGCGCAGCGACCGAAGGATCTGGTGGTGGGGAGGCAATCATCCACCGCCCCATCGGATGCTTCGTCGCTCGCAGGCTCGCTCCTCCAGCAGGGATTTACATCTGTGCCCCATGAAAAATAACGAACTGAGGCATTCGGTTCGCCCCGAAGTGCCTGTCTGGGATATAATGCCCTTTGAAACATCAAAGATACTTGGCAGGGAGAATGATATGCGAGCTGTTATAACCGTGATTGGAATCGACCGCGTCGGCATTATTGCCGCTGTCAGCAACATTTTGTTTCAGGCCAATGTGAACATCCTGGATATTACGCAAACCACTATGCAGGGGTTGTTCACCATGATAATGCTGGTGGATGCCGGCAAAGCCAGCGTGGATTTCGAAGAACTTTCAGGGACGCTTGCCGCCAAGGGCGACGAGATGGAACTCAAGATACGCATTCAGCACGAGGATATTTTCAAGTCCATGCACAGGATATAACGGCAGTTTTCCGCGCCGTTTCCCATACAGTTTCTCCGGAGGCGAGCCATGATAGATCCTTATGAAGTAGTTGAAACAATTAAGATGATTTCCAGTGAGCACCTGGATATTCGCACCATCACCATGGGTATTTCTCTGCGGGATTGTGCGCACCCCGACAGCGAACAGCTGTGTACCCGTATCTACGATAAGATAACCCGCCAGGCGCGCGACCTGGTAAAAACCGGCGAGGCCATCGAACGTCAGTACGGTATTCCTATCATCAACAAACGTATCGCGGTTACCCCGATAGCCATCATCGCCGAGAGCAGTAATGGGAACTGCGTCAAAGTAGCCGAAGCCATGGACAGAGCGGCGCTGGAACTGGGTATCAATTTCATCGGCGGCTACAGCGCGCTGGTACACAAGGGCTATACCGGCGGCGACCGCAGATTGATAGACTCGATTCCGGAGGCGCTGGCCTCTACCTCCCGTGTGTGCGGTTCAGTAAACGTTGCCACCACCAAGGCCGGCATCAATATGGACGCCGTAGCTCATATGGGCAGGATTATCAAGCAGTGCGCGGCGCTTACCGCTGAACAGGAGAGCATCGCCTGCGCCAAACTGGTCGTCTTCGCCAATGCTCCGGAGGATAATCCCTTCATGGCGGGCGCTTTCCATGGCGTCGGAGAGCCGGAGAGCGTCATAAATGTTGGGGTGAGTGGGCCTGGGGTGGTGTACGGCGCGCTCAAAGAGCTGGGTCCCGATGCGGATTTCAGCGAAGTGGCGGAACTTATCAAGAAGACTGCTTTCAAGGTAACCCGCATGGGGCAGTTGGTGGGTATCGAGGCTTCCAGGCGTTTGGATGTGCCGTTCGGGGTGGTCGATCTTTCGTTGGCGCCCACGCCGGCAGTGGGTGACAGCGTGGCGTTGATTCTTCAGGAAATGGGGCTGCAAAAGTGCGGCGCCCACGGCACTACGGCGGCGCTGGCGCTGTTGAACGATGCGGTTAAAAAGGGCGGCGTGATGGCCAGCTCGAGCATCGGCGGCCTTTCGGGCGCATTCATTCCTGTCAGCGAGGACGCAGGGATGGTGGATGCAGTGCGTAGCGGCGCCCTTTCTCTGGAGAAGCTGGAGGCCATGACCTGTGTCTGCTCGGTGGGACTGGATATGATAGCGGTGCCAGGAGATACTTCAGAAGCCACTATCTCCGCCATCATCGCCGACGAGGCCGCCATTGGCACCGTCAACAACAAGACCACGGCGGTCAGGATTATTCCGGTTATTGGCAAAAAAGAGGGCGACAGTGTCGAATTCGGTGGCCTGCTGGGCGGCGGTGTGGTGATGGGGGTGAACCGGTTCTCCAGCGAGGCTTTCATTAAACGCGGCGGAAGGATTCCCGCACCGATTCACAGCCTTAGAAACTGAGGCGGTGGTGGCGTCTCAAAACTGAATACTGATAACTGGCGAGGGGTTGCTGTTTGGGGAAATGGGGTGGATGGAGGGATTCGAACCCTCGATCTTCAGGGCCACAACCTGACGCCTTAGGCCTCTCGGCTACACCCACCGCGCATGAAGTATCAGCTATTATAGCTAAAGAGGGGTTATCTCGCAATTCGAATGGGACCCCATCGACAGGTGGTTGCTAATGACGTGGGAAGGTTAGTTTATAGCACGATAATATGAATGCCTGAAATGTCATTTGCCAAAACAGATGGTTGCGTAGAATATTTATACTCAGTTTAGCAGGATGTCTCATGCGATGATAATGGAGCAAGGGATGGTAAACCTCCATGTACGTGCAGTAATCTTGACTAGTCATAACTAAGTGTTTGAAATGCCCAAGGCTTTATTTCGGTAGATGAATGCACCTGCAGTACTATTAAGGCTTTGGTCTTGGAATCCCATCTTCTTCGTTTCATGGCTCTTCCCTTCTGAGCCATTTTACTCCCTTAGTTAGAGCGGTGTCTTAATGGGGGGGCAGTATAGCCATTCACCCTTGCCGGCGGGTAACGTGCGGGGGCAATGACGATAAGAACGAAAATAGCCGCCTTTGGGGTTCGTCCCTTCGGCGGCTGTCATTAGGTCATGTGCCTTGTGTGTTTTCGTTATCCCAACCATATGCTTTTTCAAGATTTAGTAGCCATTCTTCTGTATTTGGCTTTAAGTATGCTTTAAGAGTTTTTACCAAATCCCTTTCAGATACAATATTTTCCAAAATAGAAACAACCATTAATTCCGAAACTTTTTCATCCTCACAAATCGCCATATCTTCAAGATATTCGCTGACTTTTATAATATTTTCAATATCATTATTTTCAACTATTTCTCTAATGTAAGGAATGAAAACAAATGAATAGCATAAATGAGCTAATCCTGCGATATAATCCCCTTCTTCTATATATTTTTGTTCCAAGAAAGGAAACCTCTCGAAGAGTGTTTCGATGAGATTGGCGTATTTCACTTTTGATACCTATCTATTCCCCGCCGATGGCGGTAAATATTTTGACGACCCTTATGAGTATTCAGATTTTCTTCTTAAACACTCCTTCTTCAACAGTTTCATATTCCTCTCCTTGCCAGAGCTGGTAAAAATGATTGAATCGTCCTTCTAAACCGACCCAAGGCAAAGTACTGTTCTTCAAAATCATCCTGTTAATTGGAGCGACTTTGCTTCCTAAATATGTCAGATAGCCCGCAGGATACTCCTTCTTTTTGATATAATCCAAAAGGACGCTCATGAATAACTCGCCACTAGTACCTGGTTGTCCAATTGGAAGCAATCTGAGTCCATCCATATCGTTCAATGTTGGAGTGTTGTCAAATAATCTGTCAAAAATGTGTACTCTCATTGCAACTGATCCTTCTGACCAATACAGCTCTCCTTCTCCAATTTTTTGTATAAGTATGTACTTTCCGAATGTCCCATGCTTCTTTGATTCTTCCATATGAAACTGGTAAGCATACACATCATTAACATTCCAAAGGTTCTGATTGAGGACAGATGGCTTACGGATTTTCTTTTCTTTAGGCACTGGTGACTCAAGTGTTGCTTTCAAATTCTTCAAGGTTTCTATCCAACCAGTGACCCCGACTTGGCTTTCCTCCCAAAGCGCCAGCAACGCACCTTTTTCAATCCACGCTAATGCCTTGTCCTTAACTTCCGGAAGCAGTCTGCCGGTCTTCCATTGAGTCTCGGCCAAGGCGAACCACAAAAGTGGTTCATCATCTTCGTCCCCAAGGCAGTCTTTAAAGAAGGCCATTGTTTTCTCATAAGCAGCCTGATTGTTTAGTTGATCCTGCAATAAACCCATATACATATCACGCACATCACATGTTGTGTCGTTTTGATATAGACCTGGACCCCATGTTCCCATTGAGTTTCCTCCTTCCAGACTGCATTGATTTATATCTTCGCGATCCTGCTATATGCTTTCTATCTATTGAATGGTGCGCGTTATGGAATATCGCTGAACAGCAGATTTATTCGTTGAATCTCTGTCTGCCACGATGCCTGTTCCCACCTCCATGGTGCGATGGAGTTTATGAGATTAAGAGTACCCAATGTTCCAAAAGCCATCATTAATGCTTGCTCAAGTGTTCTTGCCGATTCTTTGCTCATCCCCGTAGCGACTATGTTCATTTCATACGAAATCGTCCGTGTGACCGGTAATAATCAAACCATTTGAGCCGCTGTCTGGCTTCTTTCGATAACTCTAACGTGACATTCGCCAGTCTCAATGCCCCTCGTGCTATCCCGCTTATTATATGCATGACACTATTCTAATGTGTCACCCATCTTTCTGGACGAATTCATTGCCATCAGCCGGATGTGCGTACCTAAACACGCCCTCTTCCACAGCTTCATATTCCTCTCCTTGCCAGAGCGGGTAAAAATGATTGAACCGACCTTCAATTCCTATCCATGGCAATGGATGTATTTGTCTCAAACTCTCACTCTTCATGATCAGTTTGTTAGCTGGAGCAGGTGTGTTTCCAACATAAGTAAGATAATTTACAGGGTAATCTTTCTTCTTAATGAACTCCATAAGTACGTTCATGAAAAGAAATCCTGCTTTGTCAGGCCGTCCAATTGGTAATAGCCTAACTCCACCTATATCATTTAGCACTGGGATGCTAATGAACAACTTGTCAAAGATATGTATTCGCATTGCAACAGATCCTTCTGGCCAATCCAGCTCTCCTTCTCCAATTTTTTGTATAAGTATGTACTTTCCGAATGTCCCATGCTTCTTTGATTCTTCCATATGAAACTGGTAAGCATACACATCATTCACATTCCATAGAT
>Ga0123353_10000843_pt1 | contig 37294 bp, 25 predicted proteins | sample TergutLab28metaG_3_FD_92763 | JGI IMG/M metagenome (GOLD analysis project Ga0123353, IMG submission 92763) | Labiotermes labralis P3 segment gut microbial communities from Petit-Saut dam, French Guiana - Lab288 P3 | ecosystem: Host-associated > Arthropoda: Insects > Digestive system > Gut ... | reverse complement strand
TATGTAGGATTTGGCCAAATTTTTCATAAACCTCTCCCTAACAGTCTAACAGTCTAACAGCCTGAAAACGGCCCGTTGCGGAAAATCGCACGAAAACAAAAGAATGTAGATGCGATGGCCCTGCGTCGATCAGTACGCGCACTGCTCCCGGAAAATTTCGACGGCGTAGAGGTAGTCTTGATAGTCGACGTTGGTGGAGATGGAGTGGTCGCTGCCGAAGACGTAGCTGGCGCCCGCGTCCTTCATGCCCTGGACGAGCTGGGTCACTTCGCGGCGGATGAGGTGGCGGTCGTGGCTTTCGAGGATGCGTTCGTCGAGGCCGCCGACGAACGTCAGTTTTCCCGCGTATTTCCGGGCGATTTCGAGCGGGTCGTTGCCGGCTTTGACCTCGATCGGATTCAGCGCGTCGTAGCCGATCTCGACGATCATGTCCAGCAGAGGCCCGACCAGCCCGCAGGTGTGCAGCGTCACCAGGATGCCCTGGCCGTGGAAAAACTCGATCATCTCGCGGAAATACGGAAAAATCATCTCCGCGAACATGGCCGGCGAACAAAAAATGTGGTCGCGATAGCCCATGTCCTCGCACAGCGTGATGCTGTCGGGTTTGCCGGCCTCGTCGATCAGCGCCTGCCAGTGCATCTTGTAGAAGTCCGTGTACACGCGATTGAAATCGTGGACCCAGCCCTTGTCCAGCGCCATCGACTCATACAGGCAGATGTCGCCCATGCTGCCCCGCATGGTCTCCCACACAAACACATGGCCGAACGTGACCCACTTGCCTTGCTGGCGCCGCTGGGCCAGGGCGGTTTTGGTGCCTTCGATATCCAGCCGCCCGCGATCGAGTGCCAGCAGGCCAGGCCGATAGTCGCGCTCCCACACGTCGCGGCTGGTCATGCGGAAATCCATGTGCTCGGGCGTGCCGGACTTGTGTTTCCAGCTTTTGTAGGCCGCCCCCGCGCCGTTCCGCGTGACGATCCACTCGTCGGTCTCTTCGAGCACCTCGCGGACGCCGCGAACGGGCATCGTGTCGAACCACCCGCCCACGCCGGCTTCGTCGAACCCGAAATGGTCAATGGGGTCAATCGGCTTGCCCTTGTCGTCAACGGGATACCCCTGCGTCACCCACTTGTCCAGCGTGTCGGCCCAGGGATGATCCTTGATGCCCATGCGAGGCGCCTTTTGCCGACGAAACAGGGCGTTCATGATCGAATGAGAGGTTTCTGCCATGTGATGTCCTTTTCGGTTCAAGCGACAAGCGATCCGTGACAAACGGCCGGAGAAGGCGGTATTCTACGCACGGCATGGCTCGTGTGGGAAGCGGCAGTTTGGGAAATTGCGTTGACGTTTCGGCGGACCGTGGTACGCTTGGTAAGCTGCGTTGGGACGTTTTTCATTAAAAAGGAGAGGCATGATGAAACGTGCATTGATCGTGGCCGCGGTCGCGGCGGTGATGATGGCCGGTCCGGCGACGGCGACGGATTACACCGTGATCGGATCGGGATCGGCGGCCTATTACAGCGTGAATGTCGCGTACCGGCTGGACGCGGACATGATGCCGATGTCTTCGATTTTCGGCGAACCGTTTTTAAGCCCGGGGGTGGCGCTTCAGTCGGGCAGCGATGCCTCCCAACTGATCGACGGCAATCGGAGCGGTTGGTATCTCCGGAACCTGGAGGACGCGCAGGGCAGCCGGTATGCCACGACGACGATTGAACTGGATCAGGTTTATACGCTCAATACCCTCACGGTCGCTTTTGCCGACGTTCAGGCTCAGGGCACCATGACGTATCAACTTCGCGTTTCCGACGACAACGAGAACTGGTACACGGTGACGCCTTCCGCGTCCATCACCAACCGAGTGTTCCACCCCTACTCGTTTGCCGCGATGGACGTCAAATACATCGAATACACGATCTATGGCTCGATCGGAGCCCAAGGCCACCTGACCACCGCGGAGATTTCGGCCTTCGTGGCGGCGGTGGAGGGGGCCAAGGGCGTTCCGCAGCATGAGGACGGCTACAACATCCTGATGGGCAAAACGCCGATTTCATCGAAAAATTTTGCGGATATCACTCGCTCCACGAACGGCAACGCCACGGAGTATGCCCGGCTTGTCGGGGCCAGTGCCGACAACATGGGCGAGCTGGTGTATGACATCGGTTACGACGCCTGGCTGACGGGCATTCAAGTCAGCATGTGGGCCGGCTGGGATCATTTGCAGGTGTACGTCACGACGGACGATCCGACGGGCAGCGTCTGCCAATGGACGCCGATACGGGACGCCACCCAGTCGCTTGCACTGACCGCGGGCGACGACGGAAAATTCCTGTTCGATGACCCGACCCAGGTTCGCTACATCAAGATCGAAGGGTACGCCGGCGCCCTCAACGGCCACGTCGTGGAACTGATGGCCTTCGCCACGATCCCCGAACCGGCCACGATGAGCCTGCTGGCCCTGGGCGGCCTGGCGCTGCTGCGGCGAAAACGGTAGGACTATTCGAAGTCCGAAGCCCGAAATACGAAACAAATTCCAGCGCAGAAAAATTTCAAAACACAAACGGCGGCGCCATGTGATCAGGTCACATGGCGTCGCCGTTTGGAATTTGCTGTTTGAATTGTTGGAATTTGTTTCGTATTTCGGGCTTCGGATTTCGGACTGAAAGCTTTGGGGTTCGACCGTCGAACCCGATTGCCCTGATTTTATGGGAAAATAATCGACTTTCACAATGTTTTCGTCTTTTTTCGTGGCCTCGGCGAGAACGGTCGAGAGTGCCGCAACGTCCGTGCAAATCACTAACTCTCGGGTGGTTGCACTGGAATCCGGCATGGAGCATTTCGGGGTGTTTTGCTTGTTGGTTTTCGCCGTCGCGGCGTCGGGGTCGGCTGGCGTGTTGTCCGTTTCGGCGGGCGTGTTAGCGGTTGTTGCCGGGGCCTTGTCGGACGACGCTGGCGCGTCGTTTGTGGCCGGTGTCATGTCACTTGGGCCTGTCGGTGTCGCGTCGGCTCCCGTTGCCGCTGGTGCGGCGACGGGAGTGTCGGTCGTGGCTGGTGTGTCGCTGGTGGCTGTTGTCGTATCGGTGACGTTTGCGGGCGATGCCGCCGCGCTGGTTGTGTTTGCCGTTGGTGCGACGTTTGTGGCTGGAGTGTTTGTTTTCGTTTCGACGGGGGGGTCAGCCATGGCGATTGATCCCGCGAAAGTAGCAAACGTACCAGCAACTCTGCATAATAAAATGAGACGCAACTCGTTGTTGCTAAGCAAGTTATTAAAATACAACAGTGGGATATCGACCGTGTGAAGCCGTACGGCCAGAATCCCATCGCAATGATAAGGCGGTGGACGGCGGTGACGGTCGAATATCATGCCAGGCTGTCGAACACGATTCCCCTGGACGGGGTGATCGACGCCGAGCGTTCGGTGCCGTGCCAGGACAGGCGCGGGAAGTCGATCCGGCGGATGCCTTCCGGAAGGCAGGGAGCGAAGGTCGGGGTCAGGCCCGCCTCGGTCCAGCGCAGGCCGCCGGCGCCGAGGAGCAGGTTTTGGAGCATCGTGCCGCAGCCGGTGAGGTACGGGCCGGCGTCGTTGCCGGCGATTTCCGTGCGTTGGAGGAACGATTCCGGCTTCGAGAAATTGGTCGCCTGATGGTCCAGGTATGCCCGCATCCGCCGGGCGTCGCCGGCCTGTGCGGCGATGGCGGCGTGATAGGACATGTCCCAGTGAATCGGCGGCACGGAGATGGCGTCGGCCAGTTGTGCCGGCGTGGCGGGCAGGTCCGCGAGAAAATAGCTGCTGGTCTCCAGCCAGCGGTGTTCGCAGGGTTTGTCGCTGCCGCTGTTGCCCTGGAACAGGCCCGTTGCGCGGTTGAACGGCAGGTGGAGCCGCTCGGCCACGGTCGTCCAGGCGGGATCGGGCGCGAAACCGCAACGTTCCGCTGCGCGGGCGGCAATCCGTAAGGCTTTCTTGACCGCCGCGTTGGTGTAGAGGCAATTGTGAACGTTACCGAGGTGTTCGACGGCGGAATACACATGCAGGAGTTCGTAGCGGTTTTCCCACGGTACCCACGTCACGCGCGAGGCGAAATAGTCCGCCACCGCCTCCAGCACCGGCCAGGCGTCCGCACGCAACAGGGAGCGGTCCCCGGTGGCGCAGTAGGTGTTCCATGCCCCGATGGCGACGGCGGCGCTGATGTGGATTTCGCCGCGGGCCATCGCCGAGTGCCCCAGACAGTTCTCCTCCCCCTCGACGAGTTCGCTGATCCCCGAGTAACGGGCGCCCCGAAGGCCGTCGCGGGTGGCGTTTCGCATGGCGGTCGACAAAGTCCGCTTGCGGAAATGCAGCGTGCCGAGGGTCCGCTCCGGGCCGAACGGCAGCAGTGCCGGCAGCGTGTAGACGTCGCAATCCCAGAAGCATCCGCCGTAATAACCCGGCGAGGCGATGCCCATGATCTGCATCGGGTAGCGGTCGTCGACGGGCTGGTTCTGGTACAGTTGAAAAAGATCGGCGCGGGCCTGCCGGGCGATGGTGTCGTCGCCCTCGACCAGGATGTCGCCTCGCCAGAGTTCCGCCCAGACGGCCGCGTGATCGGCCCACAGCGCATCGAGCCCACGTGCACGGGCGGCGACGGCCCGCCGGATGGCCGTCTCGGCCAGTCCATCGGCCAAGCCGTCCCGGCTGAAGGCAGCGTATAGTTCGACGGTCGTAGGCTCCGTCCCCAGCGACAGTTCGTATTCGCCGGCAGTCTCCACGTCCCCCCGCGCCGGCGTTCCCGCAGCGCGAGCCGCCACCGCCACGCCGACCGCAGGCCCATTACCAGCCGCCACGGCGGACACGGCCCAGCAGGCGTCCGCTGGGCGCGCCAGCGTCCGAACGACGTCCATGTGCCCAGGCCGCCATGCGTAGGACATGCGTTTGTTATAAAATCCGCACTCGAAATCCTTCGGGTAGTCCGGGTGGGGCCAGACCAGGGAACGGAACGGATACCGCTCCGTCGGCGCTGGCCAGGGGCAAATCCCGACGGACACACCAACCTTCGCGGTCCGGTCCGCCGACAGGGTCACACGCTGGCAGGCGAGGAACCGGTCGGCCCGGGACAGCCACGTCTCCACGCGGACACGCAACGCAACCCCGCCGACGCCCGCGCGGTATTCCGTCACCAGGCGGGCCGTGCCGATGTCGAGCGTCTGGCGGTACCCGTCGACGTCGCCCCGGCCAAACGCGTCTTCGAGCGTATCACCGCCGACGCGGACGGCGACGCCGTTCCACGCCGGCAGACAGGCCATGCGGTAGTGGTCGTTCGGAGTCAGATCGCTGATCCCGACCATGAAACTCCGGGCCGGGGCCAGCCCGGAACTGCTCCCTTGCAAACCAACATGTCCATTGGCCAAATGCGCCTGAAGGGCCTTGTCACGAACCTCCGAAACCAGAAGATTGTCGGGCATGGAAACTCCCTGGATGCGATGGCCGACGGCGTCCGACGCCGCGCGAAACGCCTCGCGATCGCGTGCAGTATAAACCCCGTTCCGCCGGGACGGCAACGTCTATTTTCGTCCGACGTTTTCGACGACAGGGCATGTATGTATAATGCCATCCTGCATTCGACCGCGACCGATTTGTTCACAGGAGACCTGCACATGATGACGCGTTTTGGCACACTGGCCGTGGCGGCGGCGTTGGCGACTGTTCTTTCCGTGACCGGCCCCGCGCGGGCGGCGGAGATTGCCGCGAACGACAGCAACGCGGCGGCGAAAATTCAGGCCGCCAAACCGGGCGCGAGCGTCATGCTCGGCGAAGGCACGTTCAAATTGGGCAACGTCAAAATTCCCGCCGGCGTGCAAGTGCACGGACAGGGATACGGCAAGACCATCATCGACGCGGCCGGTTTTGAAAACGGGTTCGTTCTGTCCGGAACGTCCGAGGGGAACGCCGGTGCCGTCAGCGGACTGACCATCCGCAACGCGACGGGTGCGGGGCTGGTCCTCGATGGCGCGGGTTCGGTGATCATAACCGACGTCGCCATCCTGGGCTGTCCGGCCGGCGTGACTGTCGCCAAGGCCGGCAAGTGCTACCTATCCAACCTCGTCATCGCCGACGCGCAGTCGGGCGTCAGTTTCGTGGATTGCACCAACAGCGGCCTCGCCAATGCGACGTTTGCCGACATCGCCGGAACGGCCATTAGCGTCAGCGAATGCGACAAGGTGACCATCGTCAACAATCTGGTGGCCGGGGCGGCATTTGGGATCGTGCTGGGCGAAGGCAACAAAAACCTGGCCATTGACCACAATATTTACAACACCAATTTCATCGGCAGAATGCCTGGCCATCCGGCACGGAAGAAGATGGAGGCGTGGTTCCACCTGTCGGGGTACGACCGCCACTCCCAGACGATTCCAGTAGAGTTCAAGGACGCGGCCAATCATGATTATCGCGTAGTCTCGCCGTTGCCGTGGTCGCCGACCCGCGCAACGACGGCCTACACCGGTGCGGCCGAATTCAACGGCATGAAGGTGGCTGGCACCACCGACATGGACGGCACCAAGCGAGGCCCGAGCGTGGACATCGGCGCGTATCAGACGACATTCGACGCCCCACGGAAGGCCGACGGCACGTTTGAAGTAAAGAGCGGCGCGGGCGTTACCAGCGCGGGGCTGTTCACCAAGGACGGCGTCTGCGTGCAGTATCTCTTCCAGAACACGCCGCTGCCAAAGGGCACGTACGAATACTGGCTGCCCAGCCGCGACTGGCAGGGGCGTGAGATCAAGCCCGGCGATTATGAACTCCGCCTGGTGGAAGCGGACATGAAGCTGCGGTACGTCGCGGCGGCTGGCAACGGCGACGCCGAGACCAGCAAGAAACGGTCCAACAACTCGGCCAAACGGTACTCGCTGGACCCGCAGGCGGCCGCGTTCACCGCCGACGGCAGGATCGTGTTCGTCCAGAGCGGTTTCGAGAGCGGCGAGCACGTACGGCTGTTCACGCCGGACATGGGCGACATCACGTGGAGCATGAAGGGCAGCGGCCATGCGGTCGGCGTGGCGGTGGACAACGAAACGAAACTCGCCTACGTGCTCCGCCAGCCGGAAGTTCGGGCGGATCAGCCGGCACGGCCCTGTAGCCTGCTCCGCTTCGAGATCGACACGGGCAAACCGGCGCCGTTCAAAAGCGGCTCGTTCGAGAAGAGTTTCGACGAAATCAAGGGCGCCGGCGGCATGACGCTGCTGGGCGACAAAATGTACATCTCCGAGCCCGCCGCCAACAAGGTTCATATCCTCACCGTCGCAGCCGACGACATCACCATCACCGGCGGATTCGACGTGACCGAGCCGACGCAGATTGCCGCCGATGAGAAAACTGGCCATGTGTGGGTCATAGGTGGGAACGACGGCCACGCCGGCATCACGCTACTCTACGCGTTCGACGCCGCCGGCAAGGAAGTGGCACGGAGCCGCGGCCCGGCGCTGGAGCCGAGGGCCATCGCCGCCGATAACGGGCGACTGACGCTGTACACTCCCTTGACGAACACGGTGACGGTGTACGAAATCGTCAACGGCAAAGAGTTCAAACTCCTCCGCACCATCGGTGTCGGCGGCGAAGGCTACGGCAAAATCCAGGGCGATAAATTCTGGTCGCCGTCGCGGCTGGCGTTGGGCAAGGACGGCCAATTGCTGGTGATCGACGCGCCGCGGACGATGCTCTTCGACGCGGAGGGCAAGCTCGTGCGGCAGATGCTCGGCATGTGGGGGCAGGCCATCGGCTACGGCCTGTTTGCCGGCGACGACCGCATGCACTTTTTCAACATCAACGGCGAGTACGACATCATCCTCGACGCCAAAAAGCAGACCTGGGAGCCCGGCACGCGGTGGAAGTACACGATGACGTCGGCGACGCCGAATTTCTGCTACGCCGCCGGTGAAAAAACCTTCGCCATCTACCCCGCCCGCGAAAAAGATCAGCCGCAGTACCTCTACATCACCCGCATGGAGAGCGACACCGGCACCGCCCGTGTGATGTCGCGGTACGGCGTTGACGATCAGGGCCTGTTCCGCCAGTCCGCCAACGCCGAAGGCATCGTCGCCGACGACGCGGCCAGGGAGTATCAAAAGGACGCCGAGGGTCAGCCGATTGTCGCGAACTTCATCAACGAACGCGGCTTCTCGAACGTGGATTTCCGCGCCGACGGCGCCATCGCCATCCCGCTGCGGAAACACGTGCAGATCATCCCGATGACAGGCCTGGACGCCAACGGCGTGCCGGTGTACGACTTTACGAAGATGCAAATCGTCACCGCGCTGGCGGACGGGCAGACGACCTTCACCTCGCCATACGACCTCACGACCATCGACGACGTGAGCATCGCCGAAGACATGACTTACTTCGAGGACGGTTCGTTCATCGCGAGCATGTCCACCAGGAGCGGCCCGGGGCCTGACCTCTGCACCGCGCACGCCAACAGCACGAACATGGCCGGCTTCGACGCCAAGGGCAACATGCGGTGGTTCTCGGCCACCAACCCGTTCGGCCTGAAGATGGGGCTCTACGGCATCGTCACGCTGGGCGAAATCACGTTCGCCGGACGCGGCGCGATCTGCGAATGGGAAACGATGGATCGCGACGGCCTGGGCACCGGCACGCTCGGAACGCCCGCCGACATGGGCTGGGGAGGCATGTGGCTAGACAACCACCGGCAGACGCAGGCCTTCATCGGTAACGACGGCAAGCCGTACCTCATCGCCGGCGACTACGTTGCACAGGCCTACCACTGGCTGGCCCTGGAAGGCCATGACAAGCTCATCCATCAGCGCGTGCCGGTGACGATCGACGCCGCCCTGGCCGCGGTCCTGGCCAAGGAACCCGCCCTGCCCGTGGCCCACTACCCCGTGCCGCAGCCGCCGAAATTCACCATCAAGAAGATCGACAAGGAACTGCCCGCCGACGGCGACCTGGCCAAGTGGCGGACGCTGGGCATCAAGCCCATCGTGATCGGGCCCGACCAGACCGTCAAGAACGACCCGCGTGACACCAGCGCGGTCATCCGCATGGCCCACAACGGCGACAAGCTGTTCGTGCAGATCATCAAGTTCGACGACGTGTTGACGTTCCACCAGCGGCACATCGGGGCGCACTACCTGCACGATGGCGCGGAGATGTGCATCAACGGGTTCTATAGCGGCTGGAAGTACAACGTCACGCGGCTGAATGGCGAAGACGTGGTCTACCGCGACCGTTTCATGGAGTCGCGGTCGGACTTCCTGACGACCACGCAGTGCCCGCGAAAGATTACGTTGCTGGATAACGCCAGGGACGTCGAGGAGCGGAAGATGCTGGAGGCGGCCCGCGGCCTGGACATGAGCGGCTGCAAGGTGATGCTGATCGAGTTCACGCTGACGCCCGACGCGATCCGGGACATGAACGGCCAGCAGATGGAGTTCGGCGGCGGCAAGAGTTTCCGGGTGGGCTTCATGATCAACGACGGCGACGTGCCCGGCGCGGATCTGATGAACATCATCACCTGGCCGGTGATGTACGGCACCTTCAGCTTCGTCGAAGAAGGCTTTGCCACCGCGACGTTTGAATAGCACGTAAAACCGCTGCACTCTCCATCGTCAGTGTCGAGGCGTATCGCCGGCAAGGGCACCCTCACGCTGTTCGGCAAGAAGCCCGACCAGCACCGCCTGTTCGCCGAACACGTCGCCGACGCGGAAACCTACGTCGTCACTGAGGGTCAGGGCTGTCGGGGCCACGAATGGCGGGCCAAGCCCTCCAAGCCCGACAACCACTGGTTTGACTGTCTGGTCGGCTGCGCCATCGCCGCGTCCATCGCGGGCGCCCAACCCCCCGGCGAGGCTGGCCCCGGTCGCCAGCGGAAGCGGTACACCCAGGACGATCTGCGGCAAAAGCCCGCCTGGTCCCGCCTGTAACGACTCCCCCGAGCGGCTCTGTCGTCATGTCGCGAATCCACCTCGTGCCCGAAAATAAAAAGGCTGTTGAAAATGTTCTTAACGTGCTTTTTCCCGGCATGCTATGGCACGCAAAGGGCGTGACTCGATCTGGTTGTTTGTCGGCGTGTTCGACCAGTCGAACCGGCAACGCGCGGTGTTACCTTACTGCTGGAAGGTCGTAATCCGTAATCAAGGCCACGATGCCGACCTTGACGGTTTCGGGCAAGGTTGCCCACGTCGCCAGCACGGCGGCAAGGTGCGGGTCGCTTTGGGCGACGGCTTTCGCCCAAGCGGTGAGTTTCACGGTGAGCGGCTCGCCAGCCAATTCGCAAGTGTCCGATTTGTCGGCATCTGCGGAAAAGTCGTTTTCAATTTCGGATGTTCACATGCATCCATTCGCCCAATCTATCCATACCTTGTGGCTACTGGCTTTCCTCCGCCGTGTGTCTCAACTGTCCGCACGCCGCGGCTGCGTCGGCGCCTCGGCTTCGGCGGATGGTGGCGTTGACGCCTCGTTTTTTGAGGCGTTGGGCGAAGTTTTGGACGGCGAGTTGGTTGGGTTTTGTGTAGGGCAGGCCCTCGACGGGATTGTAGCGGATGAGGTTGACGTTGCAGCGGAGTTGGTGGGCCAGGCCGACCAGGGCGTCGGCGCAGACGGGCGTGTCGTTGACGCCGCCGATGAGGAGGTATTCCAGCGTGATTTCGCGGTGCCGGGCCTCGTAAAACGTGCGGGCAGCGTCGAGGATTTCGGCGATGGTGAACCGCTCGGCCGCGGGCATGAGTTGGCGACGGAGGACGTCGTTGGGCGCGTGCAGCGAAATCGCCAGCGTGACGGGCAGGTCCTCGTTGGCCAGCCGGCGGATCGCCCGCGGAATGCCCACCGTGGAGATCGTGACGTTTCGGGCGGAAATGCCAAGCCGCTCGGGGTCGATGATCGCCCGCACAGCCGCCAGCGTGGCGTCGTAATTCGCCAGCGGCTCGCCGATGCCCATGAACACAACATTCGTGACCCGCCGCTCGCAGGCCTGCTGAAGCAGCAGAATCTGCGCGAGGATCTCGCCGCCCGTGAGATTTCGTTTAAGCCCGCCAAGCCCGGACGCACAGAACACGCACCGCATGCCGCAACCGACCTGCGTGGACAGGCAGGCCGTCGCGCGGTCGGCCGTGGGAATCAGCACGCACTCGACGTGTTGTCCGTCGCCCAGCGACAGCAGCAGTTTCGTCACGCCGTCCTCGCTGTCGATCCGCCGCTCGACGGTGCAGGCCGTCACCGTCAACATGTCCCGCAGCGCCGGCGGCAGGTTGGTCATCTTCGCCGGATCGGTCTGACTCTTCTTGAACACCCAATCCGCCACCTGCGCCGCCCGATATCCCGCCTGCTCCCGCTCCGCCAGGGCGGCCTGCAACTCGGCGACGGTCAACTCCAACACCGGGATTTTTTCGTGCGGTTCCATAGTTCGTTCCAAGGGAATCGGTGCAATTTACCACTCACACCAGCTTCGCCATCATCTTCTTACTCGCGGACCGGAGGTTGCCGCCTTTGCCTATGCTACGAGATTTCTCCATGCGGTTGACGGTTTTTTCGATGGCCGCCGGCGCGACCGGCAGCGCGACCGACTCGCCCTTGCCGAACCCGCTGACGTAAATCGCATTGGCCAATTGCAACTCGTTGAGCGCCTCCTCGCCGCTGCACGTCATCGGCGTACCTTTGAGAATGTGCTTGGCGAACGCGCGCGTCACGTTGATGTGCTGGCCGTTGAGCGGATTGGCCGGCACGGCCAACTCTTCCCACGTCGTCACGGGCGTCACCCAGGCGTTTTTCTCCTTCATCAGCGTGTCGAGCAGCGGCTTGGCCAGCTTGCCGAACCGCAGCGTGTCGCCCTCGGCGATGATCGTGCCCTTCGTGCCCGCCACCACGAACTGCTCCATGCCCGGCGCCTCCGCCGTCGTGAGATACAAGTACCCCGTGCGACCCTGCCCGTAATCGCACACGGCGTTGACGGTGTTCTCCACCTCGATCTTGTGCCACCGCGTCTCGCACGAGGCCGCGATGCTCTGCGGCATCAGGCCGCTGACCCACTGGAACAGATCCAGCGAATGCGGCGCCTGGTTCATCACGATGCCGCCGCCCTCGCCGTCCCACGTGCCGCGCCATTGGCCCGAATCGTAATACTCCTGGCTGCGGATCCAGTTGCTCGCGACCATCTGCACGCGGAAAATCTCGCCCAGTTTCCCCGCCGCGATCATCTTCCGCATCAGCATCATGCTCTCTCGCGTGCGCTGCATGAACATCACGCCCAGGGCCACCTTGTGCTTTTTGCACTGGCGGACCATTTCCTGCCCGTCGCCGACGGTGACGGAAAGCGGCTTTTCGCACAGCACGTGCAGGCCCCGCTGGGCGGCGGCGATCGTCTGCGGCGCGTGCCAGTAGTGCGGCGTGGCGATGAGCACGGCGTCCACCAGCCCCGAGTCGTACATCGCGACGGCATCGGTAAACGCCGCCACCCCGCCGTACTGGGCCGCCACTTTCTCCGCCTTGCCGGGCGCGCTGTCACAAACCGCCGCCAACGCAAACGCGCTATCCCTGGCCTCGGTGATCTGCTTGCAATGCAACCCGCCCACATTGCCAACGCCCACAATGCCGTACCGAACTTTCTTCATGGTGTGTCCTTTTTCGTTTTTCTATACCGCTGTCGCGTATCGCCAATCGCTTTCGCACTCACATTACCGTATCGGTCCACGTAAAACCACAGAGTGAATCATTTTGTTTGCTGTGTAAAAACCACATGGCGGCCTCCCCGACCTCGCGCGATACGTGTCGGCATGAAACCGCGGAGCGGCGTCTGTTGCAGCCCAGGGCGGGGCATACTCGCGATCCCTGGGTTACGTCAAACGCCGCTCCGCGGCTTGTTCTCGGCCCGGCCACGTGAGGCCGAGAAAATCACTTCAACAAGTACTGCTCATTCATCGTCGCCCGGATTTTCCCCAAGGCCAGGTTCTGAATCTGGCGGACGCGTTCGTTGGTCAGGCCGACGAGTTTGCCGACTTCGGCGAGTGTTCTGCCTTTGCCGCGGCTGACGAGCGCGAACCGTTCCATCACGACCGTGCGTTCGATGTCGCTGAGATTCGCGCGGTTGCGAACCAAAATCTCCCGCAATGCCTCCAGCGAATCATCCCACTGAATCTCGTGCTTGTGCACGTCGTAATCGCTGCGCTCCAGTTCCGGGTCGTATTCTGTGGGAAAATGCTGTTTGTATCGCCCGGTTTTGGTGGCCATGCGATTGAAACTTTTCAAAATCGCCCGGCAGGCGTAGGTGGAGAATTTGAATCCTCGCGCGACGTCGAATTTCTCGACGCTTCGCAGCAGGGCCATGTTGCCCTCGCTGACGAGTTCGGCGAATTCGACGTTGGGGATCCGCGTCCGTTTGGCCATGGAAAGCACCAATGCCATGTTGGCGCGGACGAGGTCGGCCCGGGCGGCCATCGCCCGTCGATACCAGAGGATCATCTGCCTCGCCCTGGCGGCGGCGACGCGGCGGGCCTGGGCCTCGATGAGTTTCCCCAGGCGGTATCGCGCGTAGTTGTACTTGAGGAAGAGCGTCACTTCGTCGGCGGCGCTGAGGACGTTTCGCTTGCCCTTGTTGAAGACGACGTCCTCGGCCACTTCGGGAAAATGCGTCCAATTGGGCACGTCGATGGCGGCGCTGGCCTCGCCGTAGAGTTTCGCCTCGGTGGCGGCGGCGGGGAAAATCACGTTGGGCATGCAGTCGATTTTCACGGGAATCTGGCGGTAATGGGCCGCCTCGTCGTCGGTCAGTTGGGCCAACAGGGCCGCCGTGGGCTTGTGCGTGACCTCCACGGGAACAGCCTCCGCCTCGGCCGAGTCGATCGAAATCGCCGTCTTCATGGTCTGTCCTTTCCTCCACTGCCTCCAGTGAAGCCTGAACAACCAACCCGTACCGGCCTATTGTTCATTCGACCGCCATGCCGGAAGGGTTCGCGTTTGTCAGGTCGAGTCATCGGTCATCGTACGAAGGGCCGGGCACGATTGACGATGCGAGGGAGGCGCCGCCGGCAGCCGACGGGGCCGACGACGATGGCAAAGTCGGGATGGCCACAATGGGCGCGAATCGAACTCGCGTGTCCTGCACACATTACGGGAACAACGCACAAAAACGCGCCGGATGTGGAGGCAAATGCCGTGGCCGTTTTCAGGGAAGACCAATCATCCGCAAACAGGAACCGCCGGATAATCGCCGGTGGAAATCAGCCACAAAGAATATAGAACATTCAGAACGAAGCGATCATTTCGTCAGGGCAACGGCATCACCATTTGCCTATGCATCTGACACCGTAGCTTCGTTGCATGAAAAAGAGCGGAGTTGCCTCCCCGTCCTCGCGTGGAAGTGCCGACCCACAGCCCCAACGGGGCGTCTTGGGTAGCCCAGGGTGAGCGGTACGCCGCGAACCCTGGGACCGCGTGTTTTTCGGAACTTTTTATCGTGCCTGACGCCACGGGCTGAGGTCACACCGTCGCATGAAGACGACCTCGAACAACATGTACATTCCCGTGTGCGCGTCGTTCGATGCCGCCTTCGCACGACAATGTGACCTCGGCCAGTGGCGTCAGGCACGATGAAAGCATTCGAAAAGCACTTGCCCAGGGTTCGCGGCGTACCGCTCACCCTGGGCTACATCAGACGCCCCGTTGGGGCTGTGTGCCGGCACTCCAACGCGAGACGGGGAGGCCAATCCGTTCTGTTCCATGCAATCCTGCTACAGTGTCATTTATCTTCTGATATCCGGGTTTGGCGCGAACAATGGGCAAACTGGACGCGCCTACTTCCCACCCTTACCCGGCTGGTCATGATTCATGCCCAGCAGCCGGCGGATGAGGAGTTCTTCGCCGCTGCGGTTGCGTTCGATCGCATGGCCGAGGAATTGCAGCGCGTATCCGCCGACAAAGGCTGCCAACGCCCACCACCACATCTGCGTGACAAGAAAAATCGGCGCCGCCACAAAGCAAGCCGGTATGCCGACCATGTGCAACGCGAAACTCGTCTTATTCCGATGCCGCGACCGCCAATTGTTGTAGGCCTTCTTAAACATCGCCAAAGCGTAGGGACGATCGCGACGTAACGCAAGGGATTTGCGAGTGGCACAGGGAAAACGCATGCATCTCCCTCTTTTTCGTACGGAATTCATACGCAGGCGCCACTGGCCGCAGGCCCTGCCATGTTGCGTTGTAGATCGTTGTGACAAGCGAAACGTTCCGTCGCTCACACCGTTTTACAACGCAAAATGGCAGGGCCTGCGGCCAGTGGCGCCGAATACGAAGGTCATGCGAAAAACTGGAAAATGCACATACGTTTGCTCTACGGGCGTTACTCTTCGCCGGCCGCCCCTCGCAGGCGTTTGGTTTGGGCGTGGTGTTTTTTCGCGTCGAGGCGTCGCCGTTTGCTGGCAAGGGTGGGTTTGGTCGCGCGGCGGGGTTTTGGCCGAACCGCCGCCTGGGCGATCAACGCGGCCAATCGTTCGAGGGCGGCCTGTCGATTCTGCGCCTGACTGCGATGCACGCGGGCGTCGATCACCAGCACCCCGCCGGCGGTGAGTTTCTTTCCCGCCAACGTCGCCAGCCGCCGCTTCAGATCCGCCGGCAGCGACGAAGCGGCCAGGTCAAACCGCAACTGCACCGCCGTCGACACCTTGTTGACATTCTGCCCCCCAGGCCCGCCCGAGCGAACAAACTCCCACTGCAACAGGCCGTCGTCAATCGAAATGTCGGGCGTGATTTGCATGGGCGTTACTTCTCTCCCACCTCGACGATTTCGTCATCCGGCGGGCCGAGGCGTTTGGCTTTGACCAGGTCCAGGGCGTAGAGGTAGCGGGGTTTGCGTTCGTGGCTGAGGGGCTTGGTGTCGCCATCGTCGGTGATGAACCAGGCGATGTCCCCCCGCACCACGGGCCCGTGAGTGATGACGGTTGCCAGCGGGTATTTCCACAGCGGCGTGCCCGTCTTGAGGTCCAGCGCCAGCAGCCCGTCGTCGACGAGCGTCAACACCGCATTTTCGTATGCTACCGGCGGCGTCAACCAGCTCTCTCGGCTGTATCCCACAGCGATCCGGGTGTCGTCGACGCGCTCGCGCAGCGTGTGCGTCCAGACCCGCTTGCCGGTGGCGAGATCGTACACGTCCAGCGTGGACGTATTGTCACGCACGATACGATCCCCGATCGCAGCCGTGACTCCCCAGCCGATGATGTCATAGAGCTTTGCCCGTTCCCATTCTTTCCGGTCCTGCTCCGTCATCGGCAGCTCTTTGCCGCTCTTGAGGTCGTACAATTTGAGCGGAAGGTACTCTATGGTGGATGGCTTACTGCCGTATTTCCACAGTCTGACGTACAACCGCTCGTTCACGACCGTGTCCTCGGCGACGTAGTACACGTCAGGGTCGGGGGTTTTGATCTCCCACAGTATTTTGCCCGTGTCAGCCTCCACGATCACCGTGCGACGCCACTTCATCGACCCGTTGTCCTTGCCGTATATGATGCTAACCAGGCAGACATCTTTTTCGATTTTGATGTGCCGTAGTTGCGTGTCTTCCGGATCGGCGCCGATGAGTTTTGGCACATCCAGCGTCCACAGGATCGTGCCGTCTTTGGGCGACAGGCGGCAAACGTGGCGGTTTTTATTGACGTGGAAGAGTTTTTCCCCATCGCTGAACAGACGATACCAGAAGAGACGCCCGGCCTCGTATCGCCAGAGCACCTTGCCGGTGGCGGGTTCCAACGCCACCAGTTGCACGGGGTAATCAATGGGAGGATCCTGGGGTTCCTGAAGGCCTTCGGGATTGTCGCTGTAATCAACGACGTGAGTGACCAGTACCGTGCCGACCGTCGCCATGGCCGGCGGCGCGTGGTTTTGGCCGGGATGGCCGGTCTGGAACTCCCATTTCTTCTCGCCGTCGGCCAGTCCGTACGCGTGCAGCTTGCCGTCGCTGTTATTGTAAACGACAGCCAGGTCACCGACGAGGTGGAATGTTCGATTCAGGCCGTCGGGGAGTTGTGTTTTCCAGAGCAGGCAGGTGGAGGCGTAGGCCGCGGGGATGGACTCCAGCAGGCCCTTGGCCAACAGGGCAACTTCGGGGTCGGAGGTCCTGGCGGCTTCGCGAAGGGCCGGCATCGCCGCCAGGCCGATCCCAGCCAACTCGCGCGTCGCCTGCTCGCGTTTAGCCCGGCTGTCGTCGCCCAACTGCGCCACGAGATCCGCGATACGCTGTGCCGATACGGCCGGCGTGGAAGTCGGCTGCGACGCCGGTGCCGAAGTTGTCTGAGCACTCACCATCGCACAACATGCCGCCGCCAGGATACATGCAACTACGCGCGTTGTCTTCATGAGGCCGTCCTTCTCATTTCGTGTTGACCTTATCTCAGACGCCCCACGGCCAAAAAAGTTTCAAATTCTCTTCAATCATTTAGTCCTCCGATCTCCACAAGAAATGGATTGGCTCTGCCTGTCTTGACCTCGGCAGGGGCCAAGACAGGCAGAGCCATTGCGGAACGTTCATCGTATTCGAACGTTTCTCCTTTGCTTCAACCTTTCAATCCCCGCGAAATCATTTCTCGTCGAGGATCGCAATGGGCGGCATGTCCTTGCCTTCGAGGTATTCCAGGCTGGCGCCGCCGCCGGTGGAGATGTGGCTCATCTGGGCGTCCAGGCCCATGTCTTCCACCGCGGCCGCGGAGTCGCCGCCGCCGATGACGCTGGTGGCGCCTTGGCCCGTGGCGGCCGCGACCAGTTCCGCGACGCTGCGCGTGCCCGTCGCAAAATCGGCCGACTCGAACACGCCCATCGGGCCGTTCCAGACGATCGTCTTCGCGTCGCCGATGATGGCCCCGAACGCCGCGATCGTCTTGGGGCCGATGTCCATGCCCATCAGATTAGCGGGAATGTCCACGCCGCCGCTCATCTGCGGGGCCGAGCCTTTCATCGCCGCGAAATCGAACGTCTCCACGCACGCGTGATCGACCGGCAGGACGATCTTGTCGCCCGCCCTGGCCAGCAGCGACTTCATCTCCTCGACCTGGTCGGCCTCGACGCGACTCCTGCCGACGTCAACGCCCCTGGCCTTGAGCAGCGTGTAGGCCATCGCGCCGCCGATGAGGATGCGGTCGACCTTGCCCAGCAGGGCGGAGATCAGTTTGATTTTGTCGCTGACCTTCGCGCCGCCGAGAATGGCCACGAACGGGCGGCGAGGCGTGAGCACGGCGTCGGCGAGGTACTTGATTTCCTTCTCGACGAGGAATCCCGCGACGGCCGGGCCGCCTTTTTTCTGGATCGCCCTGGCCACGCCGTACATGCTGGCGTGCTTGCGGTGGCAGGTGCCGAACGCGTCGTTGACGTACGCGTCGCCCATCGCCGCCAACCCCGCGACGAACGCGTCGTGCGTGGCCTGCTGCTCGGGCGTGAGTTTCTTGTCGGGATTTTTCTTGGCCTTGTCGGGCATGGTCTCGCCCGGATGGAACCGTACGTTCTCGAGCACGAGAATGTCGCCGGCCTTCAGGCCCGCGGCGAGCGCTTCGGCCTCGGCGCCGACGACCTCTTTAGGCCCGAGCGTGACAGGGGCTTTGACGAGCGTTTTGAGATGCTCGACGACGGGCGCGAGCGAGCCGTCGGGTTCGTACTTGCCGTCGGGTCGGCCAAGATGACTCATGAGCACCAGCTTCGCGCCGCCGGCGAGGAGTTTTTCGATACTCGGCAACGCCTGCACGATCCGCCGGTCGTTGGCCACCTTGCCGTCCTTGAGCGGCACGTTAAAATCCACCCGCATCAACACCGTCTTGCCCGCCACGTTAATATCCGCAACCGTTTTCTTCGCCATGTGATGTTTCCTTTCCGTAGGCTGTCAATATGGTAGCAGGTCGGCGGCGGATGACAAGGGAAGATGGAAAAAGGGGAGCCGAGGTTTCGCGGCGTGTCGGTGAATCGGAACCGTTTGTTCGAAGGGTTGTTTTCGTTGACTCGTTAATTCGTTAACTCGTGCCACCCCACACAAATGACGAGTTAATGAATTAACGAGTCAACGAAAAGTTTCCTTCGAATACATGGTTCTTATTCACCCATGCGCTACGAAGACCAAGCTCCCGTTTTCAGAATCACCACCGATAGATCGCCGCCAGGGCTGGCTCGTGGTGTTCGCCGGCGGACAGGCCGTAGACGGTGCCGCTATTACGTAGCGTGAAGACGGCGGCGAGGTCGGCGAGGTCTTCGTCGCCATCCTGTCGGGCGGCGTGGAGTTCGACCCGGCCGTTGCGTGGGTCGAAGCGGCCCCATTGCGCGGGGGCGGCAGGGAGCATCAGTCGACCGACGCGGCCGCTGTGGGCGGCGGGCACGACGTCCTTGACGTCGTTGCTGGCGAGGCCTTTGGCGAGCGCCCGCTCGAACTGGCGTCGCGTGGCCAACAGGTTGGTCTGGAATTGCGGCGCGACGATCTCCCAGGCGGCGGCGCGAAGCGTGTCGGCGGCGGCGCGGTCGGGATTGCCCCCCACGCAGCGGTCGGCGAGGTGGGCGTAGTCGTTGTGGGCGCGATACATCGGAAAGAGCCTGTCCACGCACGCCAACACGAGCGGCGCCCGCTCGGTCCGCAGCAGGTCATGCATACCCCCCGCGACGGCCTGCACGAAACGGTCCAGCTCTTCCTTGTGCAGCGTCTGATCGTAACCTTCGGTACGGCGAAACATCGCACCTCGCCGCGCGCCCGTGACGCCGGTGGCATGGAACCGCACGGTCTTTTCATATTCGTAATATTTCTGCACGTCGTCGAGGCGCCGCGGAATGGCGTACGGCTCGAGCGAGACCTCCCGCGCGGCGTGCCGCGTGCATTGCAACAGCCGCACCGCGTGAGCGCTCAACGCCAGCACGTAAAACAGGCCGTCCTCGCTCAGGAGGTTCAGTAGCGGCTTGACGTGAAAACGGCCGTTGACGGCCACCAGTTCGTCGATCTCCAGCGGCGTCTGGAATCGTCGCACGGTCGAGCCGGCGGCAAAAATCGCCAGGCTGCCGCCGCGCTGCCGCCAGAGGTCGGGATCGTCGACCATCGCGCGAAGCGGCGCGAGCCGCTCGCGTGCCGCCGGTGCCCGCAGCCCGCGAGCGATCAGCCGACACTGGGCGTCATCGACCAGATTCCGCAGCCGGATCGGCCCCTGCCGCTGATCCATGCCCCAGAAGGTCGGCATGTAAATGGATACGCAATGCGAATCACGAAACGAAGCCAGCCAAAGCACGTCCCCGTGAGAAAGTATGTTCATGTTTGTGTCCCTTCCGACCAAAAAATTATACGCGCGGGGGAAGGGAGGCGAGACGGAGAAGGGGCGCGGGGGCATGTCACGCTTGTTGGTAGAACCATCGCGAAGCCCGAATGACGAAGCCCGAATGACGAAGCCCGAATTTCGAAACAATGACGAAATCCGAATGGCCAATGACGTGGCCTCGCCACACAACCGTCCAGACACTAGCCATTCGTCATTGATTCGTCATTCGGGTTCCATCATTCGGGCTTCGCGGCGATTACCCTATTTCATCGCCTCGTCGATTTCCTGGAGCAGTTCCTTCGCGTCGTCGCTGGGTTCGAGTTGGTCGCTTCGTTCGGCGTGTTCTTTGGCCTGGAGCAGCAGGTCGATGTTGCTGGCGGACTGGGCCTGGGCGGACCAGAGTTCGATCCGCGCCAGCGCCAGCCAGGCCTGGGCGTTCTGGGGTTCCAGCAGCGTAACGGCCTTGGCGTGGCGGATGGCGGCGTCGTACTCCTTCAGATTCCGCAGGCAGATCATCGCCATCGCCTGGTACGCGCTGGCGTCGTACGGATTGATGTACGTCACCTCGCGATAGTACTTCAACGCTTCGGTGTAATTCCTCTGCGTGCGGTACAAATCGGCGATCTGCCGCGCGAACGACGGATTGTTCATCGTGTGCGTGTGCAGCTCGATGAGATTCGGAATCGCATCGTCCGGCTGACCCATCTGCACGTAACATCGCGCCAGCAGCGTGTAGCTGAACTCATCCAGCGGCGCCACCCGCTTGTACTCGTTCAGCGCCGCGATCGACTCGTCCCACAGCCGCTTTTCGTGATACGTCTCCGCCAGAATCCGCAACGCGATCTTCGACTCGCCGTGGACGTTCCGCAGCCGCAAGGCGACGTCCATCGCCTCGTCCTTCTGCTTCCGCGCGTAGAGGCACTGCGCGAGCACCTCAAGCCCGCGGACGTGGTTGTCGTTTTCCTTCAGCGCTTTTCGCGCCCAGGCTTCCGCCTCGCCGATATTCGGCCTGACGCCGTTTGCCAGCGCGTACGCATAGTCCGCCAGGGCGGAGGCGTCCTTGGGATTGGCGTCGACCTGTTTCCTCAGCGAGGCCACGTCCGACGGCGGGTTGGGATCGAAGCCCCAGTTCCGCACCTGCCCGCTGGCCCAGTCGCGGAAGGCCTTGTCGAACGCCTCCTCCGTCACGCCCAGCGCCTCGGCGAACACGTCCGTCTGCGACTTGCCCGCGGCGAACAGGTCGAGCATCGTCAGCACGGTGTCCCATTTTCGCGAGGAGATGATGTATTCGAGCATCCACTCGCTCTGCGCGTACGCCAGGCTGCGATCGGCGTGCTGTTTGGGGCGGATGAAACCCCAGTCAATGTCCTTGATGGAATACAACGGCCGAACACCGGGGCCTTCCTTCAGTCCCGCCGCCGTCTGCCGGCTGGCGCGGATGAGTTCCTGGACGGCTTGATAATTCCGCCGGTCGGGCTGCTGGAAGACCGCGCAGGCCTCCGTGAACCAATGCGGAATGCGATTGTGCGTTTTGGCGAGCGTGACCGTGTGCGTGTACTCGTGACGCAACACGCCCAGCCAGTGATAGTTGCCGAAGACGGCCTCGGGACGCGACGACGGCGCGACCATCACGATCACCGTGCCCGTGGACGCGCCCACCGTGCCGATCCAGCCGCGGCCCGTGATGCGGATCGAGAACTGTTCGTGCGTCGGGAAAAATTCCACGAGCGTTTTTTCCTCGGGCGTGAAGCGGAAATCGCTGCACACTTCGCGCCCCATCTGCTCGATCGCGTCGGCGACCTGCTCCAGCAGGATCGCGTCCATCCGCGGGTCGGCCTTGATGAGGAAGTGCTCCGTCTCGCGCGTGTTGAACGTGGCCAGCCGACTCAGCAGGTTGAGGTAGTTCACCACGTCGAGGCGGTAGTCGTCGATTTTGTACGCCTCCGCCAGCCAGTCGCGGGCCTGGTCCTCCTGACCCGTCTGCAAATACATACCGCCAAGGCTCGCCATCACACCAGCGCTTTCCTTCGCCAGCGCGTGCGCCTCCAGCAGGTACGGCTCGGCCTTTTTGAACTGCCGACCCGCGGCCAGCCAGTCGCCGATCGCCTGTGGCAGCCCCGCGTAGTTTTCATTGACAGCCTTGACCCGCTCGATGAACGGCGCGGCCTCGTCGTCGTTATACGTGCGGATTTTGACGGCTGCGTAGAGCGACAGCGCATCGAGGTGATTCGGATTGACCGCCAGCACCGCGTCGAGCACCGACGCGACCTCGTCGAACCGCCGCCACAGCATCAGGCACTGGGCCTTGGCCAACAGCGCGTCGGTGTGATTGGGATTGATCGCCAGCGCCTTGCCCACCTCGTCGAGGCATCGCTCGAACTGCCACGCCTCCAGCGCCGCCGTCGCCAGCCCGACGTGCCTGGCCGGCACGCGGGGATTCAGCCGCTCGACGACCTGGAACTCCCGCTGCGCAATATCCACGCGGTGCTTGGAAAGGGCAAACTCCCCCGCCGCCACCGCCGCGGGCCAATACGTTTTATCCGCGACCTGATACGCTTCGTTGAAATAATTCTGAAGGATATTCTGCGCCTGATTCGACGCCTTGGCACCCGTGAGCACCTGCTGGCGGGCCATGATCTGCCCCATCGCCGTCAGCGCCTGAGCGTCTTTTTTGTACGCGCCCGCCTGCACGATCGCGCCCATGGCGTTGTAGACGTCGATGGCGTCCTGCTTGCGTCCCAGCACTTCCAGCGCCCGCCCGCGTGCCAGCAGCGTGGGCGCGAAATCCGGTTGGAGTGCATCCGCCGCCTCCGCCGCCGCGAGCGACTTGGCGTACTCGCCCACCGTGAACAACACCTCGCTCCGCTGAAGCTGCCAGCGGTAATCCTTCTCGCCGTTGGCCCCCGCCTTGTCCAGCGCAGCCAACGCCTCGCCGTATTTGCCCACCATCGCCAACGCCTTGGCCGCCCCGACCGACGCCTCCAGCCGCGTGGCTTCGTCATCCTGCAAGGCGACAAAGCCCTTGGCGGCGGCATCGTACTGGCCTCGCCAGTACTGCGAGGCGCAGGCGGCCAAGTCCTTCCCCGGCGATTCCGGCGCCGCCGGACGCGTCGTCGGGCGCGTCGTCGGGCGGGCCCTCGGTCCGCCCGGCCGTCGATCCGGCAGGAGGGCCGGCCGCGTCGCCGGCTGCGTTTCCGTTTCCGCATCCACAACCACGCCGTCGCCCGCGGTGCCAAGCCCGTCGGCCCGCACCGGGCCAACCAACCCTTGCGACGCCAACAACATCGCCACCAACACCGACCGTATTATCCACCGCGCCATCGTTCACCTCCGCCGCGTTCGCGGAAGAACCGTTTCGTTTAACACGTACATCGTACACAAACGCCCCGGCAGACTGTTAGGCTATTAGACTGTTAGACTGTTAGGCGCAAGCTTCGAAGCATTAGGCCAAATGACGCATAAGCCTCTCCCTAACAGTCTAACAGCCTAATAGCCTAACCGCCTCTATAATTGACGACACGATACCATCCTGACTTTATGCGAAAAACAGGGTAATCGCATAAAATTTGCCCACTTTTCGTGCGGGTTTTGATTCACAAAAAACAAAAACGCGGCGCGGGCACCGACGCCCGGCCACGTTTTCGCTCACGATTGCGTTGTCTGCTCAGCCTTCGACGATCGCCTTCATCGGGCAGGTGTCGACGCAGGTGCCGCAGTCGATGCACAGGTCGGGGTCGATCGTATACTGCGGCTCGCCGGCCTTGATCGCGTCGGCGGGGCAAGAATCCTTGCAAGTCCCGCAGGTCGTGCACTCGCTGTTAATCTTGTACGACATCTTCAACTCCTTGTAATTGGCGACAATCGCGTCCGCCCGGCCACGCGTGCAGCCGGCGCCATTGCGTAACCAGCATTGTACCCACCCGCGCCGGCGGGTCCAATGAAAAACATCATTTACGCCAGATGCCCCAGCGTCAGCAGGCCGTAGAAGGTGTATTCGGGGTCGGCCTGGTCGTCGGAGAGGCTGCCTCGGAATCCGCCGTCGGGTGTCCAGAGGCGGGAGAGGAATCGTCGGTTGGCGTCGGCGAGGGCGGCGAGTTTTTCGTCGACGTCGGCCTGGGCGGCGGCGGGGAGGCGGGTTTCCTTGATGGCGTGCAGGGCCGTCGCCGTCGAGAGGAGGTCGGTTTCGGGCGCGCCGTCGAAGGCGAAAAATCCGCCGTCGCCGTCGGCGCGGTCGAGCAGCCAGCGCACGGCCGACTCGGGCGGGGTTTGACCCAGGTGTCGCAGCGCGGTGAGGGCGGCCGCGGTCGAAGGCGTCGTCGGCACGGCGATCACGGCATCGTTGGCGAATCCGCCGTCATCGGCGAGCATCGCCCACACGGTATCCGCCAGCCGCTCCGGCTCGGGCGGGGCCTGCCCCGCGTCCTGCCAGGCCGACACGGCCACGAACGTCGCATACACGCTCGACGAGGCCTCGCCTCGCAGCAGGCCATACCCACCGTCGGCCGACCGAAACGCCTCAACCCGCTCCCGCATGGCCCGCCGCGCGGCGTTACCGGGCGAGGCGTCCGTCGACATGGCGGCCTCCAGCCACCAGGCCCGCATCAGACAGCCCAGATGCACCAGGTCCAACCCGTCGCCAAGGCCAAAACGTTCGAGGTATTCCCGCACGCGGTGCCGAGGCACGTCGGCGTTTAGCCCCAGCAGCGCCTGCAACGCGAAGACGGTGTAGTAAAGATCGCTTTTGCCCCCGCGGCCTTTGAAACCGCCGTCGTCGGTCATCTGCCGCTGCAAAAACGCGACGGCGGCAGCGGGCGGGTCGGCCTCGGCTATCCAACGCAACATCTCTTCGACGATGGTCATGCAATATCCCGTAGCACGGGCGTCTCGCCCGTGAGTCGCATGGGCGTCCCGTCCATGCAAACGAAGTCTGTTGGCAAAGCATTCCCGTCACGGCAGACCACCACGGGCAAGATGCCCGTGGGACTCACGGGCGGGACGCCCGTGCTACGGTTGCGTCCGGGTTACGTTTTTCATGGCAACAACTCATGGCGGAGACATCCCGTCCGAAGATCCGTGCCGTCACACGGCTCAGGAGCACGCGCATCGCGTCGCCGCGAGGCCCGTCGAGGGCGACCAGCGAGGCCATCGCCCGGCCCTTGTGCTGTTCCATCAATTCGCGGGCATGCTCCTCCACATTCTGTACGCGAAAAATATTCGTGACGGCCTGGAGATTTTCCGCCATCGAGGCTTCGCGCCGCCACAGGGCCTCCAGCAGCGCGCGGTCGGCGGAGGAGGTCCGTTCGTGGGCGATGGCCAGCAGAATGCCAGGCCTCATCGCGGCGGCGTCGCCGAGGCCGTCGCCGCCGCCGGCGAAGTCGTCCAGGTCGTCGTAAATCTGATACGCAATGCCCAGCGACTGGCTGAAGCCGTTGAGGATTCGCCGCGTCGCGCCACCCGCGCCGGCGTAGATCGCGCCCAGACTCAGCGCCACGTCGAAGGCGGGCGCCGTCTTGCGGCGGAAAATATCGAGCACCTCGCCCACGCTCAGCGGCACCGGATTGGCCATCCACGCCAGTTCCGCGCCCTGGCCGGCGCAGAGTTGGCAGTGCCCGTCGCTGGCGACCTGGAGCATGTCCGCTTTGGCGCTACCGGAGAGGCCGCACGAGGCGATCATGCGATAGCCCATGCCCAGCAGCATGTCGCCGACATTCAGCGCGATCGGCACGCCGTGCCGCGCGTGCAGCGTCGGCTGGCCGTAACGAAACGCGTCCTGATCCTCGATGTCGTCGTGAATGAGCGAGGCCTTGTGAAAACACTCCACCGCCACCGCGACGTGCCGGAAATCGTCGGGAATCGCCCCCGTCGGATCGTCCTGCAACGCCTGATGCGTGCACGCGGCCAGGAAAGGCCTCCACCGCTTGCCCGACTGCGCCAGCCAATCCAGCGACAATTCGTGCGCGGGCCCGTCGCCGCCGTCGCCGCCCGCTAGCAGCTCATCGAGCGCCGCCCGCTCAAACCACGACGCCACGTCGTTCCGTAAGGCGTCCACATTCATGCGCTGCCCCCTGTCAGGCCCCTGGAGCGTCAGGAACTCGTACAGCCAATCCCAATCCGTCGCCGTCTGCTCGCACCCCTTGCGAACCAACGGAACCGCCACGCTCGGAACCGCCGCCGAGGCCACGTACGGAAACACCTTCTCCAACACGTCCGTGCAACTGACGCCGACAATGGCCTCCACCCGCCCGGCCTCGATGAGCGACATCACCACCGCCGTCCCCTCCGCCACCAGCACGAGATACCCCAGCCGCTCCGCCGTCGCGACGATCTCGCCCGTCACGCATCCGCCGCAACGGTGACACTGCAACCCCAACTCGTCCATCGCCGCCGTACAGCGCGACGGGTCGCGAAAACACTGCGGCAACAGCAGCAGCCGACGGTCCATCGGCACCGCCGCCACTAAAGGCCTCCACACCTCGTTATGAATCAGAATCGCCAGGTAGTCCCGCACCGCCGCGTCCAGCGACGCCGCCCCCACCAGCCCATCCGCATACGCAGCCAACTCCGTAAATGATAGCGGCCCTCGTAGCGAATTATCGGCCACGTAGTTCTGCGCGAGCGCAAACAGACGCTGCCGCTCGTCGCGGTCGGCCGGCACGCGGGGATCGACACATCGCATCATGTTGGCACCTCCGACGCGGCGCTGGCAGGACCATCACATTTCGTTACGTTGTCCGTTTCCCTCGAAAAAACAGTTGAATTCTTAGCCCCGAAGGGGCGGCGTTGGGTAGCCCAGGGTGAGCGGTACTCCGCGAACCCTGGGGACAGGACTTTTATAACGTCCAAGCCCCGTAGGGGCGCCTTGGAGTTCCATACCGCCAAGGCACCCCTGCCGGGGCTTGTTCGTTTAGGGACTGCTAACCCAGGGTTCGCCGAGTACGGCTCACCCTGGGCTACCCGACGCCGCCCCTTCGGGGCTAAGAACCGGCCATTGGAAACAACCATGACATTTCTATACAACAATCAACCGTTCCTCATGCGTTATGGTGTACGATTCGTACTCCTTAGCTGTCATCATAAATGAAAAGCGTTCCACCGTCATCCCATTCAAGCGTCAGCGTTCCCGCCTCCATGCCTGGAGCAATGCTTTGCCGTTGAAAAACGTTGCATCTATACTCTTGGGAAGTCCGTACACAATTACCTCCCGCTCTCGATCCGCCGACGTTGTCGGCGGAAATTTTTCCGCCAGGCACGCACTTCCGTTTTGCCGAGCACCTGGATGGCCGTTCGCTTGAGCCAGCTCACGCCGCCAGCACGCTGGTTGTCCGCGTAGAGTTTCGGCACGCGGCGAAAATTGATTTCGTAGCAGGCCGAGTACAACTCCAGGTGCGCCAGCGTGAGACTGTTGACGGTGAATCGTTTCTCGTCGTCGCCGGGGCGGATCGGCTCGTGGAAAACGGGGAACACGACCACGCCCTGGCCGTCGAGCCAGTCGACGAGTTTTCGCGTGCGGGCGACGTCGTCGGGGGTTTCACCCGGCAGCCCCAGCACGAGGCTGATCACCGGGAACCAGCCGCTCTCGACCAGCCTTGCCACCGCGCCGCGAACCATGTCCTCCCAGTCGCCGTTGATGGGCGTGAGTTTCCCCGGACAGTTGGCCCGCACCAGTTCGCCGTTGGCACTCTCCACGCCGAGATTGACCCATTGGTATTTGCTGGGATGGTCCCACTCCAGCAGGCGGCGAAGTTCGCGAAGCTGGGCGACGTCGAATTGCAACACGCTGGAAACGTTGCCGTGGTCGGCCTGCATGAACCGCAGGCCTTTGATCTGCCGCATCCGTTCGAGCAGGCTGGCCAGGGCGTCGTAATTCACGTGCGGCCCCGTGCCGCCGTAGCGGAAGAAATCCTCGCTGGAGCTGACGATGTTCGGCTGACCGCCGCGGGCGTTGGTCTCCACGTCGGCGAGGATCAACTCCGGCGGCAGGTGATCCATCCGCTTGGTGCCCATCACGCAAAAGCCGCACCCCTTGCCGCAGCCGCGAGACAGTTCGATCACGCCGAGTGTCGAGGGGGCAAGGATCGGTTTGATTTTTTCAACGCAACACGTCGCCTCGGCGACAACCGCGGCGGCATAGGCATCCGGCCGACCCGTTACGATGTTTTGTACCACCGCGGCGCCGCGGCCTTCGAAGTAGCCGTCAAAAACGATATCAAACCCCAGCGCCTCCGCCGTCGCCGGGGCCTGTACCAGTTGCCACGCGCCCGCGCCGCCGGCAAGGATGGAAAATCCCCACGTCATCTTGGCCTGCCGAAGTGTCGCCATCAGCTTCGACATCCAGAATTCCGTGTACAACCGGCCGGACCAAAAACTGTGCGTGGTCGTGTTGCTCATGCCATGGCCAAGGAAATCGCTGGAGCTGACCATGACGAGTTTCGTCCAGGGTCCCAGCAGTTTCGGCAGGCATTCAGGCGTGGTCACGACGACGTCGTCCGCCGACAGGCCGGCCGCCCGCAGACTCGCCTCGACGCGCCGCACGCCCAGCGGGGCGGCCAGCGCCCGGCCTGTCGCGTCGCAGGGCTGGCGCGGCGAGACGAAGTGTTTCATTGCGACAGACGGCACCTGCGTCGTCTGCATCGTCGCGAAGATGCCCTCGAACAGCACGTTATAGCGGGCACTGAGTGTGCGGTCGGCGACGAGCACAACGGCCGGCTGAAGGGGGTTGGCGTTCGTCGCGCTCATGGGCTGCCTCCGTCGGTGTTGGTTGTGTTTTTTGCGGTGTCGTTTTGGTTTTGCTCTGCCCGGCGGCGAAGAACTTCTTTGAGGTCGGATGGGGCGAGTTTTGCGGCGTCGGCGCGGAAATCGCCCGCGGGGGCGAGGTCGGGATCGTCGCCGTTAATCGGCGCGTCCTTGCATTTGGGAAAGATGATCGCTCGGGCGGGGCAGACGCGGGCGCACGCGGGGCAATTGTTTTTGCAGTTGGCGGGCCTGCCGACGCGGACCTCGTCGCCGGCGAATTCATACACGCTGAAGAGGCAGAAACTCAAACACTTCCGGCACCGCGTGCATCGCTGGCGGTCGATCACGGGAAACCACGCGGGCCACTCCGGCCCGGGCATGTCACGTGACGCGGGCGTCTCGCCCGCGTTGTGCGTTCCATGGAGCTGGTCAGTGGAAAACGTCAAACCGCCTTCGCTGTCCAACGCGGGCAAGATGCCCGCGTCACGCAGCACCGCCGCCGGGCCGGCTTGTCGGAGATTGTGCACGACCGCGTCGTCCGGCAGCGGTGCGCCCGCGTGTGCGAACAGTGCCCGTACCGCCCGCGGAAAACATGCGACAATCGTCACGTCCGGCCTGCCCGACCACGCCGCCAGTCGACCGTCGCCACCGGCAGTCAACGCGCACAAATCGTCCACCGCCTCCACCGCCACGCCCGCCGCCGACAGCGCAGCCTCCACACGCCGCACGTCCTCAGCACAAACGAGCGAGCCGTGGCGACAACGACAAAACAGAATCGGTCCAACCGGCGTCATGGACACAGCATAACAGAATTCGCCAATCGGATCGCCTGAATGTTTCTAAAAAGGCTGTAGGCTATGGGGCGTAGGCTGTAGGCGCGGGCTTATGATGAGTTTAACCAAATGAGATTGTCGCATTGCAGGCGTGCGATGCTACAGTCTCGGCCAAATCCATCATAAGCCCGCGCCCACAGCCTACAGCCCATAGCCTACAGCCTGCCTTCTCACTCCCTCGTCGCCGTCGGGCCGTAGTGCTGTAGCGTTTTCACGTAGTTGGCCCGCTCGAACGCTGCCGGTTCGGCAACGTGTTTCTGGCTGAGGATGCCTCGCATCTGGCCGAGGCTGGCGTAGCCTTTATCGCTCATGTACGTCTCCAGGCCGCGGCGGATATGCGTGAGGTGCCCGATGCCGTTTCGCAGCAGCGTCGAGGCCAGCATCGTCACGTCCGCGCCGGCCAGGAGGAGTTTCACCACGTCGTCGGACGTGTGCACGCCGTTGGTGGCCGCCAGCGAGCACCGCAACTGGTCGCGTAAAATCGCGATCCACCGCAGGGCCGGCCGAATGTCCGCCGACGTGCTCGGGCCCAGCGCGGGATCGACCTCCAGGCGCTCGATGTCCAGGTCCGGCTGAAGGAATCGGTTGAACAGCACGAGGGCGTCGGCGCCGTCGTCGGCCAACCGAGTCAGCATGTTCGCGATGGAGGAAAAATACGGCGACAATTTCATGGCCACGGGAATGCCGACGGTATGTTTGACGGCCCGGAGCACCATGAGGTAGACGGACTCGACCTGTTCGGCGGTCAGTCGCGAGTCGGTGGGGATGTAGTACACGTTGAGTTCGAGCGCGTCGGCGCCGGCTTCCTCCATTTTTTTCGCGTAGGAAATCCACCCGCCCGCCGAGACGCCGTTGAGCGACGCGATGATCGGAATCGTCACCGCACGCTTGGCCCGGACGATGTGCGTGAGATACTCCTCAGGCCCGAGTTCGTACGCCTCTTGTCGCGGGTAGTAGGTCAGACTTTCGGCGAAACGGTCGGCCCCGTAGTGCAGAAAAAACTCCAGCTCGGCGGCATCGTGCGTGATCTGCTCCTCGAAGAGCGAGTGCAGCACCACAGCGGCCGCCCCGGCCTGCTCCATGCGGCGAATGTTATCCACCTCAAACGACAACGGCGACGACCCCGCCACCAGCGGCGACGAAAGTTGCAGCCCCATGTAGGTCGTGGACAAGTCCATGACGCCCCCCTTTTCACACATTGTAGCCGCGGATAGTAATGAGTAATGAGCAACGAGTGACGAGGAATGCTCAAACTTTCCGGTACTCGAATGACTGTTGATATGGCTTTGCCTCTTTGGCCCCGGCAGGGGCCGCGTTGGGTAGCCCAGGGCAAGCCTGTACTCAGGCGCGGCCCTGGGGATAAGGTTCTTTATTTCTCTCTTCATCGTGCCTGACGCCACTGGCTGAGGTCAGGCACGCGGGCCTATACGGTGACGGACGACGTCACAGTGAAATGTGCGCGTCGTTCGAAGCCGGCTTCACGCGACGGTGTGCCCTCGGCCAGTGGCGTCAGGCACGATCAGAAAATTCCATAAGCACCTGTTCCCAGGGCGCGCCCGAGTACGGGCGGCCCTGGGCTACCCAACGCGGCCCCTCCCGGGGCCAAGACAGGCACAGCCGACAAAATATATCGTGTCTGAATTATTGTCACACTCGCGAGTAAAAAGTAACAAGTGATCAATAACGAGCGACGAGGAATTCCCGGAAAAACGCGGAGGTCCTCGTCGCTCGTTACTCATTACTCGTTACTTCTGCCGCTGGTCAGATCTTCACCTCGACCCGCCGGCCCTTCTTGGACGACTCGATCGCCGCGAAGACCATGGCAAGGCTCTTGATGTTGTCGTGGCACTCGGTTTGCGGACGTTTGCCTTCGTTGAGGAACGCGAGCATCTCCCGCAGCCCGCCGTGGAAGCCCGAGAACGGCATCGGGCTGTCCGTCACGGGCAGATCCTTGAGCGGCTGATGGTGCGGCTTATCCGTCTCGCTTCCATACGGGGCGCTGCGAACCTGGCCGAAGGGCATCTTGTCGACGTTGTAAATCATCGTGCCCTTGTCGCCGATGTATCGCCAGTCGCCGTGCCAACTCGTCCAGCAGCCGTCGGCGCACCAACTGCCGCGGTAGTTGAACATCACGCCGTCGGACATCTCGAAGATGCAACTGGCGGCCACGTCGCCCTTGTACCACGACCCCTTCGGGTTGTACTCGTGGGCGTACACGGAGACGGGATCCTTGCCGGACATGAAACGGATGAGGTCGAAATGGTGGATGGACATGTCGAGGATCAGCGGGCTGTCCATTTCGTCGCGGAATCCGCCGAAACGCGGCGCGAGGTAGAAGTCGCAGTTGATCGTGTTCAACTCGCCCAGCTCGCCGCTGTTGACGGTCAGGCGGCAGGCGTCGTTGAAGCGGTCCCACCGCCGCGACTGGCTGACCATGTACATGTTGCCCGTTTCCTCAGCCGTTTTCACCATCTTGCGGGCCTGCGTCATGCTGGCGGCCATGGGCTTTTCGCCGATGACGTGGCACCCTGCGCGCAACGCGGTGCAGGTCACTTCGCAGTGGGCCTCGGGCACGGTGAGGTCGAGCACGAACTGCGGTTTGTGCCGTTTGAGCATCTTCTTGAAATTGTCGCTGACCTCAGTATTCGCCAACTCGGGATGCGCAGCCAGCCGGGTTTTGGCGACTTCCGTATTCAAATCCACGGCCGCGCACACTTCCACGTTTTCCGCGATCAACGGCGGAAACCACGCCCGCGAAATCCCGCCGCATCCAACCACCACCACACGATTCTGCGCCATGAAAAGCTCCTTGTTCGTTTTGGTTCAATAGCCCACACACGGGCTTGCGAAAGCGTACCGCACCATCGCGTAATTGGGAAGGAATAATCCTTCGCGGCGTATGGGCAAAAATGAATCGTCTGCTCGAAGGAAACAAAGCCAATAGCCATCAGCCAGTAGCCAATAGGGTTTGCGATGCTCAACGGTGAACTCGTCCATCCCATTCGAGAGAGCGGTCTTGATGCTTCGCAAACACAAAGATCGTGCGCCATCAGTGAGTTCTGAGTAAGGACAAACCCATCCATACCTGCTGGCTACTGGCTGATGGCTATTGGCTTTGCTTCCTTCGAAACCACGCCACGATTTTACCGTCGTTCACGCGAAAACCGTGCTACACTACCGCCATGATCATCACCATTGACGGCCCGGCGGGGTCGGGTAAGAGTACTGTGGCGAGGGAGTTGGCCAAGGCGTTGGGGATTGCGTTTCTCGACACCGGCGCGACCTACCGCGCTGTCACATTGGCCGCCCTGCGGCGAAACCTGGACATGACCGACGAGCACGCTCTGGCCGACCTGGCCGCCGCGGTCGACCTCACGCTGACCCCCACCGACGACGGCACGCGCGTGACCCTCGACGGCGACGACGTCAGCCGCGACATCCGCACCGCGCGCGTCAGCGAACAATCCTACTACGTCGCCCGATCCGGCATCATCCGCGCTGTCCTCGTCACACTCCAACGCCGGCTCGGCGACGCGCTGGGCAGCTTCGTCACCGAAGGCCGAGACCAGGGCTCCGTCGTCTTCCCCCACGCGACCGTGAAATTCTACCTCGACGCCTCCCCCGAAATCCGCGCCCGACGTCGCCTGGCCGATCTCGCCGCCGCCGGCGAACCCGCCGACTACGACGCCGTCCTGGCCGCCATCACCCAACGCGACACTCGCGACCGCACCCGCCCCGACGGCCCACTCGTCAAACCCGACCACGCCGTCGTCGTCGATACGTCCAACCAAACCATTCAACAAGTCACCGTCACGATGTTGGAACACGTGAGGTCGTTAACTCGTTAACTCGTTAACTCGTCGCTACGGCTGAACGCGGATATGGCTTGGCCTGTTTGCGTCGCAGATCGTCGAAAACAAGCACGTCTTTTACGATAGACTCGCCGCGTTTTTTTCGGATAATCAATCCATCATGACAGACGGTCCGCAACGCGAACAACACGAGCGCATCGGCACGTGGCCGAATCCACGACTGCCTGGCTGGCGGCTGGCGGAAGGCGTGCAGAAGCCTTCGCTACTCTACCGTTTCGGCCGACGGCTGTTGCAGGTGGGCGTGTCGGCGCTGTGGTCGACCCGCGTGTTCAATCGCGGCGCCGAGCCCACCAGCGGCGGCGTGGTATATATTTGCAACCACCAGAGTTTTCTCGATCCCGTGCTGATGAGCTTCGCCCTGCGACGCCCCGTGAACTACATGGCCCGCGATTCGCTGTTCCGCACGCCGGGGTTCAAACAGTTAATCACGTCGCTCAACGCGTTCCCGGTCCGGCGGGGAACGGCGGATTTGGCCGCCCTGAAGGAGGCCATGCGGCGGCTCAAAGCCGGCGGGCAGGTGGTGGTATTCGCCGAGGGCACGCGGACGCTGGACGGGCGGATCGGGCCGCTGCTGCCGGGCGTGGCCATGCTCGCGCAGCGGGCGGCGGACTGGACCATCCCCGTCGTCATCGACGGCGCGTACGAATGCTGGCCCCGCACGCAGGCCGTCCCCTCGCCGGGATTCATCAGCGTCCAGTACGCCAAGGCCATCCCGCAGGAAGAGGCCCGCCAGCACAAACCCGAAACCTTCATGACCGCCGTCCGCGAAACACTGATCCAGACACAACACGACCTGCGACGACGCACGGGACGGGCGGTGTTTACATACGACTAGCGACAGGAGAATCCCATGGATCCATTCGAAAAATTCCCGACGCTGAAGAATCCTCCCAAGCCGGATTATGAAGGCCTGCTGGCCAATCTTCGCCGGCAAGGCACGCCCAAGCGCATGTATCACATGGAATTGTTCCACGACGGCGAAATCGTCGACGCCATTTGCGAGCGGTACGATATCTGCCGCGACGTGGACCGCGCCAACGTCGAGTCGATGTGGGCACGCGACATCGCCATACGGCGGTTCCTGGGATTCGACTACCTCTCCGTCGGCCTGGTCGGGGCGGAATGGCAACTCAACCACCTGCTCACCGACGACACCGCCGAGGGCGCCATGGCCCGCGCGGGCGGACGATCCTACATGGAAGAACACGCCGGCCCGATCACCTCGTGGGAAGAATTCGAAAAATATCCCTTCCCCGACCCCAGCCGCCCCGAGTGCCTCCACGCCCTCGAGTGGTTCAGCAAAAACCTGCCCGACGACATGTGCATCGTCGCCCACACCGGCCATTTCTGCGAACTGCTCTGCTGGCTGATGGGATACGAAACGCTCTGCTTCGCGCTATACGAACAGCACGATCTGGTCGAGGCGCTGGCGGCGAAGATTCTGGAGTTTCACCAGGCCGAGATCAAACAACTGCTGCAATTCCCGCGCGTGCGGGCGCTGTGGGGCAGCGACGACATGGGCTATCGCAACGGCTTGATGATCTCGCCGGCCGACATGCGGGAGTGGGTCCTCCGCGGGCACGCGACGCTGGCCAAGGCCGCCCACGAGGCCGGCAGACTATACTTCCTGCACTCCTGCGGCAAACTCAGCGACATTACGGAAGACTTGATTCACGACGTGAAAATCGACGCCAAACACAGCTTCGAGGACACCATCGAGGACTGCCGCGACGCCAAGCGCACCTGGGGCCAACACATGGCCATGATCGGCGGCATCGACGTGGACTTCCTCTGCCGCGCCAGTGAGGAGGCCATCCGCGCCCGCGTCCGCGACACGCTGGACCAATGCATGCCCGGCGGCGGCTACGCCCTGGGCAGCGGCAACACGGTGGCGAACTACATCCCCGTCGACCACTACCTGGCCATGGTGGACGAAGGACGGAAATGGCGCGGCTGACTTTCGTGTGGAAATGGTTGATTTTCTGTGAAAAACAACCGATTGGGCCTCCCCGGCCTCGCGCGGAAGTGCCGGCGCAAAGCCCCAACGGGGCGTCTTGGGTAGCCCAGGGTGAGCGGTACGCCGCGAACCCTGGGGACAGATGTTTTCCTCTCTCACACAATCGCGGCCTGACGCCACTGGCCGAGGGCACACCGTCATGCGAGGTCGGCATCGAACGACGCGCACACGGGAATGTGTGAGTCGTTCGCCGCCGCCTTCACGCGACAGTGTGCCTTGCGGCCAGTGGCGTCAGGCACGATGAAAGGAGCAAAAACGCCCGAAAAACCCAGGGTTCGCCGAGTACGGCTCACCCTGGGCTACCCAAGGCGCCCCTTCGGGGCTAAGACGGCATCGCCAACACACTACATCGTGCAGAAAAATCAACCACACCCCAGGACAATCGCCTTCTCATAGCATGGGCGTCCCGCCCGTGAGTCGCATGGACGTCTGGCCCATGCAAACGTTCCCAAAGGCCGGTTGTGCCTGTTCCGCCACGGGCGAGACGCCCGTGGGACGCATGGGCGAGACGCCCATGCTACGAGAATGCGATGGCCCTGAACCACACCCGGCCGGTGTTGACGACAAACGGATCAGCCTCCCCAGGAAAAGCCAACGCGGCGGGACGATAACGTCCCCGCCGCGTTGGCGTGTTCAGCCAGCCGTGTGCGCGAGTATTACTTCACGAAATTCGCGTACGTCGGCAGGTTCAGGTCGGGATGCTCCAACCGCTTGGCCCCCGTCACCGGGTCGGTGCCCACACCATCGAGACTATAATTCGGCATTTGCCGCAACTGCACATGCCCGTCGAAGTACAGGTATGTGTTGGTGCCTTCCCACCAATGATTTCCATTTATGCTAAAAATCCTTCCGGCGCCCGGATGCCTCTTGCCGGTCGTCTTACCCCAGTCCGTGTTTTCATACTCGCTCGAATTAGCCAGGTACCGCATAGCGCTTATGTTTTCCGTCCAGCCGTGAGGCTTGGCTTCGGTGAGCATGATACTATCGGTGGGCCGCCTGAGCTTGCTGAAGTCGAAGTACATCTGCCGCATGGCATAATACGGCGCAGCTTCATCAGACCATTTTTTGTAATAATAGTCCCACGTGTAATAGGGCGGGAAGTAGGACCCGTTGGGGTGCCGGCTGTCCCAGAGATCGGCATCGCGATCGCTCAGCGGGCATTTCAGAATGGGATTGGCCGCGGTCCAGGCCCGGACGCTCGGGAAATCATTAGCCCCCCCGGGGCCCGCCGCTTCGCCCTTAATCGCGTCCAGATCGGGGAACTGCGACGAGTACCCGCGCATCGACCGGCTCATCTCGAGATACCAGGCGGTCTTGGCGGGATCGGGATCGCCGGGTTTGGGCTTGTCGGCCCGCCAGCTCCAGCCCGTCAGATAGTCATTGTTCTCGGACTTGTAGAGGTACAGGGAGGGGTGCATGTTTCGCAGATTGGCCATGCAGGAGGCGCTTTTGGCGATGTCTCTTGCTTTGGCCAACGAGGGCATGAGAATGGAGACCAGCAGCGCAATAATCGCAATCACCACGAGCAGTTCGATCAGTGTGAATCCCCGTCTCAGACATGGTGGTTCAGAGAGATGCTTGCTTGCTTGCTTGCTTGC
>Ga0123353_10000841_pt1 | contig 37330 bp, 34 predicted proteins | sample TergutLab28metaG_3_FD_92763 | JGI IMG/M metagenome (GOLD analysis project Ga0123353, IMG submission 92763) | Labiotermes labralis P3 segment gut microbial communities from Petit-Saut dam, French Guiana - Lab288 P3 | ecosystem: Host-associated > Arthropoda: Insects > Digestive system > Gut ... | reverse complement strand
TTTTCACGTATCGTTCCGCGGAATAACCATGCGTCCTGCAAAACCATGCTGAACAAACTCGTAACGTTACCGCGGCGCATTTCGTTTATCGAGATTCCGTCAATTTTTATGTCTCCGCTATCCAGTTTGTAAAATTTCATAAGCAGATTCACAATTGTTGTCTTGCCTGCGCCCGTGGGTCCTGCGATCGCGACCTTCGAACCGCTTTTTATGTCTGCGGTGAAATCATTGATTACCGGTTTGCCTTCAAAGTAACCGAATCTGACGTTTTGAAAGTTTACGTTGCCTTTCGCCGGACCGATCGCATCCGTCAGATGGTTCTCTTCTTCCATCTCGTCGGCGTTCAGTAATTCGAATATACGGTCGGTCGCCGCAACGGTGCTCTGCGTGTCCATCGCGCTCTGTGCCAGATCCGATAACGGTTGTGTGAACAGATTCACATAGATCATGAACGCAACCACAACGCCGAACGTTATCGTTCCGTTGAACGCCAGTATTCCGCCGGCGATCATGACCGCCACAAGCGCAAACTGGCCGAGGAAGCTCATCAGCGGCACCATCAGTCCGCCGTAAAACTGGCTTTTCCACGCGCTTGTGAAAAGTGCGTCGTTGAACCTGTCGAATCTTAAACTTGTCTTCTGCCTTGCGTTGTTTGTCCTCACCGCGGTGTGACCGCTGAAATATTCTTCTATGTGGGAATTCACATCACCCAGCTCCTTTTGCTGGCGTTGAAAATGTATCTGCGACCTTTTCATTATCACGGCCATTAAGAAAAATGCGAAAAGGCTCGTTGTGATCGCGACGAGTGCCATTATCCAGTTGGTGATGAACATGAATATCGCCGCGCCGATCAGCATTGTTGTTGCCGATATGAAAGTGACCGCCGTGTAGTTCAGGGTCATCGTCACCATGTCCACGTCGTTCGTTATGCGGCTGAGCGTATCACCGGTCGGAGTCCTGTCGAGACGTGAAAGCGGCAGTCTGTTGATCTTTTCACTCATCTTGCGGCGTAATCTTTCTTGTAATTTTGCGGTGACCCAAGCCATGATAAGCTGTTGTATGTAACTCAGCACGAACATGACCGAATAGATTATTACGAGGATCGTTCCGATGTTGACGATAGCCGGATACCCTCCGGCGTTGCCCCATTGGCCGAACGAGATCATGTAGATTATGTGATCAACCATATCTCCGACCAACCGCGGCCCTATCAGTTGCAGAATGACCGCACCGACGGCGAATATGAATGTTATTACAATCCAACCGTACCACGGACGGCAGAACTGTATCAGTTTTCCGAGCGTCTGTCTGAATGCGCCCGGTTTCCGTTCCGTTTTCATGATCTCAGCTCCTCTTCGCCGAGTTGCGATCTTGCGATCTGTTTGTACACTTCGCATGTTTTGAGAAGTTCTTCGTGTTTGCCGGCGCTTACAATCCGTCCGCGCTCCATAACGAAGATTATATCCGCGCTTCGTATTGTTCCGATCCGTTGCGCGACTATTATGACCGTCGCATCCTTTGTCTCTTTTTTCAGTTCCGCACGTAACGCTCTGTCCGTCTTGTAATCAAGAGCGGAAAACGTATCGTCGAAGATGAAAACCCTCGGCTGTCTCGCCACTGTTCGTGCGATGGATAATCTTTGCTTCTGACCGCCCGAGAAATTCTTTCCGTTTTGTTCAACGGTTGCATTTATTCCTTCGTTCAGTTCGGAGACGAAATCCCATGCCTGTGCGACCTTCAGTGCTTTTTCAATTTCTTCATCGCTTACATCTTTTCCTTCCGCCCGGCCTAATGCAACGTTCTCTTTGATCGTCCCGCCGAACAGCGTAGCGGTTTGAGGCGTATAACCGACAAAGTCATTCAGTTCTTTCAAACTTACATCGCGAACGTTCACACCGCCGATTGTCACATCGCCGGATGTCGGATCGGCGATCCGTGAGATCAGATTCACGAGAGTACTTTTTCCGCATCCCGTACTTCCTATGAATGCCGCCGTCTGTCCCCTTTTGATTTCGATGTTTACGTCTGAAAGGACATTTTCTTCCGCACCCCGGTACTTGTAGCTTACCGCATTGAAACGAATTGTTCCGTCTTGTGAAAAAGCATCGTTCAGGCTTGTGTTTGATTTTACGTCATCAACTATTGTCGGCTTTGTTTTCAATACCTCATTGATACGTTTCGCCGATACAAGTGCACCCGGTAACATCATGAACACCATGATCATCATGATGAACGAGCCGACGATCAGGAAGCTGTATTGCAAAAATACTACGGTATCGGCAAAGAATCCCTGCGCCGCCATAATATCGACGTGTCCGCCGTCGATCATTCGGCTCGCCGCCCAATAGATGGCGACGGTCAGTGTGCTCAGCACCAGCATGATGAACGGCATTGCGACCCCCATCGCGCGATTCAGGAAGAGATTGTCTCGCGCCAATGCTTCGTTCGTCCTGCCGAATTTTTTCTGTTCGAAGTTTTCGGCGTTGTATGCCCGCACCACACGGATACCGGTCAGATTCTCGCGGCTTTCGAGATTCAGTTTGTCCGTGTTCTCCTGTATCCTTTTGAACCTCGGCAGAACGATGATGACTATCAGTATGGTCATCAATGCAATGGATCCGACGGCGACCGCCGTTATGATCGAAAGTTCCGTGCTTACGTCAACCATCTTCATTATCGCCCAGACGATGATGATGGGAACGCGCATCATTATCAGGATCGCTATGGAAATGAACATCCTCACCTGCGTTATGTCATTGGTGCATCTCGTAATGAGACTGGATACACTGAACTTCTTCACGTCGGCGTTGGAAAAATCGCCAACTTGTTCGTACACCGCTTTACGCATTTTGGCACTGAATCCGGACGAAAGCATTGCGCCCGCCCATGCAACGACAACCGCGGTCAGTAAACTGCCGATCGCGAACGCAACCATATAACTGCCCTGCTCCCATATTTCGGCTATGGTGCCGTCACCGGTCGTGACGATGTACGTTATACTGCCGAGATACGGCGGAATGGACAGATCCATCCACACTCCCGTCACGGTAAAGATAAGTGCAACTCCGAGCAGTGCCCATTCCCTTCTGCCGAACAATCGTATCAGCCTGAGCACTTGTCTTACCTCCGGAGTTCTCAGCAGGTTTCGGTCTGTGATCGTAACCGCTCGACTTCGGAAACACTCGCTTATGACATATCAATATTTCGGCCACGTATCCGCTTTGAAACTTTTCATGCAATAAACGCAGAATGCTCCCATGCATATTGTTATGGCAACAACCACGGACACCACGAACATAACAATGAAATTCATGGTGAAGAAAAGAAACACACATGACAGGAGCACTGACGGGATCCCTAAGACAAGTCCGACCTTTTCTTTATTGTATTTGGACAGATCTTCTTTCGACAGGAAATTGAACGGTACGTGAACCCTGATCTCAAATAATGTTATCAGGCCGAAGATCATAATTGCAAACGAAATAAGAACGAGAGGCGGGTGCGGACCCGGTTCAAAAATAAGGTAGGCTGTTGCCAATGCCGTAATCCAAAACAGACCGAGGATCAAAGCAGCTCCCTTTTGTCTTTCAGCGGCCTTGTCTGACATACGTATTCTCTTCCTCACTGCATGAAATGATCACATCATAACAATGTTTTCTCTTCTTATCACATTGTCATAGTTCTTGTGCCCGAGGATCTCGGCCATCTTGTCGCTGTGCAATCCCTTCGTCTTTGATATGTCATCGGAATTGTAATCCGGAATTCCCTTGGCTATTGTCTTGCCGTTGAACGTTATGTTCACTATGTCGCCGCGGTCGAACCTTCCTGAGACCGCCCTGATGCCGACTGCCAGCAAACTCATGTGATTCAGAAGAGCATTCTTTGCTCCTTCGTCCACCTCTATCGACCCGGACGCATGCGCATGCCGTATCCAAACGCTTTTCTTACGTTCCTTCTTGTCGGAGATGAATATTGTCCCGATCTCTTCTCCGCCGATTATCCTTTCTATCACGTTTTCAATGTTGCTTCCCGCGATCACCATGCTGCATCCCGTTTCGTGACAAATTTCGGCTGCATGAATTTTCGTTTTCATACCGCCGGTGCCGACGCGCGATGTCGCGTCGCCGGCGAACGATCTTATCTCATCCGTTATCCCGGTGACCGTCGGTATCAAGTTTGCGTTGTCGAACAGTTTGGGATTTTTATCGTAAAGGCCTTCCACATCGGACAGTATTATCAGAAGGTCCGCATCCATCTTGATCGATACCATGGCTGACAGCGTATCGTTATCGCCGAATGTTGCGTCTATCTCTTTCACGCATACCGCATCGTTTTCGTTGAATATCGGTACGACCTTGTATTCCAGTAACGTCTGCACCGCGTTCCGCAAATTCAGATATTTTTCTCGGTCGGAGTAGAAATCATACGTCAGTAAGATTTGCGCCACCGACATCCCGAACTTCTGGAAACTGTCGTTCCATTTCTGCATGAGAACGCTTTGACCTATTGATGCCGCCGCCTGCCTTATCGGTATCTCGCGCGACCTGGGCTGTGCGTTCATTGCCGACAAACCTATGCCTATGGCACCCGATGTTACTATCAGGGATTCGATGCCTCTGTCCCTTAATGCTTTGATCTGCCTCGCCACCGAATCCATGAAATCGGATGATGCTCCGGGACCCCCTCTTGTTATTGACGATGTTCCGACTTTTATGACAACTCTGTGCACTTCCTTCAGATATTCGTTCCTTATCATGGTGTCACAGCCTGAACTCTTTATCCGATACGATGTGTTTGAACTTTTTTCCGTTTTTACCCGCATAGTCCTTCATCACGTGTCCGTTGCCCACCAAGATGTATTTGTATATCATCAGGCCCTCCATGCCGACCGGTCCTCTTGAGTGAACCTTGTTCGTACTTATGCCGACCTCCGCTCCCTTTCCGTACCTGAATCCGTCCGGGAATCTTGTCGAAGCGTTCACCAATACTGTGGACGAGTCCACGAGGCTCGTGAATTTTAGTGCATTTTTCATGTTGTTCGTTATTATCGTATCGCTGTGTCCCGATCCGTGTTTATTAATGAAATCGATCGCCTCGTCCATCGATTTCACGATTTTGACGGAAATTATCATATCGTTGTATTCCTCGTCCCAGTCGGACGCGTTTGCTTCCTTTATCCCTTTGTCTTTTCCCGCTATGCTGATTGATTCGGCATCCGCCCTTACCTCAACGCCGCTTTTTATGAAAAGATCGGTCATCCGGGGAAGAAATGAATTTGCAACGGAAGCGTTCACGAGCAACGTTTCGGCGGCGTTGCATACCGCGGGATATTGTATCTTCGAATCCAAAGATACGGTGAGCGCCATCTCTTCATCGACATCCCCGTCAACGTAAACATGACATATGCCCGCCGCATGACCCAGTACCGGAATTTTTGTGTTCTCCTGTATGTAACTCACAAATTCGTTGGACCCTCTCGGAATTAAAAGATCAATGTACTCGTCCATTTTCAGTATTGCGGATATGTCTTCCCTTGTTTCCATGATACAAAATACGCTTTTCGGTATGTCTTTGTCATAAGCCGCTTCGGAAAGTATGTTGAATAACGCTTTGTTGGTGTTCGCCGCTTCTCTGCCGCCTTTGAACACGACCGCATTACCGCTTTTCAGGCACAGCGACATTATCTGAGGAACAACGTCCGGTCTGGATTCGAATATAACGCCTATCAGTCCGATGGGACATCTTATCTGATACAGCATCAGAGAATCATCCAGTTCCGTCGTTGACATCGTTTCACCGACGGGATCTTTCAATTTTATAACATCTTTGATGCCGTCGATCATTCCGTCGATCTTATCATTGTCCACTTTCAGGCGTTTGACCATTGCGTCGGTTAATTCGCCTTCGGCCTTCATCTTCTCCGCCGCCTTCATATCGGCGGCGTTGGCATCGATCACTTCCTTCCTGCGCTTGTTCAAAGCATCGGCCATGGCATTCAGCGCATTGTTCTTTGTATCCGTATCTTTCGCCGAAAGGGCTATCGCAGCCGCCTTTGCATCCGCAACATTCGATCTGATGTCCGCCATTGGAAAATCGCCTGCCGATGAAACATCTTACGGGTTATTAAGCGTACACCTCCGACGAGTTACGAGAACGCCGTGCAATACTGTTCCGGATGTAACGCACCCGGAATCGTAAAAGATGCAGAGCCGTACCAATCATACGGACCGATCACCGTGTGCTTGATCGATCTTTTTTCTTGCCGCACCTTACTTCTTCCCGCTTCTTACTTATTCTCGAGTTTGAAACTAAATTGTTTCAAAATTATTTTTTGAAACTAAATTGTTTCAAATAGAAAATATTCATGCACATGGCCGGATCTGCGGTGCATCCGGCATACCTTCCGCCTGTTCGATGATCATTGCAACGCTGTCGAAGAACTCTTCGTTTTCCGCGATCCGTGACAGCGTATGTTCGTTCATTGCACGCTCACTCTTCTTTACGGACCTGACATCCGCATCAGGTCCGATCGAATTCACTGCCTTCTCGAAAAAGTAAAACGATCCATCCGGACGGTTACGTGTGATCAACGGATTTCACGGATCATTTACGCGTCGGCACTGGTTATAAATAAAGAGGGAACTATCCCGAAACGTGACCAATTGCAGGATGAAGATCGTTTGTCTGGACCCCGAAACATACGTTTCGGTGTATGGCCATGAGATGCGTCAACGGATACTTACCGCATTGTTCAAAATGACAAAAGAACGCGGGTCGGTAACGAAACGTGATCTCGCAGACCATCTGGGAATAAAATATCAGCAGTTGTCATACCAGATGTGCGATCATCTGCCGTTCTTTTGGAAAGTCGAGAAGGAAGAGAAAGTACGCGGAACCCGTATGGAGTTCATCGTTCCCGATGAACCGGATGCCGTTTACATCGCGATCGGCAGTGACAGACGCATATTCATCATAGATCCGCTGGCGGAACTGTACGGGCCGCTGTCCGATGTCGGACTCAGATGTGATTCGTGTTCCGAGAAAGATCGCGATGAGTGTATGAAGTCGCTCACGGAAAAAGGAATAATTCCCGAGAGTATCAGCGATGCCGAGAAGGAGACGCTTGTTGCCAATGACAGAAAGGGACTGAGTCCTTTGGACGCGGGCATAATAGTGTCCTTGAAAGAATTGGTGACGGGCGGTCAATGTGTTCTTACAATACCATGTGACAGATGCACGTTCATGAAAAGAAAAAACAAAAATGATGCGGTCACGAGAACAAGGTTCCTTGTGCTCGGCGGATATTTGGGTGCCGGTAAAACTACGCTTGCGGTGAATCTTGCAAGGACGCTCAGAGAAAAGAACGATAAATCGGTTGCGATGATAACGAACGATCAGGGCGATGTACTCGTGGACACGGAATTCACGAAGGATGCGGGTTTCGATGTCAGGGAGATACTCGGAGGCTGCTTCTGCTCGAATTTCGATGAATTCGTATCAAGTGCCAGAACATTGGTTTCAATTGGAAAACCGGATGTGATAATCGCGGAACCGATCGGAACATCCACCAACCTCATGGGATCGGTCGTCGCTCCGTTGCGAACCATGTACCCGAATGAGTTCGATGTCGCCCCGTTCACCGTGGTGATAGATTGCATCAGAGCTGCCGAGATCCTTTCCGGTTCGAAGGAAAAAAACGCGGAGTCGGTAGACCTCATTCCCGCGCATCAGATAAAGGAGGCTGAAGTGGTCATCCTTTCGAAGGCGGATATGGTCAGAGCGGAGGCGATCGCCGGGATCAGGGATGAGTTGAAGAAAATACTGCCGGATGTCGAGATCATAGAGACCTCGTCATCCGACCTCAGGAACATTGACGGGATAACGGAAATGATATTGTCCGATCGTACGAGTACGAAGATCGCGGAACGCGACGATAATAAAGGATTCAACTTTGAGAAAGCGAAGCTCGGATGGTATTCCGGAACTTTCGCTTTGACGCCGCTGGGCAAGGTGGACATGTACTCCGTCTCCTCGGATATAATGAAAGGCGTGGCAAAAGAATACGGTCCGAAGTCGATCGTTCACGTGAAGGTGATAATATCATCACCCGAAGCGGCCGCAAAGATGTCGCTTGTCCGGGAATCCATACAGGTCGACGGGATATACGGTTCGCGATTCATCTCCGGCGAAGGGAAACTGGTGCTCAACGCAAGGGTCATCTCTCCGCCCAAACGTCTTGAGGACACCATGCGCGGGATCATTGATTCGTTGTCATCGTATCCCGTAAAAATAGAAAAGGTGAGTGAGTCATGTTTCTCTCCGAGACCGGAATCTCCGTCTCATTTCTTCTTCGAATGACCGTACAAGATATGATATAAAACGAACGACATCTACCGATGAATGGATATTACCGTTGAATTGAAAGTTGAAAAGGTCCTCAACAACGCTGAGGCGGGTCTCGGGCGCGCGCGTATCGACACGGTAACACGTTCCAGACTCGGCGTTGAGGCCGGAGATACCGTGGAGATAGTCGGTGAAAGAGTTACGGTTGCGAAAGTTTTCAGAGGCATCCAGGAAGACGAAGGTCTCGGGATTATCAGAATAGACGGTCTTACCAGAACGAACGCCGGTGCCGGTATCGATCAGCTGGTGAATGTAAGAAGAAGTGATCCGAAACCTGCGGAAAAGATTGTTCTGATGCCGAACATACCTCAGGGCAAGAAGATCAGGTTTGCGGAAGGCATAACCGATCTGTTCAGACGCGGTCTCATGAACCGTCCGGTCATGAAAGGAAGTGACATTCTTGTGCCGAATGTTGCGCTCATGGGGAGCAGGTCCACATTCCTTGTATCGGGCACGGTACCTCAGGGTGCGGTCATCGTCGGTCCCGGAACCGAAATAACAATAAAGGAAGAAGCGGCGATCAAACTTGACAGCGGCTCCAAGGAGTACATGACGCACTACGATGACATCGGCGGCCTTGACGATGAATTGAGAAAGATCAGAGAGATGATTGAATTACCGCTGAAACATCCGGAACTTTTCATCCGGCTCGGAATAACCGCACCGAAGGGTGTTCTGCTGTACGGACCTCCCGGGACCGGAAAGACATTGATCGCGAAAGCCGTCGCAAGCGAATCGGGCGCAACATTCCTTGCCGTCCAGGGGCCGGAGATCATGGGAAAATATTACGGCGAATCCGAAGGACGGTTACGTGAGATATTCAAGTCCGCGGAAGAGAGCACACCGAGCATAATATTTCTCGATGAAATAGATTCCATAGCACCGAACAGGGATTCCGTTCACGGAGAAGTGGAAAGACGGATTGTCGCTCAGCTGCTGACATTGATGGACGGCCTCAGCGAAAGAGGCGACATAATTGTGATCGGCGCAACGAACCGCGAGGGTTCCGTCGATCCCGCGCTCAGGAGACCGGGTCGCTTTGACCGTGAGATCGAAATAGGAATGCCGGGGAGGAAAGGCCGCAGGGACATAATGGAAGTTCACCTGAGAAGTATGCCTCTCGATGCCGATGTGGACGTGGAACACCTTGCAAGCGTGACACAAGGATTCGTCGGTGCCGATCTTGCCGCATTGGCCAGAGAAGCGGCAATGAAATGTCTGCGTCGGAAAATCCCGGAACTGGATCTCGATAAACCCGTACCGTCCGACATTCTGGAGAACATGCGTGTGAACATGGATGACTTCCTGTCCGCTCTGTCCGAAATTGAGCCGAGCGGCATGAGGGAAGTGATCGTCGAAATACCGAGAGTAACGTGGTCCGACATCGGCGGCCTGGAAGACGTGAAACGTGAGATAAAAGAAGCTTTCATCCCGTCAGAAGATGTTAAAGCGTTCGAGCGGCTCGGCATCAGGCCGGCGAAAGGCGTTCTGTTCTACGGACCTCCCGGGACCGGGAAAACGCTGATAGCGAAAGCGGTCGCAAACGAATCCGGTGCAAACTTCATATGTGTGAACGGCCCCGAGATAGCCAGTAAATGGCTCGGAGAAAGTGAGAAGGCAATACGCCAAATATTCAAACGCGCCAAGCAGATGGCGCCGTGTATAATCTTCTTCGATGAAATGGACTCAATCGCGCCGGGGCGAGGAACGACCGGTTCCGGGAGTTGGGAAAAGGTCGTGAATCAGCTTCTGACATCGATGGACGGCATCGAGAGCCTGAAGAACGTTATGGTAATGGGTGCCACCAATCGCCCGGACATGATCGATCCCGCATTGCTGAGACCCGGAAGATTCGACAAGATGATACTCATAGGAAAACCGGATACCGATTCCAGAAAGAAGATACTTGAGATACATGCGAAGAATATGCCGCTGAATGATGTGGACCTTGATCATCTCGCTGAACTCACCGACGGTTATGTGGGCGCCGATCTTGAGGCCCTTTGCCGCGAAGCGGGAATGGAGGCATACCGTGAAGACCCCGAAATCCTGACGGTGGAAGCAAGACATTTCACGGCCGCATTGAATAATGTGAAACCGTCCGTTGATCCCGAACTGATGAAAAGTTATGAGGATATCGGCTCGCGGATGAAGAAAAGAAGAACCTCATGGGACAGTACCCCGTTCTACCAATGATGCCCATGACAGACAGAATTTTTATCTCACTCATCGCCGGAAAAATGGCCGTCACCAAAGACGGTCAATTGCTCGGGCCGATAGAAGACATCGTCATCGATACATCCACGGGTCTGGTGAAATACCTGATCCTCGGACCGTCGACGAAAATATCTGACATGGTGGACGATATGGGAAGGACCGTTATCGCCGTGAAGAAGATGCATCTCGATCGGGATTACGTCATTGTGAGCCGTTGATCTCCTTTACCATATACGGTTCACGCAGTTCGAAGCCCAGTGTTTCGTAATATTTCATTACGCCCGCGCCGCTGGTGACTCGGATCTCATTTACATCGGCCGCAGCGGCGATCTCCTCCGCCTTTGCCATCAGTCTTTTCCCGAAGCCTCTGTGCTGCCAATCCTCTCCGTGTTCGCCGATACCGGCCATCTTTCCGAATACTTTCAGTTCACGTATCGATGCCGTGTTCTCATCGATCCTCAATCTTACGTATCCTATCAACATATCATCACATTCCAGCGATATGAAATGCTCAACGCCGCCGGATGCTTCGTATTCATTATCTTTGAGTACGATCGCCGGCCCGTCCTCGAACGATATGTCATTCCGGCCGACCTCGCGGCACCTTATGCATCTGCATTCCCTTCCCTGTTCCGATAGTCGTTGCTGCGCAAGCTCTCGAAGATTGCTTTTCATTATGCCGGCGGCGATCTGAGGCACCGGTATGTCCCTCTGTATCCTCTGTATGCGCACATACTCCGGAACCGCGGACTTCATCTCCGATATCAGTGAGACGCCTTCCTCAACATCGTAAGGAACATATCTTCCGGCTTTCCACATATCGAATAATTCTGTTCCGGGTATAACCAGCGTAGGATAAAATTTCAACATGTCCGGCCTCATGTCCGGATCATCGAACACCCTTCTGAATGATATCAGATCTTTCTCGAGCGATGATCCCGGAAGACCGGGCATTATGTGATAACAAACTTTCAAACCGTGCCGTTTGCAGTTACGCGTCGCGGTGATTATGTCTTCCACGTTGTGGCCGCGGTTCACTGCTTTCAAGATCTCGTCATCAAGTATCTGCACTCCGAGCTCAACGCGCGTAGCACCGAGCATCATCGACCGTTCTATCTGTTCATTCGTAAATGAATCCGGTCTTGTCTCAACGGTCAGTCCGATGCATCTGTGTTCCGACATCGCGTTCAATTCTTTTGCTTCTCCGATGTTCTCGGAATCTTTTTTGTTCATTGCATCGAAACATCTGCGGATGAACCACTCCTGGTATTCCGGGTCACGCGAAGTGAATGTGCCGCCCATTATTATCAGATCGATTTTATCGGTCTTGTGGCCTATCGCCTCCAGCTGCGTTATTCGATCGGAGACCTGCCTGAACGGATCGAACTCGTTCCTCAGTGCGCGCCTTGCCGCGGGTTCTTTTCCGGTGTATGACTGCGGCGATCCGCTTTCAACGCCTCCGGGGCAGTATGTACACTTTCCGTGCGGGCAGGGATGCGGGGAGGTCATCACCGCCACAACGGCAACGCCGCTTATCGTTCTGACCGGTTTCCGCTGAAGCAATGGTAAAACGGTCTTCAATTCATCGTCGCGCGCATCCGCCAATATTTCCGAATTTGACGGTACGGCCGGCAGTTTGTATTCTCCGGCAAGTTTCACTTTTAACCGCTGAAGTCGGTCCCTGCTGTTGATCTCCCCTTTTTTGATCAGTTCTATCACGTATCTGTTCAGATCATACACCATAAGATCGCCCGGCAAACGGTCATCCGTAATATACGGACTCCTGATTTCGTTCGATCTTCCTGCGTTCTCCGGAACCAAGTGAGTCTATGTGCACAATCCTCGTGACCGGGATCATGCGTGTGATGCCTTCAGACATCTGCAAAACAATTGCGGATTCGCTTCCGATCATCACATATCCTTTGAATTCACCTTTCGATTTGGGATCCTTGTCGGTCGTAACCGCATATCTCCATCCTTCCACCAATCCAAACTCTTCTTTATCGGACATACTCTCCCTCGTCAAACGTAGTTCTCTTTCTCTTTTTCCACGAGTTTTTGGAAATGGTCCACCGTTTTTCTGTAGTTTTCCATTGCCATGCTCACGTTCGCTTCGGTAAATGACCACGCTTTCCTCAGATCGCCGTACCTTATCCTGTATCCTTTTCTGTTCTGCCCGTCGAACTCGACATCCGCACTTTCCAGTATGTCCATTGATTTCAATTTGTTTATGTGTCTGTATATCGTCGGTTTGGTCGTCTTCATCAACGCCGCCAACTCATCGACCGTCCACGCCTTTGACATGTTCCGCATGAAATAATTCATGAAAAGGCAGTACGGGACACTTTCTTTCACGCTTACGGCATCGGTCTTCGGATCATATCCTTTCGGGATGTAACCTATTTGCGTAAGAAATGTCTCTGCGACCGTGTTCACGTCGGTCATCGCCCCCAGAGGAGTGTTGCTTATGACATTGAGTTCAAACATTTTATCACTGCGGTGATAATATTTAAGCTGATATTTTTATTTTTTCGATACGATATGCGATCACGGATTATCAGATATCGTTTCTGATCTTCTCTATCGCAGCGAAAATGCTTGCCGAGGGGATTACCGGCGATACGGGGATCGTCAGTATCCTCTCTATTGTCGGTGCGACGATCGGCGCGCAGACGACCGCCAGTGCTCCGTCCCTTTCCGCTTTCACTGCGGATATTATCGCATCTTCCACCGTTGCCACCGGATATTCTCTCAATGCTATGTCCCTGTTCCCTACTTTCACGGTGTCACTTATTGTCTGGAGGACCTGATGCGACGCTATTATCGCGATGAATCTTTCTTCGGGTTCCGCAAGCAGATACCGTACTGATTTTATTATCGCCCGTATCGTCCTGAGATTCGGTTCTCTCTTCTCTTCAAGTATCTTGTACATTGTGCTTTGTGATATCCCGGTCGCAAGGCAGAATTCATTGACCGTCATATCCAGCTCTTTCGTGATCACGTCTTTCAACGCTTTTTGAAAACCGCCCTCTTCCCTCAGCATCCCTGATATCAGTTCTTTGACGGACATGTTATTCACCTTGTGTTTGTTTCACGTACGATACCGCATTGATCCCCGCGGTTGCGCCTTCACCGATCGCTTTTGCGATCTGCCACGGTTTTCCGGTTATGTCGCCGCATGCGTACACGCCGCTCACGGACGTTCTGCATTTATTGTCGACTTTTATCGTTCCGTCCGCATCCGGAAGGATGTCGATGTCCATTGCCAGATCGGAAGACGATCTTCCGCCCAATTCTATGAAAACACCGTCAGTATCGATCGCCGAACCGTCGGCAAGCAGGAGTTTTGTTACTTTTTCATTTCCGATTATCTCCGCCGCTTTCTCTTTTATGATCTCAACGCCGGCATCCGTTGCCTTTTTTATCATCACGTCGGATGTCTTTGTGTCCTTGGTTATCCAGAACACGTGTGACGCGTATCCCGTCATCAGTTCGGCGGAGGCGGCGGCCTCCGATTCATCGCCCACTACCGCGACTCTTTTGCCCTTGTAGAAATTGCAGTCGCATGCGGCGCAGTAGCTCACACCTTTTCCGAAAAATTCCTTCTCGCCGGGAACGTTCAGTTTCATACGCGAGACGCCGGATGCGAGTATAATTGCTTTTGTAACGATCTCGGAACCGTTTTCCGTCCTTACCGTGAACACATCATTCAACCGCTCCACGGATATCACATTCTCTTCCATGTGGATTGTGCCGAATGTTACCGCCTGCGATATGCCGACATTCAGCATCTCGGAACCGTCCGCCTTCCCGCCGATTCCGAAGTAATTCTCGACATGCGTACCGAACATTGCACTGTTTTCCCTTTTGCCTATCATCGTGACCGAAACATTTCCTCTGGATGCGTGTATCGCCGCCTGTATCCCGGCGGGTCCGGCACCGATGATGACTATGTCCATGGATATCACAAACTCAACACGTATTCTCTGATCTCCTCTTTCGGCCTGAGACCGACGAGCGGTTCGCGCATAACGCCTTCCTTGAACACCAGCAGCGTCGGTATTGCGTTTATTTTGAAACGCATCGCTATTCCCTGATTGTTGTCGGTGTTTAATTTGGCGACCGCGACCTTGCCTTTCAGTTCCGCTTCCAGTTCTTCGATTATCGGTGCTATCATTATGCACGGTCTGCACCATGGTGCCCAGCAATCGATCAGCACCACTTTGTTGTCTTCTATGAACGCATCGAACGTTCCTTCATTCAATTCGGTGACCATCGTATTTTCTCCCGTATTGTTACAATGGAAGTATAGAATAAATACATTTCAATTCGCGATCCGGTCCCGTCAATGTCCGCGCCCGTCGTCCCGCTTACGGCGCGGCCGTATGAAAAAGTGTTTATTACGATAGATGTTAGCATAATCCGATGTTGGAAGAGGCCGGGAATCTTATCGGATTGGAGGTGTACACGCCCGACGGCATCTTTGTCGGTATTGTCAACAATCTGGTGATCGACCTTGCGGGCAACAAGGTGGACGGTATATTTCTTGAGGAAACGAATCCTGCCCGAGTGGATCACGGCATCTCGATCAATATACCTTTCAGATGGGTGCAAAGCGTCGGCGATGTCATAATCCTGAGAGTTTTTCCCGATCGCGTATCATTCGATCCGAAGGAAGCGGAGCGTTCACTCCCTTCCAAGGGCAACACAAAGTCGAACAAGCGCAGGCGCCTCCTTAAATGAGATGATAACTTCATCGAGATCCTTTCCGTACATGTCCGAAAGTTCCTTGTGCAACGCCTCTATGCGGTCGGCACCTCTGTAAGAGCCTTTGATCCTTAACTTGTCAACGGTGTGCATATACGATGTTATCCTGTCATCGCTTACGAAGTTGTCCGCATGCGCCACTATCTTCTCTTCGATGGTCCTCGGGATGTAGTCTCCTTCCGGGATCCCCATCTCGATTGCATCCGTATTGTCAATGCCGGCACCCATGTGCTTTCTTATTATGCTTACCAATTCCTTCGGAAGGCCGAGTCTTTCGGCCATGTCCGCGCCGACGTTGGCATGCATCACCGTGTGGTCCTTCGCTCTTCCGATATCATGGAGCAACGCGCCCGCAATCACCAGTTCCGTGTCGGCGTTGATCCCCTTTGCGATCTCAACCGCGACCGCCTTCACGGTGCAGCAATGGATTATAACGCGTTTGGAGCAACCGGCACGGTCGAGAAGCGTCACGCATTGCGATTCATTCGGATATTTCGACAACTTTCTTCCCTCTGTTATTGGGTATCACCGTAAAACGGCCCTTGCGATCCTCATACAATGCTTTTCCGCCCGTCAGCCTGTCCAAAAATATCGAAAGCGCGGCGATCTCGGAATGCGGTTGATTGCCGACGGACACGTTGAGATCGGCACGCTCATACAGCTCCGGCGGCACTTTCTCAGCACCGACGACGATCATCAGGTCTTTGTCCTGAGGTATTTCCGTGAGTGCCTCGTCCAGTCGCCGGCCGTACATCGTCAGATGAACCACCGCACCGTCGAATCCTTTCACGACCTCTTTCCATTTCACTCCCGTGTACACTTCAAAATCCCCGCCGAACCGCCCGCTCACGCTTTTTACGTTTTCCTCAAGAACACGATCCTCGGCATCCACGTATATTCCTTTCGCACCGAGCGCACGCGAAGACAGAGCAACATGCGTCGTCACCCGCTTGTCCCTATGCGGACGGTGACCGATCCGCATGATCCAAATATCGGTCATCGGTATTACTTCTCTTGTATCAGTTCGATCCTGTGCCCGCGGTAATCCATTTTCACTGACCGGCGCACAAGGCTTCTAAGCATCGTTGATGAAAGTCCCAATGCCTCTGCGACATCGCCCGAGAACTTTCCTCCTTTCCCCACCTGTTCCAATATCTTCTCCTCTATCCCTTTGAACTCTTCCTCGCTCATCATGGCGGCCACCAGAACATCGCTTATCTCGTAAACGGGCCACTGAGCGTTTATGTGGAACGACATGTAATATGTATGATAAGATTTTTCCGGGAAATTGTTGTCCGTTGACTGCCAGCGGCTTTCCACCAACTTCATCTTTTCGAAAAAGAGAATCGCTTCCTTGCCTTCCGGGCCGTATTTTTCCTCAATTTCCTTCGCGGTTCTCCACTCCAACGTCATCTCTTTCAGCACGTCCCTCTTCACGGCAGTGTCAACCGACCTGAGCATGGGTACCAACTCTGAAGGTTCGTTGATGACCTTGATTCTGTTCATGGGATTATACTTATGGTGACAGGACTATATAAAATAGGCGTGTAATTCCTTCGTACCCAATAGAACTATCTGTGATCTGACCGCATGGATTGCGACAGAACCACCTAGCTCACGTGACACATGATATGTGAATTAATATAAAAAGAATACTGACGGTTTTTCGACATTCAAGATAAACATTTATTAACATCTCGCATATACTGAAAGTAATGGCGAAGGTCAAAGAGCCTCGGATGAGATACCAATGTCTCAAGTGTTACAGGACATACAGGGAAGAGCAGCATGCGCTTGACTGTTGCGATTCCGTGATCCAGGCGTGGAGCACAAATTATAACAGATGGGGAAAACAGCACTGGTACGGCCGCTGATCCCCGGACGTATTTTTGGTTCATTGCGCACGGTCGCGGTGGGAACAATGAAATATTTATCGTACCGATATACGCAACGGTCGTGTGAACAGAGAAGACAACATCACGGAAAAGTTGGCATCGGAACTCGAATTGATAGAGAGACATGTCATTATGCTGAAGGCCACCAGGGACAATCAGCCGATAGGCATCATACGGTTATCGGAAATACTGGGAATACCGAAACACAAAGTGAGATATTCGCTTCGGCTCCTGGAGAAAGAGGGGCTCATATTACCGTCTGCCGAAGGAGCTAAAGTGACCGACAGATACGATGACTTCATGGATGAAGCGGAAAGGTCATTGGACGACCTCGGAAAAAGGATCGATGCTTTGAGAACGCTGTTTTCGGGAACGTAATGCTTTAATATCTATCACTCTTTCGCCAAATCACTGCCGTCGTAGCTCAGTTGGTAGAGCGTGTGACTGTTAATCACAAGGTCCACGGTTCGAGCCCGTGCGACGGCGCCATTAACTCCCGGGCCTGTAGCTTAGTCTGGTGGAGCGTCCGGCTCATAACCGGATGGTCGTCGGTTCAAATCCGATCAGGCCCACATTTTCCTATCCGGATAGTGTCACCGCGTTAATTCCGTACTCCTTTGTTTTTCCGAATTCATTTATCTGTGCATCAATTCCTCAAACAGCCTATCGGTACCGTTAGAACGCCGTCCTCGTCTTCGGAAGCGTATTCCGTTGCGGTAAGGATCATCAGGAATGAAGGTTGCCTCATACGTTCCGTGTCCACCGTGTCCTTCAGTTTTCTGAGATTCTTGGCACCGTCCTCTATCTCTTTCGATCCCATTTTTACTTCCACGGCCCCCCAGCGGCCGTCCCTCAGGTGCACGATGGCATCTGCTTCCAGGCCGTAGCTGTCACGGTAATGGGATACTTCGCCGCCCAAAGCCTGAGAATAGACTCTCAGGTCCCTTACGCAGAGAGATTCGAAAAGGAACCCGAAGGTGTTAAGATCGTCCAGAAGGCCCTGCGGTGACATCTGCATCACGGCGGCGGCTATCGACGGATCGACGAAGTGTCTTTTCGGCGATTCACGGACCGCCGTTTTTGAACGTGTGGACGGATTCCATGCCGGAGCATCCTCGATAACAAAGATACGTCTCAGCGCACTGATGTACGATGACACCGTCTTTTCCGATATCTTGTCATCATCTCCTGCCATATCTTTCCTTATGGTGGACATGTTGGCAGACGTAGACACATTTCTTGATAACGATCTGAGAAGCTGATACACCGCTGTCGGCGATCTTTGGATCCCGTCCGCTTTTGACAGGTCGGTGTTGACTACGGACTCAACATAATCGCGAATCATCCCCATTGAGGCCTTTTCCGTCATGTTCATCATGGCGGGCCATCCTCCTCTTATCAATGCCGATGATAGTTTTTTGACCGTGAGTTCCGAGCGCCCTCTTATCTTTTCTTTGCGCTCGAACAGGTTCCGCATTGTCACGGATCCGTTTGACTCATTGGATTCGAAAAGGCTCATGGGCCTCATGATCACCCGTGATATCCTTCCGGCACCCGAGTGGCGAAAGGGATCATCCGGAGGGGCGGCGGAACCTGCAAGGATGAATTGTCCGGGCCTTCCTCTTTCATCGACCTCGTATTTTACTGCATTCCAAATATCGGGCACCGTCTGCCATTCGTCGATCAGGCGCGGTGTGTCGCCTTCCAGCAGTATCGACGGGTCCGTGCTCGCCAATCTTTGATATGACCCGGCGTTCTTCGAATCTTGTAAAGAGACCACACTGGAGGCCTTTTCTTTTGCCGTGCGTGTCTTCCCGCACCATTTCACACCTTCTATGAGAACTGCTCCCGCATATTCCATTTTCTCACTGATGAATTCGTCTATAACTCTCGGCATGTAAGGAGTGTTCATACATTCCCGATGTTTCTATCGTGTATTACTAACTTCCGACTTTGTAGGGTTTTCACTTCCGACTTTGTAGGATTTTTAGTTCTTACTTTGTAGGGTTTTCACTTCCGACTTTGTAGGATTTTAGTTCCGGTTCTGCAGAACGAAAGAAAGAAAAAAGAGGGTAAGAAGTTTGTATTTGGGAATCAGATGAGTCTGTGTGTCGGGTTCGGACGACCGGGTGAGAAGCAGTCATCGAATTTCATGGTGTAGCTTATTTTCCTTGAGTTCATCACTTTCTCCATCGTCTCTCTTACTGAGGTCCTGAGCGCTTCAGGCTCGGATGTTATCCTTGCGTTGAAATTCAGTTGTGACTCCCCTCTTCCGAATCTTGATCCCTGCACACCGCCGACACTGAACTCATTGCCCACCAGCGATATCTTGGTATGCGACGATCCGCTTGTCAATGCTATTTTAGCGTGCGCTATATCCGCGGAACAATGTTTTGAGGCGATATCGCGAAGCATCGCCATTGAAAGATCGTACGCATCGTATTCCGGCGAGTCGAAAAGAAATACACCGTTGTACCATCCGAGCTCCGCCTCGGCATCCGCATATTTGTCGTAATCGATATCCACCGGAGCTCCGGATGTTTCACTCTTCGACTTTATGATCTTCATTATCTTGTCGAATCCTTCGTCATTTACCGCCGAGTATCTTATCAGATCCGCATTCGGGTTCATCTTTTTCAGTTTGGACTCCAGTGCTTTGAGGTCTTCGGGTCCGAGAAGATCCGTTTTTGTCAGTATCAGTACCTCAGCCTCCTCGGCCTGATGGCTTCTCAGATACCCGCCGAGCGTGTCCTTGTCGAATGCGTTGTCCATCAGTTTCGGGCCGTCTATCAGAACGATGAGCGGAGCGGTCGAGAATTTATCGCCGTAAAATTTCTTAAGCGGAAGCGTCACCGTTGCAATGAGATCGGTGCAACTTCCCACCGGTTCCGCTATTATGAAATCCGGTCTCGTGTTCCCGATGAGGCGTTCCGCGTTCTCTATCAATTTCGGGAAATTGCAGCAGAAGCATCCTCCCGGTACCTCTTCCACGTCTATTCCTCTTACTTTTATGAATTCTGTGTCTACCAGAAGTTCTCCCTGATCGTTTGTTATTATTCCGATCTTTTTCTTCTTAGACATCAGTTGCCGGGCTATCTTGTTTATCAGTGTCGTCTTCCCTGCTCCCAGAAAGCCGCCGATCATGACCATGCGCGTCTTAGACATGTCCGACGCATACTCCTGCATGCATATTAATTTATTTGTCTTTTATTTTAGTCTTAACTAAAACTGTTAAATAATCTCTCGGTCGTACCGTGGCCCATGAGTGACACTTCATGTATCTCACCAAGAAGCCTGGTGGCGGAATTCATCGGAACGATGGGTCTGATAATCGCTGCGATCGGTTCAATAATCCTTACCACGGTGGTCTGGGGCGCAACAGACATGCCGTTCGTGTTCGTATTCATAAACGCGATAGCGGTCGCGTTCATTCTGTTCGCGTTGATAGAGACGTTCGGTCCGCTGTCCGGCGCACATTTCAATCCTGCGGTGACGGTCGCGTTCACCATGTCCGGAGAGTGTGCTCCCAAAAAGGCTGTATGCTACATAGCGGCACAGTTGTCAGGAGCTCTGTTCGGCGTTCTGCTGTTGGGCATATTCTTCTTCGAACACCTGTCGGGGCTGTTCGTTGTAAGTGAGATACCCCGTAGCGAGATATCACTGATACTGTCGGAATTCTTCTGCGCGTTCATGCTCGTGGCGATAATATTCGGATGCGTGCGCGGCGGGTCGAACAAAACATCGCTTGCGGTCGGTCTCTTTGTCGGCGGTATGATCCTGGCAACGGCGAGCACCATGTTCGCCAACCCGGCCGTCAGCATAGCCAGAATATTCACCGAGACCGCATGCGGCATAGCACCGCTGTCCGCTCTTTACTTCGCAATGGCCAACATCGCCGGTGCCGTTGCCGCGGCGATCTTATTCGGATGGCTGTACCCGAAGAAGCCGAAGGAAGAGACGTGCGAAACGACCGTACTCAACGCCGACAATAAGGCGTGATATTGCGGCATCTTGTGATGTAAACGCCCTTAAACACTGCCCGGACTCTCCGTCCGGGCTGCCTTCCTTTTATACTCTCGCCGTTAACAACGGAATTAAATAATCCGTATGTGCTCCATGAACCGAGGACACATGACGTCTGAGATACTTATAATGAATAAGAATTGTATCGTCCTTGCGGCAGACAGTGCCTCTACCGTCAGGAAAGAAGAAGGTCCGAAGATATTCTCCGCCGACAAAATATTCGCACTTTCCGGGAAACATCCGGTCGGCGTGATGACGTACAATCATTCCGAGATATCCGGGATGCCGGTGGATATCCTCATCAAAGAGTTCAAAGTGAATCTGGGCAGCGCATCTTTTCCCACGCTGAGAGAATACGCGGAAAGTTTCTTCAGGTTCATAAACACCGGACATCTCCCGGAGAACGGCGGGAAGGCCGTTCCGATGATCTCCGAGGAACTTGCCGATATGGAGATGTCCAGGATGATCGTTGACTTCTGGAAAGAAATATGCAAGCGTGCGGAAGAGGTTTACGGTAATGCACGGAACGACCTCATAATGAATTCATCCGCCGACAGGAAAAAACTTGAGGATGTTTCGAACGACTCCATGAAAGCGGTAATTGAGAGCATGCTCGGTAAATGCACGATTGATTTCAAAAGCAAAGCGGCGAAATCCGTCAGAGAGAAGATACTTGAGAATCTTGACAAAGGGACCGTCTTCGTTCTGGAGGAAGGTACGGAACGATTCAGCATAATGGACCACCTGGACCCCGTCGTAAGGATATTCACCGATCGCATAATATCGCTCAACGGCATGGGAAACCGTTTCTCCGGACTGGTATTCGCGGGATTCGGAAGCGATCAGATATTTCCTTCCTTCATAGAGTACAAGGTGTACGGAAACCTTTTCGGCGAACTGAGATATAAAGAAGTGAAAAGCGGTGAGATCAGCGCAAAGAACCCTTCATTGGTGGAACCGTTCGCACAGGGAGATGTCACTGAGACATTCCTGACCGGCGTGAATGAGAAGCTGGCGGCGTATGTCCTCAAAAGTTTCAACACCGCTCTGGACGATGTCACCGAAACACTCATCGATTGCCTGGGCGGAAATGATGCTCACAAAGAGAGTATAAAGAAATACAACACCGATCTGATATCCGTGCTCGTGAAGGACCTTTACGACTTTCTGGAAGAGAAATACATGCGTCCGACGAAGGCCATAATCAAATATCTTTCAAAGGACGAATTGGCACTGATGGCCGAATCGCTCGTGAACATCACGTCATTGAAAAGACGGATATCGGACGGTGCCGAAACGGTCGGCGGCCCGGTGGATGTTGCGGTGATCTCACGCGGCGAAGGTTTCATATGGATCAAGAGAAAACAATATTTCGATGTAAATCTCAATCCGCAATATGCGGAAATGCGCAGGGGGCAGTGATACAGTGCAGATATATGATGATGACGAACAGGACTTCTACGTCTTCAAGAGCTACGATGGTGCCATACTCGAATACCGTAAGAAGATATGTGCCCTGTACGGAAGATGTTCCGCCGAAGATACTTCTTCCGAAAAATGATGTTTTCGTGTGATGCGGGCGTTCAGTTTACCGCGACCCTCATTGCGTTCCGGTACATGAACACGGAATATCTTATCAGCACATAGACAACGATAATAACGGCGATCGCCGCCACGGTCATCTGAAGGACATTGAACAGATCCCCTGACAGTCCGTAGTGTTCGCCGAGCATGTGAAATGAGACCGCACTTATCACCAACGGGAAAGTAAGTGCCGCATAGCTCGGATAAAATCTTCTGTTGAGCATTATCGGTAAATACAACATCACCGCCGCATAACTTGTAATGCTTAATATTACCAGTAAAGAAAGGACAATCTCCGGTGGCGCATTTTCGTATATTGTCAAACATCCTACAATGCACAGATTCACCGGCGCGGCGAATATTGCCGCCTGCGGTACCAGAGATTCCGGTATGCCTTTCACGAACAGAACACGATACGCCGCGATCGGCAGTATCGACAGATAACCGATGAACCCCGACCAGAAAAGTAACTTTCCGAGCCATTCCATACCGAATGCCGGGGATGTGACACTTGCAACGACATAACCCACGAATATTATTACCCAGCTCGGGAAAACGTTCTCGATCCTGAAGCGAAGGATGAACCTTTTGATGAAGAAGAACATCATTACGAAACTGGCGATTATTGCGGATATCCATATTCCCTGTGCAATTATTCCTATGTACTGAGCGGCATGAGCGGACAGAAGCATCAACGTCATTGTGTACGTCGGCAGAACGGCGAACACCGCCGGGTTCTCCAGGTCCTTTTTTATGCCCTTGCCGTCGATGATGATCCTGAACGTGAACAGCAAAACTATGACAAACGCGAACAATGCGCATATGCCGAAATGGTACATGTCACTGTAATGTTCGGAAAAGAACCGGTCCAGTGATGCCAAGCCGAGCGAAAGGCCGCATATCGGGACCGGGGTGCTTTTTATGAACTGTTTGACACTCATGCGATTCACGTTCTTGTTCTGAGCGATCTTACGGCATACGGAACGGCATCCAGAAGAATATTGATCTCTTGATCCGTTGTGTATCTTGAAAGTGATAATCTCAGTGATGAGAATGCTTCGTTCGCCGATCTTCCTATGGCCGTCATCACGTGTGACGGCTCCGTGCTTCCGGCGGAACATGCCGATGCGGTCGATGCCATAATGTTCATTTTGCTCAGAGAAAGTACGAGATCCTTACCTTTTATGCCATCGAATCCGAAGTGTGCGTTGTTGCACAATCTGTTCTCCGCCGGCCCGTTGAGATATGCACCTTCAACGTTCAATATCTCGTTTATTATTTTGTCACGCATCCTCTCCATTCTCTTTACATCGTCCTTCATCGTCGCCATAGCCAGTTCCGCCGCTTTGCCCAGACCGACGATGCCCGGGACGTTCTCCGTGGATGGTCTCAATCCTCGTTCCTGTCCGCCGCCGAACATGATCGGTGAGATGTTCACGCCGTTCCTGACATACAATGCACCCACACCTTTCGGACCGTGTATCTTGTGCCCGGACACCGACAGCATGTCGATGCCGTCGCGGACCGTATCGATATTCATTCTCGTGAACGCCTGCACCGCATCCGTGTGGAAAAGAGCACCGTGCTCATGCGCAATCTTCGCCAATTCCGCAATCGGTTGTATCGTTCCTATTTCGTTGTTCGCCGCCATGACGGAAACGACCGCGGTGTCATCATCCGTCACATCGATCATATCACCGACGTTCACGCGTCCTTCGCCGTCCGCCGGTATCACGATGATCTCGTATCCCGCTGAGCCGAGGAACCTGCATGTTTCAAGGATCGCGGAGTGTTCAACCGCGGAAGTTATCACTTTTTTCCTTCCGGAACGCATTACCGCGCCGATCAGTGCGAGATTGTTTGATTCCGTCCCGCCGGACGTGAATATTATCTCGGACGGTTTACAGTTCAACGCCGATGCCGTTCTTTTCCTTGCGGTCATCACGGCCTTCGCCGCCGTATCGCCCATCGAATGAATGCTGCTCGGATTGCCGTACGAGCGGGTGAAGAACGGCAGCATCTCATCCGATACTTCTTTCGCCACCGCCGTGGTCGCACCGTTGTCGAAGTATGCATGTTCTCTCATTTCGCGCAGATATGCCCGCGCGACTATATCAACACGTGCGTGTTCCCTGAAAACATAAATATAGTGTCGTCCTCTTTAAGGCAATACAGTAAAGTGGCACGCATGTCATGCAAGTGCCACGAACATGTGAAACTGAGGTCATCGTATGGGAAAAACACCATTGATCGTGAAGATGCCGCGTATCCAGAAAGAGATGTTAGCGTGCCTTCAGTGCGGTTATTGTATCGAGGTCTGCGAAGCACACACACAAACTCCGTGGGAGTCGGTTACTCCGAGGGGAAAGATATACTATCTGACGCAACTCGACAAGAAAAACATCATGGACAAGCTCCTTAACAGGAAGGTCGATGCCGGCGGTGATTTCGTTGATGCCATTTACAAATGTACCGGATGCGGTAATTGTGAAGAGGTGTGCCATGCCGGCCTGGAACTCGTCTCGTTCTGGGAGAGGATAAGGGCGTGGCTCGTGGATATCAACGTGGGTCCTCTTCCCGCGCATAAAAAACTTACGGAGCGCATCTCGGTGAACCGCAACCCATACGGCGAGGAACCCGCTTCAAGGGATGCATGGTGGCCTGAAAACGTTGAAAGAGTGAAGGTACCGGATGTCATCATGTTCGCGGGGTGCACGGGATCCTACAGGATGCAGCACATACCGAAGGCGGGCGTTGAAGTTCTTAACAGAGCGGGTGTCAAACAGAACTGTCTCGGACCCGAAGAGTACTGCTGTACGTCTCCGGCACTCAGGACCGGCGTGAAGACGCTGACAAGGGTGTCCGCCGACAATGTCGTCAACAAAGCTGACGGAATGGGTGCGAAAGATATGGTAATGACCTGTTCCGGATGTTTTAAGACCGTGTCCGTTGACTTCGGCGATCATTATTCCAAGGCAGGTCAGAATGTTTATCATTTCACGCAATACGTGAACAAACTGATGTCAAGCAAAAAATTGGCATTTAACCATCCCATAAACGCAAAGGTGACGTATCACGATCCGTGTCACCTCGGCAGACATTCGAAAGTGTTCGATGAGCCCCGCAACGTTCTGAAGAGGATCAAGGGCATACAGTTCGTTGAAATGGAAAAGAACAGGGAGAACTCAAGATGCTGCGGTGCCGGAGGAGGATACAAGAGCGCGTTCAACGACTATGCGGTGAACATTGCGATTGAGAGGATAAAAGATGCCGAAGAGGTCGGTGCCGAGATAATAGCAACCGCGTGTCCGTTCTGTGTGCTCAATCTGAGCACCGGTGCGAAGAACATGGGGTCAAAAATCAAAGTCATGGACCTTTCGGAAATGTTACTGAAAGTCACCGCTCCCGTTGAGGCGGCTGCGCCCGCGGCGACGGAAGTGCCGAAACCCGTGCCGGAGACTGTTGTCGAAATACCGAAGCCGGCGGCCGTTGAGACGGTTCCGGAGGAAAAACCGGTCGTTGTCGAGGAAGTCGTGTGGGTGGCGGACGAGGTCATTAAAGAAGAAACATCGCCGGAAAAACCCGTCGTCGATGATTACGTTGAAGAAGTCGTCGAAGAAGTCATGTGGGTTACGGATGAGATTGTCAAAGAAGAAGTCTTATCGGAAGAACCCGTCGAAGAAGTCATGTGGATAACGAACGAAAAGACCCTGCGGGAGACGCCCGTCGTCGATGATTACGTTGAGGAAGTCGTCGAAGAAGTCATGTGGGTGACGGATGAGATTGTCAGAGAAGAGGTCTTGCCGGAAGAACCCGCCGCTGATGAATACACCGAAAAGACGGACGAGGAAGTCATGTGGATGGCGGACGAGGTTGTCAGAGAAGAGACCCTGCGTGGAGAGTCCGTTGCCGGAATGCGGATAATAGACAAAGATACTCTGCGGGAGACGCCCGTCGTCGATGAGTACATCGAAGAAACGGACGAGGAAGTCATGTGGGTGACGGACGAGATTGTCAGAGAAGAGGTCTTGCCGGAAGAACCCGTCGAAGAAGTCATGTGGATGACTGACGAAGAGACCCTGCGGAAGAAATCCGTTGTCGATGATTATGTTGAAGAACCCGTCGAAGAAGTCGTGTGGATAACGAATGAGGATGAGTTGCGGGAAAAACCCGTCGCCGCTGTTGAGGTTGTCGAGGAAGAAGTCATCGAAGAAGAGGATGACGAAGAATATGAAGAAAAGATCGACGAGGATATCTTCATGGAAGAACGCCCGGAGGATGATGCCGAGCTGAAACTCAGGAGAAGGCTGTGGTGGGGCGGATACAGGTACAGAAGGTACTACGGAAAGGAGTGCGCAAACCTCGCGTATGTCCGCGCCAAGGTTGCCGTGTTCGTCAGTCAGGAGAAGGATGACGTTACCGATGAAGCCCTTAAGGCGAAAGGATGGACCGTTCTCAGGTTCATGGAAGACAAGATCACCGATGCCAGAAAAGAGGCGAACAGAGTCATGGCCGCCGTTGACAAGAACCTTATGTTGCAGGCAGCCGATGAGCATGTGGACAAAGATGTGTTCAAGAAAGAATCTGCCGATGACAGTGCCGACCTGAAGATCAGGAGAAGGCTCTGGAGCAGAGGTTACAGATACTGGAAGACCTACGGAGAAGAAAAGATAACGATCGCATTCCCGGGAGCGAAGGTGGCAACGTTCGTCAGCAAGAGGGCAAACGATTCCGTTGACGAATCTCTCAGAGCGAAAGGATGGACCGTTTTCAGATTCATAGAGAAAAACGTGACCGACGGCAGGAAAGAAGCGTACGAGATCATGGATGCCGTTGACCGGGGCCTCGGTCTGACCGTTGTTTCCGGAGGATCCGATGAGGATGTCCTCGGAGAGGAGACGGACGGAGACAGCGCGGAACTGAAACTCAGGAGAAGACTGTGGAGCAGAGGCTACAAGTACAGAAAATCCTACGGACTGTATAAGATAACGATAGCGTTCCCTCAGACGAAGGTGGCCGCCATGGTCGGTTCGGAAAAGGATGATCTGGTGGACCGTGCCCTCGGAGCGGAGGGATGGACCGTTCTCAGGTTCATGGAAAACGACATAACCGATGCCAGAAAGGAGGCGGATGAGGTCATGGATGCGATCAACAGGAACCTCTTCCTCATGTCCGGCAGGGACGAACAGGATGCGGAAGTGTTCAGAGAATGGCATCCGGATGACAGTGCCGAACTGAAGCTCAGGAGAAGGCTGTGGTGGAACGGATACAGATACAGAAGACACTACGGAGAAGAGGATATCCATATTGCGTACATCGGTGCCAAGGTCGCCGTGTTCGTGAGTTCGGAACTGGACGATGCCCTTGACGAATCTCTTGAAATGAAGGATTGGGCAGTCATGAGGTTTATGGAATATGACATCACCGATGCGTGGAAAGAAGCGGAAGCGGTCATGGATGCCGTTGACGACAGCCTCGGTATGGATATGTATGATCTTGCCTATCTGCTCATAGACACTCCCGAACTCAGGCTCAGGAGAGCCGTTTGGAACAAGCGGTTGAGATACAGAAGGAACTACGGCCGTGACAAGATAGATGTTGCCTTCGTGAGGTGGAGAGTTGCCGTCTTCGTTGACGGGGACGGTCTCAGAAAACCGGTCGATGATTCACTCGCACACAGAGGATGGACCGTTCTCAGATACTGCGAGGCGGACATCACCGACGGCAAGAAGCAGGCGGAGGAAATAGCTGCCATTGTAAAAGGAAGCAAAAGGGAACACCAGAAGCCGAAGAAGAAGGCGTCTCAGAAAAAGGCACCTGCCAAGAAGAAGGCTCCCGCAAAGAAAAAGTGATCCCGCTCCAAACTTTTTACCGTCTTCCGGCCAAGCGGTGCGATGACAGTCAATATAATATATTGATATCCTGTCCCGATACGGTTGTCATTTGAATTGCTTGACCCGAGAGTGGTGGATGTTCTCAACGGTATGAACATCTTTGAACCCACCGACCCGCAGGCCGATGTCATACCGAAGATACTGGAAGGTAACAATGTTTTGCTGGTGGCACCCACAGGCATAGGAAAAACGGAAGCGGTTATGTTGCCGATCTTCGACATGCTTCTCAGAACGCCCGGAAAGGGGATACGTTGCGTTTATGTGACCCCGTTGCGCGCTCTGAACCGCGATATGCTCAGAAGAATGGAAGAATTCGGGAAAATGCTTGATCTGAAAGTCGGCGTAAGGCACGGTGACACCGCCCTCAGTGAAAGAATGAGACAATCGCGTGATCCGCCCGATATTTTGATAACAACACCCGAGACCGTGCAGGTACTGTTCACCGGAAAACGGTTGCGGGAACATCTGACGGGAGTTAAATGGCTGATTGTTGATGAAATACACGAACTGGCAACGGTTGAGAGAGGAGCACAGTTAAGTGTCGCCATGGAAAGGCTTGTGATGCTTGCCGGTGAATACCAACGGATAGGAGCATCGGCGACCGTCAGCAACACCGATGAGGTTGCGAAATTTCTTTCCGGCGTCGGAAGAAACGTTGTCGTTTCAAACCACAACACGAAAAGAGACCTTGTTTTGGATATAGAATGTCCGCCGTCGGAAAATAATCCTTCTCTTATCGATAAACTGCAATGTGACCCGGAAATGCTTGCCGTTATGAAACACGCGAAGAAACACATCGAAAACGGAAGGTCCACGTTATTCTTTGTGAACACGCGCGAGACCGCGGAATGGCTTGCGGCGAGATATCATCTTCTCGATCCCGATTTTTCAATAGATGTGCACCACGGCTCCCTTTCGAAAGAGAACAGAACGGAAATGGAAGACCGCTTCAAAAAAGGTGAACTGAAAGCGTTGATATGCACTTCATCGCTTGAACTCGGGATCGATGTCGGTTCCACGGATCTGGTCATACAATACAATTCTCCGAGACAGGTTTCGCGCATGATCCAACGCGCGGGAAGGTCCGGACACCGAATCGGCGAGACCATACGCGCAAAGATAATTGCCACATCGCCCGACGAACTGCTGGAAGCGGCGGTGATAGGGCGAAGGACCGGAACGAAAGAACTTGAAGATAAAACGGGACGTCCGAAACCGTATACCGTGCTCGCGAATCAGCTGATGGCGATGACCATGTCCTCACGCATTGACAGAGAAACCGCATTTTCTTTGTTCAAACGATCTCACGCATTCCGCGACCTTGAACGCTTTGAGATGGATAACGTCCTCGAGCAGCTGAAATCGATAAAGATGATATTCGAAGACGATAACGGATTCAGGCGTTCCAAGAAAGGAATGGATTACTTTTACAACAACATATCAATGATACCCGATGAACGAACATATCTGATACGCGACATAGGCACAAGAGGCGTCATCGGAACGTTGGATGAAAGTTTCGTTGCAACTTTCGCTGAGCCTTATGCCATGTTCATAGCCAAAGGAAGAACGTGGAGAATAGTGGAGATGCGTGAGGACGAACTGTTGGTTGAAGGTTCCCGGGAGATCGGTTCCGTTCCTTCGTGGACCGGCAGCGACATACCGGTCCCGTATGATGTCGCGATGGAAGTCGGCCGCCTGAGACGGATCGGCAACACGGACGATTATGATTGTGATGAGCGCGCGAAAGAACGTATTGCCGATTACATGGGAAAACAGAAAGAAACATCGGATATTCCGTCCGATAAGCTTGTGACGTTGGAGATCGGAGATAAACTTGCAATAATAAATTCATGTTTCGGAACGCGTGTGAACGAAACGCTCAGTAAGATATACTCGGCCCTTCTGTCCGCAAGGCTCGGAGAAAGCGTCGGCATCTCAACGGACCCGTATCGGATCATCATAGAACTGCCGAGGAATGTCGGTAAAGATGTTTTGCTCAATGCGCTTACCTCGATACGTCCGGGAAGCGTGGAATCGTTGACAAGACTGACCATGGGAAGTTCATCCTATCTGAAATGGAGATTCATGTACGTTGCCAAGAAATTCGGCATAATCGAAAAGGATGCGGACCACAGATACATCAATTTCTCGCGTCTCTTCGATACATACCGCGACAGTCCCGTTTATGATGATGCCGTGTGCAAAGTATTGTGGGAAGACCTGGACACGGAAAATTCCGAAAAGGCGGTGTCGGCACTCTCCGACGGATCGATCGAGATCAAAGTGACCGCCGTTTCTCCGATCGGAATGGAGGGAATCACAAGAACAAAAGAATTGATGCAGCCTTTGAGAGCCGACCATTCCATACTCATGGCGATGAAGAAGAGGCTTGAGGATGAGGTCGTTCACATATCATGCATAAGATGTCAAAGTCAATGGAGAATGCGCGTCGGCGAATCACCGAAAAAATTCGTTTGCAATAAATGCGGCGGCGGCATGACGGCCGTTCTGAAGGAGTACGAGCGCGATAATATCAAACTGTTTTCGAAGAAGGATCCGAACGAGTCGGAGAAAAAAGAAATGATGAGGATCCTTCGCAACGCCAACCTTGTAAACGAGGAAGGAAAGAAAGCGGTGATCGTCCTTGCCGGACGGGGAATCGGTCCGGATTCCGCGTCACGCATATTAAGAAGGATGCATGCCGATGAAGATGACCTTCTGAGAGATATACTGGCATCGGAAGTCCTTTATGCAAGGAACAAAAGATTCTGGGATTAGATTACTTTGTTTCTCAGTTCTCCCACACCCGATATTTTCGCAACGACCGTGTCGCCTTTCACGAGCGGTCCGACGCCCTCGGGCGTTCCGGTCGCCATTATGTCGCCTTTCTCTATTGTCATGAATCTTGACACGTAAGCTATAAGTTCACCGATCGTGAAGATCATCATCGATGTGTTTCCCTTTTGTTTCACGATTCCGTTGACCGAGAGTTCAAGATCCAGATCCCGAATGTCTTTGACGGAATCGATCGGAACGGGGTCGGACATCGGACCGAAGGTGTCCATTCCTTTCGAAATGCACCACGGGTTGCCGGCGGATCGCGCCTTGGTCTGTATGTCCCTTGCCGTTATATCATTGAAAACCGCGACATGCGAAACATAAGAAAGCGCATCCTCCTTCGCTGAATTTTTACAAGTTCTTCCGAATATGAGTGCCAGCTCGACTTCATGATGTATAACGCCGACATCCGCCGTGACTATGTTATCTTCATTGCCTATCAAACATGACGGAGGCTTCAGGAACACTATCGGTTCTTCGGGCATGGATGCATCCGTCTCCGCCAGATGTGATCTGTAGTTCCATCCTATGCATATTATTTTACCCGGCCTCATTTTATCTCGCCCTTTACGGTGAACTTTGCCTTTTTTACCTCAACATTGTCATTGTGTATCTCTTTCGGTTCATATCCTCTGAACCCTTTTGCGATCACATAAACTTCGGATGACGCGGACCTGGTGGCATCCGGAGCGTGTACTTTTACACTGCGGAACCTTTTTTCGAACTCTTCTTTTACCATGTGGAAAAGATCGCCCATGAACACCTTTGCCACCATTCTTCCTTCTCTCTTCAGAATGTTATCGGCCGCGTTGATCGCAAACGTGCATAAATGAACCGAGCGTGCATGATCCGTGGAATAGTGGCCGCCTATGTTCGGTGCCATGTCCGAAAGGACTATGTCCGCCTTTTTTCCCAATTTCCCGAGAAGCTCGTCCATTGTTCCTTTTTCGGTTATGTCGCCGAGTACCGTCAAAACACCGTCTATCGGTCTTATGGGTCTGAGGTCAACGCCGATCACCATTCCGTCACCGACGCGTTCTTTGGCAACCTGTAACCAGCCGCCGGGTGCTGCTCCCAGATCCACGACGGAATCCCCTTCGCGGAATATTTCGAATCGATCGTCAATCTGTATAAGTTTGAATGATGCCCGTGACCTGTAATCCAATTTCTTTGCCAGCCTGTAGTATTTCTCTTGTCTGCGTTCGGCAAGCCAGCGTTTTGTCATTGTGCGTATCATCGGTTACATTGATTTAATACATTCGCAATTTCTTGAAAGAAGATATAAACGCTCACACGTTACTGCACCGGATAATATGCCGTTGAAATGGACATATGCGAAAGCGGGCGTGGACATAGATCGGAAATCCGGTGCCATAGAGTCATTGGTAAAGGAATTGAAATTCAAAAGAACCGGGAAAGGACAGTCCGCCAACCTGAAGGGATTGTTTACCAGCCTCATAGATTTCGGTGATGATTATCTGACGCTCTGCACGGACGGCGTCGGAACGAAGTTGCTTGTTGCCGAAGAACTCGGAATATGGGATACCGTCGGTATTGACTGCATCGCCATGAATGTCAATGACACCATATGCGTCGGCGCTGAGCCGATTTCCTTTGTTGATTACATTGCCATAGATAAACCGGACGAGAACCTGACGAACGCTATAGGAAAAGGATTGGAAAGGGGAGCGGAAATGTCCAACATGGAGATCGTCGGCGGGGAGATAGCCGTCCTTCCCGATCTGGTGAAAGGAGTTGACGTCTCCGGTACATGTCTCGGATATGTGAACAAAAAGAAAGTGATTACGGGACAGGAAGTGAACGAAGGCGATCTTATTGTTTCTTTGGAGTCATCGTGTGTGCACTCCAACGGTCTTACGTTGGCAAGGAAAGTTTTCGAAAGTGCCGGGATCGGAATGAATGATAAAATACCGGGATTGAAGAGAACGGTCGGAACGGAATTGCTTGAACCGACGGAGATCTATGTGAAGCAGGTCCTTTCGATTATAAACGAGCACAAGGTCAACGGAATGGTCAACATAACCGGCGGCGGATTGAGGAATCTTTTGCGCATGAGACCGATGCGATATACGATAAACGATCCCGTCGAGCCTGCTCCGATATTCAAAAAGATCCGGGAGCTCGGAGATATTGACACGTCGGAGATGTATCAAACATTCAACATGAGCATGGGATTCATAATCGTTGCATCACCCGATGAGGCGGAGGCCGTCGCATCAGAGAACAAGAACGCAAAGATCGTCGGCATCGCGGAGAAAGGGAGCGGAGTCCTTTACGAACCGGAAACGGTATTGTATGAACATTACTGAACGCACAACGCACCTATGACCGCGCCCAGCGCCGTGCATGTTTCCAACGAATAACGGTTACCGGTGATATCCAAATTGTATTTCGGTATGCTTGCGGCGTTCTTCGGGACGCCGTGCGGCCCCAGACCGAAAACGAGAAGAACGCTTTTTCCGCTGTTCAGCATGTTCTTCACTTCGTTCGGCGATATCAGAAGCTTGAGGTCCGGTTTGCTTGTTGTCAGTATCGGCTCGCCGAGTTGCGGAGGAAATCCTTTTCCCGGATACGGGAACCTTTGAAACCTGCCCTTCTCCGCAAGTTCGGTGAAATATTTTCCGTCATCGCCTATGCTTGTCGTTCCGGCGACCCATTCCGCAAGTTCCTTCGGCGTTCCGAGATCGTCCGGAAAGGGGAACCCGAAAAGTGCGAGATTCGTATCAAACGCGAGTGCGAGCGGTCCCGCCCTTGCCAGTGCCCTGCGGTGTGCCTCCATGAACTTCGAGGGATTGTATGAATTGTAAAGACCTATCGTCAGTCTCCCTTTTCCCACCGGATCACCTCTCGACCCCGTTCACCTTTCGTTTGCGGCCGACTATCGCATGTCTGTCGCCGTCCAAAAATATCTCCATGTCCGGATTGTCGGATTGTATGCTCTCTATGTGCCTGAATATCTCAGACAGCGTGAGATCACTGGTCCTGACATCTATGAAGACCTTGTCCATGGTGTACGGGACCGTCTTATCGGTATTTATTCTTTGATAGTTTAAATAAACATAGAACAATATGTAAAAACATGGCAACGCTGATGGATTATCAGGACAGAGGTGTCATGGAGCCGGAAAAATTCTATGCGGCGCACAAAGACCTTTCGAAAGAAGAGTACAGAACGAAGATCGTTGATATGTACGGACCGGCGGCGACTCGCGACAAGAAGATGTGGTCGTTGGTAAATGCCGCCGTTCTCGCATACGTGTTCAAAAAGTGATGTCCGTTGAGATTATTATGGTGCCGTGAGCCGGGCTCGAACCAGCGACTTCAAGATCTTCAGTCTTGCACTCTCCCAACTGAGTTACCACGGCGTGAAACTCCCCAACGTGCATTTCTGTTATATAGTTGCTGGTCACAAACTCCGTGATTTCACTTCTTCGGCTTTATCGTTACCTTGTCGGTGTCTTCGGGCTTCAGATACATGCTCTCGTCCGCACTCGGCTGTATGGCTCGACAAACGGGACATGAATATTCTTCCGCGCCCAACGGTGAGCCGCATGAACCGCATTTGTTCATCGTTTGCTCTTTCAGTTTTTTTGAAACCTTCAGCGCTATGAACAGCAACGGTATGTTGAGCACCAATATGATTATTATGAACGCGGCCGCATAGGTCTGCGCTCTGGACGGGTCTGCCGTTATCGTCTCATCGGATATCATTATCATCGCAAAAATCACGGACGATATGAACAGCATTGCCGCTGTCACGACCACGATTATCTTTGCGTTGGATATCTTATTCATCTTCGCTCCCTTCCGACCCGACGATCGGTTCCAATGCCGTTACCAGATCGCCGTCGTGCAGATTCATGACCTTGACGCCCATTGCGTTGCGGCCGGTGACACGTATGTCGGCAACCTTTATTCTTATGATCTTTCCTTGCTTGCTGGTCATCATAAGTTCATCCGCGGGATCCACTTTTCTTACCGCGACCACGTTGCCGTTGCGGCCTCCCGTTTTTATTGTTATGACTCCTTTTCCGCCGCGACGTGTTTTACGATAATCGTCAACCGACGATATCTTACCGAATCCGTTCTCGGTCACCGTCAGTAACATGTCTTCATGGCGGACGGGTGCCATCGCCACGACCGCGTCGCCGGCGTTCAACGTTACACCTTTCACGCCCATCGTGTCACGGCCCGTCGGCCTCACGTCATTCTCGTTGAACCTGCATGCCTGTCCTTCCCTTGTCGCGATTATTATTTCGGAATCTCCGGTTGTCAGATGAGTTTCGACGAGTTCATCATCGTCCTCGAGTTTGATCGCTTTGATTCCTCTCGCCCTCACGTTGCCGTATGCGCTAAGGCATGTTTTCTTCACGAGGCCGTTTCGCGTGCAGAACGCCAGGTACTTATCGTCGGGGAAATCGCTGACGCATATTGTGTTCATCACCTTCTCGCCTTCTTCCAGATCGGAAAGCAGATTGACGATCGGCTTTCCTTTGGATTGTCTGCTTCCTTCCGGTATCCTGTAGCCTTTCAGCCAGTGCAGACGTCCTTTGTTGGTGATGAACATCACGTAATCGTGAGTGGATGTGATGAACAGATTGACGACATGATCTTCTTCCTTGGTCTGCATCCCTATCAGACCGACCCCTCCGCGCCCCTGCTGCTTGTAAGTGTTCAAAGGAATGCGTTTGATGTAGTTGTCGCCGGTGATCGTTATCACAACATCTTCGCGCGGTATCAGGTCCTCTTCGTCGGTGTCTATCGCGTTCGGATCTATGACCGTGCGCCTGTCATCACCGTGCGTATCTTTCATGTCGATCAGTTCGTCCCTGATTATGGCCATGATGCGCATCTCACTGGCCAGAATATCTCTCAGGTCTTTCATCAAAAGGATTATCTCTTCATATTCCTCTTTCAGAGACTCTATTTCGAGTCCCGTGAGCTTCTGAAGTCTCATGTCCAGTATCGCTTTCGCCTGCTCCTCCGTTATCGTGAGAAGTGCCGTCAGGCCCTCTCTTGCCTCCTCTCCGGTCTTTGACGCACGTATCAGTGCAATGGTTTCGTCAAGCATGTTGAACGCTTTCATCAGACCTTCGAGGATGTGATGTCTTTTCGCGGCCTGATCCAGATCGAACTGCGTCCTTCTTGTTATGACGGTCTTCCTGTGACCCAGATAGTGAGAGAGCATCTCCTTCAGGCCGAGCGTCTTCGGTCTGTTGTCCACCAGTGCAAGATTTATTATGCCGAACGTCTGCTCCATCCTCGTCTGTTTGTACAGATTCTCAAGGACGACATTCTCTATCGCATCCCTGTGCAGTTCTATGACAATGCGCATTCCGTTCCGATCGGATTCGTCGCGCAGATCGGTTATGCCCTCAAGCTCTTTGTTCTTCACGCGTTCCGCGATCTCCTCTATCAGGAGTGCTTTGTTGACCTGATACGGAATTTCGTCAACGATTATCTTCGACTTACCGGATGCGGATTGTTCGATGTGTGTGTTGGCCCTTATCTTGACCTTTCCGCGTCCGGTCATGTATGCGGACAATATTCCGGCGAGGCCGTATATCGTCCCGCCGGTCGGGAAATCCGGGCCTTTTACGAAGTTCATCAATTCACTCAGTTCCGCGTCCGGGTTGTCTATCGTGTATACGAGAGCATCAACAACTTCCGACAGGTTGTGAGGCG
>Ga0123353_10000840_pt1 | contig 37339 bp, 31 predicted proteins | sample TergutLab28metaG_3_FD_92763 | JGI IMG/M metagenome (GOLD analysis project Ga0123353, IMG submission 92763) | Labiotermes labralis P3 segment gut microbial communities from Petit-Saut dam, French Guiana - Lab288 P3 | ecosystem: Host-associated > Arthropoda: Insects > Digestive system > Gut ... | reverse complement strand
TGGCAATTCACCACCGACGATGCACGAATCAAATTGGACTCCGTTTACCAAAAATTCCACTTCGATAATCAATGATTATAAATTGTATCAACTTCAAGTTTTAGAATTGACACACCAATAGACAATTTCCATTAATATTGCAACCCAGCAATGATTCCGGTTGATTTTTGCTCTTGACCCGGTGGCGACGAAATCGTAATATCAATGGGTCATGAACTATTTCTTTTTTTGGCCCGGCGCCCGGGGTATCTTCCGGTTTGGACGGTGGTCTTTTTTGGCCATTGCCATGACCTTCAGCATTTTAACATGTGCCATACTTCTGGTCCATTTTCACTGGACCGAGGTTTTTTCACGCGAAGTCCAAAAACTTTCCTGGTTTGTTTATTTTATCAGTTGGGTGGCTCTTGCGACCAAAGCATCGCGGCTGGAAAAAAGAATCCTCAAAAATGAGTGCCCCCCGGCTTCGGAAAAAGATATTCTGCATGATGCCCAGCTTCACTATCTTCAAGGAAACTGGTTTGAAACCGAATGTTGCCTGAACATGCTCTTAAAACGGAATCCCCGGGATGTCAATGCCATGCTCATGCTGGCAACGCTTTATCGACACAACAAACGACTTGAAGAAGCCGTTCCCATGGTTAAAAATCTCGACCTGCTTGAAGAAAGTGCTTTGTGGAAATTCGAGATTCGGGCTGAAAAAAAGAAGCTCAGACAAGCACTCTCCCAAAAGAAACCTCAACCTTCCGGACAAAAGACAGTCGCTCAAGAGCCGCAATCCGTGGCAGCGGAGTGACCGGATAGACCGGCTCCGGCATAAAACTTGAGGGAAATATTGCGGTCCAGCGGCACGCTGGGTGATGCAACGGCACGTTGCCCGTCGGAGACATTTTTCAACATCCTATGGTGCAATATCTCACAACTTTCCAAATCGACCAACTCGGAACGCACATAACAAAGGATGTTTAAGAAATGCCTCCCGGCGGGCAAACGCACGAGCGTTTGATCCCGCAACGCAAGCGGTTGGAACGTCTGTTGGCCAAATGACGACCAACATCTTAACGCGATTATGTCCTATCGACAATTGTGCTAATTTCAACGGATGAGTTGATTCCCTCAATCGTTGAGAACGCAGATTTTTCAAGGGGGACAGTCGGGTCGAGCAACTTGATTTCAATACGGGAAGGCTTGATTCCCATATTGATCAGGTAAGTACGAACAACATGGGCACGGGAGTAGGCCAGATCCATTAAATCACTGGCAAACGGTGCTTTTTTTTCATCGGGACTGGCACGTCCGCGAAGTTCGATTTTTTGCATGTTTTCAAGACTCGAAACAATGGTCTCAAGTGCCTTCCGATTGGCTTCAGACAGTTCGTCCGAGCCAAAATCAAATAAAACCAATCCATGGGATACCAATTCATGGGACAATCGCGGATTAAATTGCGGTAATTGTTTGATAATCGGCTCTCCTCCACTTTTTTTATCCCGGAGTTCGTTCGAGCCACTTTCAAACCGTGCCCCAGCTGGCACCATATACATGTTTGCCCGATATCCGAACTGCCGTTGCATGGAATTCGACACCGCCTGAGCCTTGGTCGCGTTCAACGTGCTGATGGTGTAGAGCATGATGAAAAATGTCAAAAGCAGTGTCATCATATCACTGAAACTGATCATCCAAAACGGCGCTGTTTCCTCTTCTTCCTCTTCTTCATGAACGACTTCAGCTTGATGACTCATGATTCTGTCTCCACATTGTCAGGTTTTCGAAGTTTTGGGGGAAGAAATGTTGAAAGTTTCAACCGGATTGTCCGTGGATTTTCTCCATTTTGAATCGCCAGGACCCCTACGACAATGATTTCCATGCTTTCCACTTCCATTTGATTGTAATTCTTGAGTTTTTCTCCCAACGGAAGAAACAAGACATTCGCCGTCGTAGCGCCGTAAAAGGTTCCCAAAATGGCCACCGACATGTGATGACCAATCGTCGCAGGGTCCATGTGCGCGAGCATCTGAACCAGACCGAGCAATGTCGCAATCAAGCCAAATACGGGAGCCGCCTTTCCAAGTTGGGAAATCATTCCCTTCCCGACCCGATGTCTGGCGTTCACGGAGTTGATTTCATGACGCATGATCCCTTCTACGATTTCTTGATGGATTCCATCCACGGCCATGCGTATTCCGGAAGTCAGAAACGGATCGTTAATCTCCTGAATTCTTGCGTCAAGTGCCAGGATTCCATCACGACGGGCTGTTTCCGAAAGATCAACGATTTGGTCGACCAAAAGACTCACCTCGCGTTGTTGTGGAAAAAGGACAGCGATAATAACAGACGGCAGATTCAGAACGTCCTTGAGAGGAAACGCCACGAGAACCCCACACATGATCCCCCCGCCAATGATGATCAATGCAGGAGGATCAACCATCCCCATGAGACTCCCTCCCATGAGACCAACCGCACTGAGGAGCATGAGCACCGCAGCGACGACCCCCCCAACCAACCCGATTTCAAAACTCTTTTTCATCTTCGTACTATTTTTTTATAATAATCATGATATTTTTTCTTACTTAATATTATTACTTACTTAATATTTTAGAACATTTTTTGTCCCAAATTCCCAAAATTCCTATTTTTTGTAGATTTTTTAATCTTAACTTGATTTATATATTGCACTACAATCAAATTCAAGCAGTAAAAGATAGAAGGTGAGAGGGGAAGGTCTTCTCCCTTCCCTATTCCCTGTATAAGTTCAGTTGGCGCAAAGATTTGTTGCGTTTTTACGAAGCTGAATCATTTGTTCCGTGTAATTTTTCGCTCCAAAAACGGCAGTTCCGGCAACGAACACGTTACAACCGGATCGGGCAGCCTCGGAAATGGTTTGAAGATTGATTCCCCCGTCAATGGAAAGGAGCATTTCCGGAGAAGCCGTCGCCCGGATCGCCCGAACTTTTTCCAGCACAGAAGGATTGAATGATTGTCCGCCAAATCCTGGCATGACGCTCATTGTCAGAATCAACTCGCAATCGTTGATAAATGGGGCGATTTTTTCAAACGGCGTGGGGGGATTGTGGGCCAATCCCGCCGCAGCACCAAGGGAACGAATTTCATCAAGAAGCGGACGCGGGTCTTCAAGAACTTCGATATGGACAGTAATCATGTCCGCCCCGGCCTTTCGGAACGGCTTGACGTATTTCCAAGGCTCCGAAAGCATTAAGTGAACGTCGAGCGGCAACGCGGAAATACGTCGGACCGCTTCAACAACAGGAGTGCCGATGCTCAGGTTCGGGACAAAATGTCCGTCCATGATGTCCAGATGGAGAATTTTGACACCGGCAGCTTCGACTTTTCGAATTTCGTCTTCCAAATGGGCAAAATCCGCCGCCAAGATTGACGGATTGATTAAAGGAACATCTTTTACCAAATCTGTGACCCAAGGAAAACTCGACATGATATTGATTCCTGGATTTTTTTCTACTTTTCGCGGTCCGTCACAAATCGGGACAAAGCAATCAACGACTGGATCGCGTCAGGAGAATGAATTTCGTTTTGAGAAATTGTTCCGAGCTGGAAAACAGCTGTTTCAACGAGGTTTTTGGCCTGATTTTTGGCCGCATCAATACTTCCCGAAGTTTGAAGCCGTTTTGCCAGTTCCGTGGCAAAAACGTCATCGCCGCCCCTTGTTTTCAGTTCCGTAATCATTGTTTCCCGCTCTTCGGACGCTAAAGATTCCAGAAAAATGATAAGCGGCAGAGTCGGTTTCTTTCGCGCCAGGTCTGTTCCAAGAGTTTTTCCTGTCTGTTTCTCATCACCGTCGATATCCAAGACGTCGTCGATGATCTGAAACGCGATTCCGAGGTTCCGGGCGAAAGAACACAAGGCGTGAACCGTCGTTTCACTTGCCTTGGAGTAAACCGCTCCCAGGTGACATGCACACTCAAGAAGAGCCGCTGTTTTCAAGGCGATCATTTTGAAATATTCATTGGTTCCAAGGTCGAAACGGGAACGGGTTCCCATTTGATAGAGTTCGCCATAACAAGTTTCCTGACAAGCCTTTGCAATGACTCGATAAGGATAGATGTCGTTCAACCGGGTGACCATTGCCATGGCTTTGGCGAACAAAAGGTCTCCGGCCATCACACTGATTTCAGTATTCCAACGGAGATTCATCGTCATCAGGTGTCTCCGGATTTCAGCCCCATCAAGAATATCATCATGAATCAGCGTCGCAGTATGGATCAATTCGATTGCCGCCGCAGAAAACACATGTTCCTGTTGAAGCGGCGCAATCGCTTTTCCTGCAAGGAGCAACATCGCCGGTCGGAGGCGTTTGCCCCCAAGTCGGAACGCATAACGAACCACTTCGTCGACAAACGGGACATGGTCCGAAAGTTCCTGACAGATGATCTGTTCAACCTGATTCAATTCGGAAGCAATCACGTGATAGGCAGCATTAAGACTCTGAGAAGCGGTAAAAGTGGAATCGGAACGCTGCAACATTGTTTTTTCCGTGAAACACGACGTTTTTGAACAGATTTGAAGAGAATCAAAATATGTCCCAAGTATAATCCGTTTTTTGAATTTTGCCAGCGGAGTTGCTTTGTACCCTCGCTGCTTTTTATCGCTTTTTGTCTTCCCCTTTCTTTTTCTCTTCTTTTTTGTCAAAATAATCTAAATTTATTGAATTGCCCCAACATTTCCGCCCCTTTGACCGTCTACGGCTTTGTGGTATGATAGGGATGGTGATGTCTTTTTCTTCTTCCGGAGTCCTTGCTAAGGATACATGGATTCCCATTGAAAATGGATTCCCGTTAAAATATGTGATTGCATAAAATTACGTGATTGCACATTGATGATTTTTTCAAGGAAGAGGTTTTGAAAACAGTCCTCTTACCTTTATCCTTCCACCTCTTAACCTTAATATAATAAAAAACAGGAGAACTTCTGTGAGCGAAAAGAATTATTTGATGACCGATGGCAATGAAGCCACCGCGATGGTTGCCCATCTTTGTAATGAAGTCATGGCGATTTACCCGATCACCCCGTCCTCGAATATGGGAGAATGGGCCGATCAATGGGCCGCTGAAGGACACAAGAATATTTTCGGCATGGTCCCCCAGGTGATCGAAATGCAGAGTGAAGCGGGGGCCGCCGGAGCCGTGCACGGTTCACTCCAAGGCGGGGCGCTCACCTCGACGTTTACCGCCTCACAGGGTCTTCTCCTGATGATCCCGAACATGTTCAAAATTGCCGGCGAATTGACCCCGACCGTGTTCCATGTCTCGGCCCGAACCGTCGCGACCCACGCCCTTTCGATTTTTGGCGACCACAGCGACGTCTTGGCTTGCCGCACCACCGGTTGGGCCTATCTCGCAGCCGTCAGCATTCAGGACACTCACGATTTGGCCCTGATTGCTTACGCGTCCACATACAAAGCCCGGATTCCGTTTTTGCACTTTTTTGACGGTTTCCGTACCTCCCACGAGGTCAACAAAATCGAGGTTCTCCCCGACGACGTGGTCAAGGGGATGCTCGATATGGACGCCATTGAAGCGTTTCGTGCCCGGGCTCTTTCCCCGGATCATCCGGTCATTCGCGGCACGGCCCAGAATCCGGACGTCTTCTTCCAGGCTCGGGAAGCGTGCAACGGTTATCACACGAAAGTTCCCGGAATCGTTCAGGCGGAAATGGACAAATTCGCCAAGTTGACCGGTCGCCAATATCACCTGTTCGACTATATTGGTCCGAAAGACGCGGAAAATGTTATCGTCATGATGGGTTCGGGCGTTGGTGTCGTTGAGGAATATCTCGATTTCGTCAATTGTCCGAAATGCGGGCTGATCAATGTCCGGCTCTACCGTCCGTTTGACGTTGCCGCGTTTCTGGCGGCCCTCCCGAAAACAGTCAAAAAGATTGCCGTGCTCGACCGGACCAAAGAACCCGGTACGATCGGCGAGCCGCTGCTGATGGACGTCATTGCCGCGATGGCCGAAAACTGGACCGGAACCATGCCAACGATCATCGGCGGTCGTTACGGCCTCTCTTCCAAGGAATTCACCCCCGCCATGGTCAAGGCCATCTACGACGAACTCGCGAAACCAACTCCGAGAAAACGTTTCACCGTCGGCATCAAAGACGACGTGACAAATCTCAGTCTTGATTATGACCCGCATTTCTCGACCGAAAAAGACGACGTCGTCCGCGCCATGTTTTATGGTCTCGGAAGCGACGGAACGGTCGGAGCAAACAAGGACACGACAAAAATCGTCGGCGAGAACACCCCGCTTTATGCCCAGGGTTACTTCGTTTATGACTCGAAAAAAGCCGGCTCGGTCACGGTTTCCCACCTCCGGTTCAGTCCGCGACCGATCAAAGGGTCGTACCTCGTCACCAAGGCGAATTTCGTCGCCTGTCACCAGTTTGTTTTCACCGAAAAACTCGACATGCTCGCCAACGTCATTCCCGGCGGCACGTTCCTGCTCAACAGTCCTTATGGTCCCGACGATGTCTGGCAGCATATTCCGCGAGAACTCCAGCAGGAAATCATTGAGAAAAAACTCAAATTCTACGTCATTGACGCCGTGAAAGTCGCCCAGGAAACCGGTATGGGCGGTCGCATCAACACGATCATGCAGACTTGTTTCTTCAAACTTGCCGGTTTCCTCCCGGAAGATGAAGCGATTGGCCAAATCAAGAAAGCGATCGAAAAAACTTATGGGAAAAAGGGAGAGGCGATTGTCGCGAAGAACCACGCCGCCGTCGACGCTTCGCTGGCTGCTCTTTATGAAGTGAAAGTTCCCGCCGTTGCCGATTCCAAACTGATCCGCCACATGGGAATGATCGGCGACAATGTTCCCGAGTTTGTCGACAAGGTTCTCGGTGAAATCATTGCCAATCGCGGCGACGATCTTCCTGTCAGCGCGTTTCCTGTCGATGGAACCTTCCCGACGGCAACAAGTCAATACGAAAAACGGAGCATCGCGATTGATATTCCGATCTGGGACCCAAGCTGCTGTATTCAGTGCGGTCAGTGTTCGTTCGTTTGTCCCCACGCAGCGATCCGGCTCAAGCAGTTTACCCCGGAAGTGGCGGCAAATGCCCCGAGCACGTTCCGCTCCACCGACTGGAAAACGAAGGAGTACCCCGGCGCGAAAATGTGCATCCAGGTTGCTCCCGACGATTGCACCGGTTGCGGCCTTTGCGTCGTCAACTGTCCCGGCAAGAACAAGGCCGTGGAAGGCAAAAAAGCGATCAACATGGAGCCGAAACTCGACCATCTCGAAGCGGAACGGGCGAACTGGAAGTATTTCCTTTCGATTCCCGAGACCGATCGGGCGAACATCAACGCCGAAACCATCAAAGGTTCGCAACTCATGCTCCAGCTCTTCGAATTTTCCGGGGCATGTGCCGGTTGTGGTGAAACGCCGTACATCAAGCTCGTCACGCAGTTCTTCGGCGACCGGATGCTTGTGGCCAATGCGACCGGATGCTCATCGATTTACGGCGGAAATCTCCCGACGACTCCCTATTGCGTCAACGGTCAGGGACGCGGGCCGGCCTGGTGCAATTCGCTCTTCGAAGACAACGCCGAATTCGGACTCGGATTACGTTTGGCCGTCAATAAACAGCGCGACTATGCGGAAATCCTGTTGAAAAAGCTCGGCGGCACGATCGGTGACACGCTTATCGGCAAGCTCCTCGAAAACAAACAGGAAACCGAAGCGGAAATCGCCGAACAACGCCGGATGGTTGCCGACTTGAAAGCAAAACTTGCCGCCGACGGTTCCGCCGATGCAAAAGAGTTGATGTCGGTGGCCGACAATTTCGTCCGGCGAAGCTGCTGGATATTCGGTGGCGACGGTTGGGCTTATGACATCGGTTACGGCGGTCTCGACCACTCGATTGCGACCGGTGAAGACATCAATATCCTCGTTCTCGACACCGAAGTTTACTCGAATACCGGCGGTCAGGCATCGAAAGCGACCCCGCTTGGCGCCGTCGCCAAGTTCGCCGCGGGCGGAAAACCCACCGGCAAAAAAGACCTCGGTTTGATGGCCATGTCTTACGGAAACGTGTTCGTCGGCCAGATTGCGATCGGTGCCAACCCGATGCACGCCCTCAGGACGATCCTCGCCGCCGAATCCTATCGCGGTCCTTCGCTGATCATTGCTTATGCCCATTGCATCGCGCAGGGAATCAACATGGCGAACGGCCTGGAACTCCAGAAAGAGGCCGTCGCTTGCGGTTACTGGCCCCTGTATCATTACGATCCGCGTTTGGAAAATCCGTTTTCGCTCGACAGCAAGGAACCAAAAGGCGAACTCAAGGATTTCACCGCGAAACAGAACCGTTTTGCCGTTCTCGGACGTTCCAAGCCGGATGTCGCCGCCGCGTTCACCGAGGAAGCCCAAAAACAGGTCCTCGAACGCTACAAGTATTACACGGCGCTAGCCAATGTCAAAAAAACCGCCGAGTAGAGTGCAAAAATCCAAGTGATGGACAAAAAAGATACCCCGGACCGCCGGGGAGTATCCTTTTTTTGAAAAATTAAGTAAAATTTGTAAGAAACTGCAAGTCAAAGAACCGGGAACCCGAGTGTCTCCGGTTTTTTTCATAAAATCAGCAGATTATTCTCATAAAAATGGACAAAATTCATCAAATACGGCTTCCCAAATGGCTGAAACGGGAAATCCCTCATGGAAACACGGACCATTTGACGGAAAAACTGATCAAAAACCTGGGACTCACAACGGTTTGTGACCATGCCAAATGTCCGAATCGCATGGAATGTTTTGCCCGAAAAACCGCAACATTTATGATGCTCGGTCCCATTTGTACCAGAAATTGCCGGTTTTGTGCCGTTTCGACAGGCACCCCGTCCCCTCCGGACGCCACGGAGCCTCAAAAGATCGCGCAAGCGGTCTCGGAACTTGGACTTTCCCATGTCGTTCTGACGATGGTTTCCCGGGACGACCTCCCGGATGGCGGGGTGTCACATTTTGTTCAATGTCTTGAGGCCGTCCGTCAGACGTCCACGGCAACAATTGAAGTTCTTCCCAGCGATTTTGGTGGAAACATGGAATCCGTTGACCAACTTTCCGACAGTCTGCCGGAAGTCTACAATTATAATACGGAAACCATTCCAAGATTGTATCCTTCGATTCGCGGTTCCGCCCCGAATTACCGGCAAATGCTCGCCATGTTCCGACGAATTCACGTCCGGCACCCGAACATGAAACTCAAATCCGGAATCATCCTCGGACTGGGTGAAACATTGGGGGAAGTTCTCGAACTCTTCGCAGACCTCCTTCAGTCGGGTTGTCAGATGTTGACCATCGGGCAATATTTGCAGCCGTCACCGCATCAAATACCAGTACAAAAATATTACACCCCGGAAGAGTTTGAAGAGATCGGCAAACTTGCCCGTCATATTGGTTTCCGGCATGTCGTTTCGGGACCTTTTATCCGTTCCAGCTATCACGCCGCCGAGGCGCTTCGGACAAACAATGAGATGGTTGTTTGTTGAGGCTGAGGCTATAGGCTATCTCAGTTTGCTTTTACATTCGGCCAAAGCCCGGCTGGCTTCGGAAGCCAATGGACTGGAGGTCATCTGGTCGACCAAAAGCTGATAAGACAACGAAGCGGTTTCCCAATGTTCTTGATCTTGGGCGAGTTTGCCTTTCAGAAACAAAACCCGGTCAAGAATCGCAATGTCCGGGGAGTTGGCGATGATACTGTCGAGAATTTCCTCCGTTTTTTTCTTGGTTTGCGGAGTCTCCGGTTTGGTGTAATAGGAATCCAGAGCCAGGAGCCATCCCGCGTGACTCCAAAACTTCGTGCCGGGATGTTTTTCAAAAATATCCACGAGCCTGTTTATTCCTTCAGCCATCGTTTTTGCATCCCCCTGATAGATTTCGATACAAGCGAGCTGGTACATCGCCGCGCCATAACAATTGTTCTGTTGCATCATGGCTTCACGAAAAAAATCTCTGGCGGTATTGTTGTCCCCTTGTTCTTTGGCGGCCATCCCGAGGTGATAGGCGGCCTCGGCAGCCCCCGCGGTTCCCCTGTAATCTTTCCAAATCATCTCAAAAGTGTCATTGGCCTGCTTCGTTTTTCCTTGGGTGAGGAGAAAATTTCCATAAAGAAGTCCGGCGGTCACACGGTTACTTATGCTGTTCGTATCGTTCTCAAGGAAAGTCTTGAGTCGGCGTTCCACTTCTTCCCCACGCGTCTCTGCGAGAATCAGATTTTGGCACATTGCCAGCTCGTTTTTTTGCTGTTCATCGGTTAATCGTATTGGATTTTCCCCGCCCGTCTGACTTGAGGACACGTTCGGAAGGGTGGTCGTCGTGCTCGTGAAATGAACGTCGGGAGAACCGGGAACCGGGCCTGTCGTGTAAGGATAAGCCAGATAGGAAGTCGAACCGGAAGAAGGCACCTGCCCCGCCGCAATTTCCGACATCGTTTGTTCCCAAAGCGTGCTATAAATATACTGACATTTGTCCAATTGCTGCCCCATGAAGATGCCCACATCGTTGGCATAACTTCTTTGGTCGTTTTTGGCGTAACATAGTGCAAGAAGCCGACAGGCTTCAAAAAAAGTCGATTCTGTAAGTGCTGATTGTGGAACTGCATAAGGGGTTTTCGTGATTACTGCCTTTCCGGTATAAGTGTGCACTCCAAGCAGTTCACCAAGAATACGGATCGTTTCGCTGTTTTGTCCCCGGACATCACAGAGTTTGGCACGAAGAAATTTGACCTCTTCCGCGATGTTGCTTTGGGAATTGATTTGGGAAACGGTCCGTTCCAGATCCAGCAAAACACCGTCGGCATTGGCATAGTCTTTTTTGTTGAAATAACAATTGAAAAGAAAAATACTATCTTCATTGAGTCGATAATAGGCCGGGTGTCCCGGTTGACCAATCTCCCGAATCACTTGCGTTATGGTACTGATCGCCTGATCGTATTGTCCCAGTTTTTCATAAGCCTTGGCCAAAAGGGCACGAACGTCGTGCCAAAGCACCAATTTTATGGGGTTGGGGTCGGTCGTCGCTGCGGGAAACAACGTCTGAAACGTTCTCAGACGGTCGACAACCTGTTGATAATTTCCCTGATTGAAATAAATATTGGCAATTTCAAACACACTTTCCGCTCCGTATCTCTCACTTCGCTGAGACACAAAAGAAGTGAATATCTGGATTGCCTCACTTGTGCTGCCAAGCTGGCCCAATGCCCAAGCACGAAAGAATCGACTGTAATCGGTGACAGAAGGGTCTGAAGAGGTCAGAGCAATGGCGGTATCGAAGAATTTCAAGGCCTCATCCGGTTTTCGTTCAATAACCGCAATATATCCCAACCTGTTTAGGGCATCCGGAGTTCGGGCATCATTGGGAAAATCCTGACAAAATTGTGCAAAATCCTGTTTGGCATAATCAAACATTTCCATCGCTTCCGTCATTTTGCCACTTTTAAGAAACTGGTCGGCCTGGATATGAGCAACTTCCGCCACGTAAAATTGGGCCATGGCATAAACTGGGTCGCTTTTTTTGGGGTTCCCCTGAGCATCCTTCTGCTCAAGAACGTAACCCAAATAAACGAGCCCTTTTTGTCCATAGTCCTTGGCGAGTGTTGGATTGTCTCTATTTTGCATGGCCAATTGAAGATTGGAGTATCCAAGATAGAACCAGACCTTTGACTTCTCGTAATTGGGAAAATCCTTGAGGAGTTGTTCCAACCGAGTGATCGCCCTGGCGTAATTTTTGTTATCGATGTCGCTTTTTGCAAAAGTGAACTCGGTTTCCTGCGCGAAAGCCCGTGACGCAACCAAAGTGAACAGAAAAGTCAGCAGAAAAAGAGCGGAAATGATCGTTTTTTTCATGGCAAATCGCAAAATCAATTTTAAGGGGAGCCGTTTTGCAAAAATACGCAAAACGGACACCGTTTTACCCAAAGAAAATGAACTCGCCGAGAATATATCAAATATGCCGAAAAAATAAAATAGGAATTTTACCGTTTCTTCCGCAGAACGTATTCAGAATCGGTTTTCCTATCTTTCGCAATCGACGCAACTTATTTCGGAACATGTCGCCCGTCAAACGGCAGGAAACGTCACCCTCCCGAGACAAGGACGACCTGGGTGGGACGAACGACGCGATCATAGAGTTTGAAACCGATTTGGGTTTCATAAAGTACGGTGCCCGGAGTTTGGCCGGCGCTCGGCATTTGCGAAATCGACTCGTGAATATTGGGATCAAACGGTTGCCCGATCGCTTCGATCCGTTCACAATGATGCCGTCTGAGGATTGCCGCAAACTGTTCGTGCATCATTTTGACCCCTTCGGTAAGCGTTTCGACATCGTGGGTGTTCTCGACCGCTTCCAAAGCACGCCCCATATTGTCCCAAATCGCGAGCATGTCACGGATCAAATCCATCGACGCATATTTTCGGATTTCATCCATTTCACGGGTTGCTCGTTTTCGGTAGTTGTCGAGCTCGGCATGAGCACGAAGCATCCGGTCGGTCGCCAATTGGAGATCGTCTTCAAGCTGGCGGACCGTTGGATCGGTGTCAATTTTTTTCTTCTTAGGCGGCGTATCCGTAAAAAGTGCGTCGTCTTTTGGCGGTTCCGGTGTCTTCATTTCTGCGGTTTTCTTCTTTTCGTGATGTTCCTGATGTTCGTTGTCGTGTTTTTTATGAGTCATGGTTTTTTTCCTTTTGGCGTCTTTTTTTCCATTTGTCGGTCGATCCAGCGGTCAAGTTCATCCCAATCGACCGGCGGGAGATCAGCCCGGTCAGGCCGGAGTTTTTCAGCACCGTGGATATAGACGTGAATAATCTCGTCGGCATGTTTTTCGGTGTTCCAAAGAAGCATGATCCGAATACACTTTTGCAACGCCCCGGGCACATTCATTTCGTGCTGACACATCAACGCGGCGTCCATCCAACCAAACTGTCTTGCGGCCAATGCCGGAAATTCGGCGTTGAGGTCCGGCGTCGTCGTAAAAAAAACACAAGCCACATCTGCCGGTTCGATCACGTTCTCCCGGATCATCAGTGCCAGCAGTTCCCGGGTCCCCTTGAGAATGGCCTCCCGAGTGTTTTCTTCCACCGTCGTTGCCCCACGTATTCCACGACATTGCATTTTTGCGTTCCTTGTCCTTGTTTATTACGTTTTTTACGGAAATTAGTATTCCTGCTCCCGTTTGAATTGATACAAGTCAATTTTTGGCCCTGTCACGTTCACGCCTGATGCAATCAACACATTTTTTGCTCGTTTTCTCAACATGGAACAAATGAATATATTCAGTAGAAAAGTACAAGCTCCAATTGCCCAAAATAGTGAGTAAATCCTATATTTCAGGAACCGTGCAAGTTGGAATACCAAAAAAACACCATAACATGTCAATAGCGTCAGCAGCAGGTGCAAAGGAACAATAATCCACACCATTATTCCTATAAAAAATAGTTCCACCGGCTCTTCAGTAGAAATCGGTTCCGGCCCTCCAATATACATAAAGAGGAACAAACATATCGTCAGGAACAGTAATAAAAGTAGGATAAAAAGCGGAATCCACCAAATAAGGAACCATCGAATCCGATTGTAATACCTCGCGATTTTGTACAAATCATATCTCTTTTCCCAAGTTTCATCGGGAATCACTTCCGGTGGAGCAAAAGGGTTGGTGTCGTCATCGAAATTCATGGTCACGGCCTCGCAAATATGCAAAATAAGCGAAAGAGAAACAAGATCATAATAACCCTGTTCCTCTTCGCTTTCACCACACACTCACTTTTGTTCCTTTTATTTTTTACCTTTCACCTTTCCTCTCTCACCTCGCACCTTTGTCTTTCCATCAATACATGTCGCCTGGGGGCATCGCCGGACCGGCTTTGTCCTCTTTCGGCATGTCGGCAACAAGGGCTTCACTGGTGAGCATCAGGCTCGAAACACTCGCGGCGTTTTGCAGGGCACTCCGGGCCACTTTGGTCGGGTCAATGACGCCGGCTTTGGTCAGGTCTTCATAAACGTCGGTCGCGGCGTTGTAGCCGAACGCACCTTTTCCTTCGGAAACCTTTTCGCAAACAATTCCGCCGTCTTTTCCGGCGTTCAGGGCAATCTGCATCAGCGGATAACGGCACGCTTTCAGGATGATGTTGTAGCCGGTTTGCTCATCGGCGGTGAGACCTTCCGGTTTGCTGCAAAGGTTCGCGGCACGAATCAGGGCGACACCACCACCGGGAAGAATTCCTTCTTCGACCGCCGCCCGGGTTGCATGGAGGGCGTCCTCAACGCGGGCTTTCTTCTCTTTCATTTCACTTTCGGTTGCGGCACCGACATTGACCTTGGCAACGCCGCCGGACAATTTCGCAAGTCGTTCTTCGAGTTTTTCACGGTCGTAATCGCTGGTCACGTTTTCGATTTCACGACGGAGTTGTTCGATCCGGCCTTTGATTTCATCGTTCTTGCCGGCACCTTCGATGATCGTCGTGTTGTCCTTGTCGATGACAATCCGCTTGGCGCGACCAAGATCGGTCAGTTCCGGCGACTCGACTTTGCGTCCGAGACTCTCAAACAGCACTTCACCGCCGGTCAGAATGCCGATGTCCTCAAGCATCGCCTTGCGACGGTCGCCGTAACCGGGTGCTTTCACGGCACAAACCTTCATCGTGCCACGGAGCCGGTTGATCACAAGTGTTGCAAGTGCTTCCCCATCAACATCTTCCGCGATAATCAGCAGCGGTTTGCCCGTGTTGACGACTTTTTCGAGAATCGGGATCATCTCCTTGATGTTGGAGACTTTTTTCTCGCTAAGCAGCACGTAAGCATCTTCAACCACGCATTCCATTTTCTGCGGGTCGGTCACGAAATACGGCGAGAGGTAGCCGCGATCAAACTGCATTCCCTCGACCCATTCGACTTCGGTCGCGAGGCTTTTTCCTTCGTCGACGGTGATGACGCCGTCTTTGCCGACCTTTTCCATGGCGTCGGCGAGAAGATTTCCGATTTCCATGTCATTATTTGCGGCAATGGCCCCAACCTGGGCAATCTCTTTCTTGCTGTTCTTGACCGAAACGGACATTTTCTTGAGTTCGGCAATCACGTCTTCGACGGCGCGGTCGAGGCCCTGCTTCATTTGCAGCGGATTGACTCCGGCGACAACGGCTTTCATCCCTTCGTTGAAAATCGCTTCCGCGAGAATCGTCGCGGTTGTGGTTCCGTCACCGGCGACATCCCCGGTCTTCGACGCAACTTCACGGACCATTCGGGCGCCCATGTTTTCATAGGTGTCTTCCAGATCAACCTCTTTCGCGACGGTCACGCCGTCCTTTGTGACGGTCGGGGCACCGAAACTCTTCTGAATAATCACGTTACGTCCACGCGGTCCGAGGGTCACCTTCACCGCCTTGGCCAGCTTCGAAACGCCCCGACGCAGTGCCTCCCGCGCTTCCTGATCAAATGCAATCATTTTCGCCATTGGTCTATTTCTCCTTATTTTCCTTAAGTTATGCTTTATGTTTATTATAAAGGTGAGAATTGAAAAAAGAGCAAAAATTCACTATTTCATTCATCTCCCCAATTTTTCCCTTTTTTACAAAATCACCGCCAAAATGTCGCTTTCGCGCATGAGGAGGAGTTCGGAATCGCCGACTTTGAATTCCTCGCCGGCATAAGAGAGGAAGACAACCCGGTCCCCTTCATGCACCTGGAACGTGCTCCGAGTGCCGTCATCAAGGACACGACCGTCACCAATGCTCACGACGACTCCGCGAGCCGGTTTGTTCTTGGCGGTATCGGGAAGATAGATTCCCCCGGCGGTTTTCTCTTCCGACTCTTCCCGACGAACGACAACGCGGTCGCCGAGCGGCTGAATTTTCATTCCACAACACTTGCTGTCTGATTTGCATCCGCAATTTTCAGCTTTTTTCTTGGCCATCTCTCAAAAATCCTCCAAAAAAGTTAAAGAAAGCGAAGGTTTCAGTAACTTTGATAACCGTTCGCCGGTATTTTATGTCAATTCGACACTTTCATTTTATCGTTACAAGCTTTTACGCAATCGTCGTGCCAGAAATGTTGTCTTTCTGCAACATGTTTGTAATTATAGAGTTGCACGTTCATGTTTTTTATCATAAAATTTCAAGCATCGCTTTTGTCCATAATTCTGCCAAATTGGCAGATTGGATTTCAATCAATATATCCAACTCTTCCCCCCTACGTTTTTTCGGCAAAAATCTCTATAATTACGTTTTATTTATAACTGTTCACAATGGTAACACTCCAATGTCCGGTCCGTTTGACTCCTATTCATCGTTTGAATTGAACAATCAAGGTTATTTTTATTCCCGGCTTGCCGCTTTAGAGGAGCAGGGACTCACGAAACTGGCTGATTTGCCGTTTTCGATTCGGGTGCTGCTCGAATCGGTGCTCCGAAATTGCGACAGCTTCGAGGTGACCGAAGACGACATAAAAAACACCGCGGCGTGGTCACCGGATATTTCCGGAGACGTTTCGATTCCGTTCAAGCCCGCCCGGGTCATTTTGCAGGATTTTACCGGTGTCCCGGCTGTCGTCGACCTCGCCGCCATGCGCGACGCCATGAACCGGACCGGGGACAACCCGAAAAAAATCAATCCTCTCATTCCGGTTGATCTGATTATCGATCACTCTATTCAAACGGATTCGTTCGGCACGGAATCGGCAATGAAAGAGAATCTTGATCTGGAATTCGAACGGAACAGTGAGCGGTATGCCCTTTTGCATTGGGCACAAAAAGCGTTCGACAACTTCCGGGTGATTCCTCCTTCGGTCGGGATCATTCACCAGGTGAATCTCGAGTATCTGGCCGATGTTGTGACCACGAAATTTTGTGAAAAGGTGGACAACGGTTATTTGATTGCGTTTCCGGATTCCGTTTTCGGCACCGACAGTCACACGGTAATGATCAACGGACTCGGCGTTTTGGGCTGGGGGGTCGGCGGAATCGAAGCGGAAGCCGTCATGCTCGGACAGTCGTATTCGATGCTGTTGCCTGAGGTGATCGGCTTTGAATTCACCGGAAAACTTTCCGCCGGAACAACGGCGACTGATCTTGTCCTTACCGTGACAGAAATCCTTCGTAAAGAGGGGGTCGTCGGCAAGTTTGTCGAGTATTTTGGTGAAGGCGCCGCAAATATGCCGGTCGTCGACCGGGCGGTTATCGCCAACATGGCCCCTGAGTATGGCGCCACGATGGGCTTTTTCCCGATTGATGAAAAAACGATTGAATTTCTGCGTGAAACAGGACGTGACGACAAACAGGTGCAGCTTGTCGAAACTTATGCGAAACGACAATCATTGTTCCGGGAGAAAAATGCACCGATCCCCAGGTACACCAAAACATTACGGCTCGATCTTTCGACCGTCAAGCCGTCCCTGGCCGGTCCGAAACGTCCTCAAGACCGGGTGCTCCTTTCCGACATGAAAACGACGTTCCAGAAATCATTGACGGCTCCCACCACGGAACGAGGTTTCGGGCTTTCACAACAAGAACTCGCAAAACAAGGGAAAGTTGACGGTCCAATGATTTCTCACGGCGCTGTTGTGATTGCCTCAATCACCAGCTGTACAAACACCAGCAATCCGAATCTGATGATTGCCGCCGGACTTTTGGCCCAAAAAGCGGTCGAAAAGGGGCTTCAGGTCAAACCATGGGTGAAAACGAGTCTTGCCCCAGGAAGTCGGGTCGTCACTGACTATCTGCAAAAAGCGGGACTTGAACCGGCGCTCGAAAAACTCGGTTTCCATACTGTCGGTTATGGTTGCCTGACGTGTATCGGAAACAGCGGGCCGCTTCCGGAAAATGTAGCCGCGGCGATTGTGAAAAATGATCTTGTCGCCGCCGCCGTTTTGAGTGGAAACAGGAATTTCGAGGGACGGGTCAATCCGCTGGTCAAGGCGAACTATCTGGCCAGTCCGCCGCTTGTCGTCGCTTATGCACTTTCAGGAACCGTTGATTTTGACATGGAAAACGATCCGATCGGACATGATTTTTCCGGAAAACCTGTCTATTTACGTGACATTTGGCCGACCGATGAGGAAATCGCAAACGCCGTCAGGATGACGATGAATCCGGACCTCTACCGGGAACGTTACACCAAAGTCTCGGAGGTTTGCCCTCAATGGAACGCCATTCCGATGGTTCCGTCCGAACTTTTTGCCTGGGACAAAAACAGTACTTACGTGCAGGAACCCCCATTTTTGGCCGACCTGACTGTTTTGGTCAATACAACTACATCAGCAGACATGACGGCCGAATCAAAATCGGTGACTCCGATCAAAAACGCAAGATGTTTGATTGTTCTCGGCGATTCGGTGACGACCGACCATATTTCGCCTGCCGGGTCGATCAAACCGGACAGTCCGGCGGGGTGTTATCTCCGGGAACATGGTGTCGCGCAGAAAGATTTCAACAGTTATGGTTCCCGTCGCGGCAACGACCGGGTCATGACCCGGGGAACATTCGCCAACATCAGAATTCGCAATTTTCTCGCCCCGGGAACCGAAGGAGGCGTCACGCGGCATTTGCCTGAAGGAGTCACCATGTCGGTGTTCGAGGCCGCAGAAAAATACCGTCAGGAAAACGTTCCGCTGGTACTCCTCGCCGGAAAAGAATATGGAACCGGCAGCAGCCGCGACTGGGCCGCCAAAGGAACCATGCTTCTCGGCGTCCGGGCAGTCATTGCCTCCAGTTTTGAACGGATTCATCGCGGCAATCTCGTCGGCATGGGAGTCTTGCCGCTCCAGTTCGAATCAGGGACCACCTGGCAGTCCCTCGGATTAAACGGCGAGGAAATATTCGACCTGGAAACGATAACACCGGACTTTGCGCCGGGAAGCAACATGACGGTGACGGCAACCAAACCCACCGGTGAAAGGGTCGTATTTTCCGTCAAGGTTCGAATCGATACCCCGATAGAGGTGATTTATTACCGCAACGGAGGCATTTTACCCACCGTCATCCATAAACTGGCTGCAATCAAATAATCGTAAAAACGTAATATCGGAAAACCCACGTGTCATCGCTTTTTGTCATACTTGGAAACAATCAGGGATGTCGCTACGAGCTGCTGAAAAATGCGGTGACCATCGGACGTGACCCATCGAACACCCTTTGTCTGAAAGACGGGGAGGCGTCACGGTTTCACGCGGAAATTCAGCATACCGAACATGGTGACACGCTCAAGGACCTTAACAGCTCGAACGGGGTTTTCCTCAACGCCAGACGAGTCCTTGAACAAAAACTGCAAAACGGCGACCAGATTCAGATCGGTCGGACACTCTTTCTTTACACGCGTCCTGTCGAGGAGATTCCTCATGATTCCGCGACGTCCACGCCCAGTGTTCACTTCGAACAGGATGAAGAAGAAAAGAACCCCGCCCGAATCATTCATTCGGTCAAGCAGGAAGAAGGAAGCCATATTTTCGACCATGCCGTTGGAACGCCGGAGTTTTCCTGGTTTGCCAAAACCCGGAATCATCTCCAGATGATGTATCACACGACGCTGGTCATCAGTCAGACGCTCGACATTGACCGGCTTTTGCAACGAATCCTCGAATTGATTTTCGAATGGGTGCAGGTCGACCGCGGTTGCGTGCTGCTGTTCGACCCGGAGGGAAAAAACCTTGTCCCCAAAGTCACAAAAACACGGAAACAGGTTCCTCACAATGTACGCATGAACATCAGTCGCCGGATTCTCGAATATGTGATGCAGAAACAGGAAGGCGTGCTCACCAGCGACGCCCAAAAAGACGAACGCTGGCCCGCCGACGGGAGTATCGTCAACATTGGAATCCGCGAGGCGATTTGCGTGCCGATGCAGGGTCGTTACGGTGTCGTGGGGGTCATTTATATCGACACAACGACACTGCCGCAGGAGGCCGTCAAACTCAAGCCCAATGAGACGAAAAACCTGACCACGGATCACCTGAAACTGATGATCGCCATTGCCCATCAGGCGGCGCTTGCCGTGGAAGACACCCGGTATTATCTCGGCATGGTCCAGGCGGAGCGACTCGCCGCGGTTGGTCAGACGGTTGCCATTCTTTCCCATCACATCAAAAATATCCTTCAGGGCATTAACAGCGGAAGCTATCTCATTGAAAAGGGGCTTGCCGACTCGAATCATGAGATGATCGCCACAGGTTGGCAGATTGTCGAGAAAAACCAGAACAAAATTTCCGACCTCGTGTTGGACATGCTCACGTTCAGCAAATCGCGGGAACCAAACATCGCCATGGACGACATCAACCGTGTCGTTGCCGACGTCGTGGAACTGATGGGGGGACGTGCAAGAGAGATGAATGTTGTGTTTTCCTGGCACCTTAAAGAAGCGATTCCCGAGTTTCCTTTTGATGCCGAGCAGATTCACCGGGCAATCACCAACGTCGTGACAAACGCCATTGATGCCGCTTGTCATCCTGATCATGAAACCGACGACAATCGTTTTCCGCAAGTCGAAATGTCCACCGAATGGGTCGAAAACTCAAGAACCGTCCGGATTGTGGTTGACGACAACGGTCCCGGCATTCCGTCCGACGTTCGGGACACGCTTTTTCGACCGTTTCTCTCGCACAAAAAGAGGATGGGAACCGGTCTCGGCCTTGCCGTCACGCAAAAGATTCTCCAGGAACATGAGGGGAATATCCTCATCGAAACATCCCCATTCGGCGGCGCACGTTTCATCCTAGAACTGCCGATGGAACTCAAGGAAAAGTCCCAAAACTAAAGCATCAAACGTTCAAGTTTGATTTCAAGTCTGATGAGTCTGATTCCAACCCCGACAGGCAATCGCGGCTGCACCGGCCAAAGCGGCATCCGTCCCGAGAAGGGTCTTTTCGATCAAAATCTGCGGGTTGGCTTTGCGAAAAACCTGTCGGTCGAAGGTCCGTTTCAGTTCCGGATAAAAAAGCTCAAACGATTCACTGACACCTCCGCCAAGGATCACTTTTCCGAGATTGAGCAGGTTTGTCGCCGCGGCAATCGCTTTCCCAAGATAATAACCGGTCTTCTCGAAGGCAAAAATTGCGTCACGATCTCCTGATTTCGCAAGATTCGCAATTTCCAGGGCCGTCCGGACAAAACCGGTCTGTTTTTGATAACGTTTGAGAATCCCCGGCCCTGCGGCTTGAGCTTCCAGACACCCGAAATTCCCACAACCGCAGGCAATTGCATGTTCCGTATCCTCCTCCACGCAGAAATGTCCGATTTCCCCGGCATTTCCGACCGACCCGGTAAAAACCTCGTTGTTGAGAACCAGGCCGCCGCCGACACCGTTACTGACGGTCACCCAGAGAAAATGTTCTTCATCACGAGTCGCCCCGAAGTATTTTTCCGCAAGGGCACAAGCATTGACGTCATTTTCAATAAACACGGGCTTGTTCAGTTCCTCGCGGAAAATCCGGGCTATCGGCAGATTGCCAATTCCTGAGAACGGGGCATAAATCCAAATTCCGTCTTTGGGATCGGCAAGTCCCGGCACATTGATACCGACCGCCTGAATCTCTTCATGTTTTTCCTCGAAGAGTTCATGGAGAGTTTCGCGGATCAGGGTGAGAACATCATCGACCGTCGCCGTGGGAGCAACCGGTCGATGTTTTTTCCGCGCCAGACTCCAGGAAAGCCGTTTCTGAGGATCAGTTCGGATTTCCCCCACCGCCGACAGGACTTTTGAACCGCCAATATCAATGGAAAGAATGGAAAGCATGTTTTCTCACAATGCTAACATGATTTTTCATTTTTTCGCCTCTGTAATCACTCCATAATACCGGCACATCCAATAGGGGAGCAGAAATTCTTCACCGGCCAGTTGAGTTCTGCCGTCATTTCCGCCGTCGAGGTCAAAACCATTGGCATTGTGACGCATCATCGGCGCTTCTCCCTGCGTGAGGAGAGTTTCCGTCCGTTGATCCCGGAAGTTGATCAACGGGTCGCGTGAAAGAAGCACAATATCTTTGCGGTGTGAATTTCTCATCCGGTATCGCGTGAGGTCCATGTTGAACTCACGGAGCCACCAAAGCGTCGAATCCAGGTCGATCGTCCCGGAAATGGCATACGGGATGACGTTCCATAAGGCGTTTCGTTCCGGTGCTTCGATTTCCCAATGGTCGGCGGTAATCCACTTGGAAAGTTCTTCCAGGTCCGGATTGAACGCGGTGTCGTGGAGTACCCAATAGGTGAGGAACGCCATTTCGTCGTCCGAGTGGTTCCAGTCTTCTCCCAGGGTGATTCCCATATTCTTGAATCCGGTGGTGTACTGCACGTCTTTCATCGGAATGTGCATGTTTTCCATGTATCCCCATTCGTCGAAGAGCCGGAACGCTTCGGTTTTGTAAATCTCTTTGCCGGTCAGTTTGTAACCGAGCTGAAACATGGCCGTGATGAGGACGCTATTGAGCTTCCGGTCGAACTGCGTTTTGGCAAATCGGTTGACGTAGTCTTTGTGCCAGCGTCCCCAGAGCGTCGGCTTGCCGTCATAGTCGATGAAATAATAATCGTTATCAATCACATGAGTCAGCATGACGTCGATATAGTCGGCAACTCGTTTCTTCTCTTCCGGGGTTTGGACGATGAATTTATCCATCAGTGCGGCCACAAAAATGTAGCCGACCACCTCGTCGGTGCTGGTGGTCCCTTTCCAGACCCAATCTTCGTCCGGAGCATCCCGCCACTCGACGACACTGGTGGCATAACCTTTTCGCTCAAATGTCCGCGCCGAAAAACCGGGAACATTGTGAATCGAGAGATTCCGCTCGAAAGCCTCGAACGATTCCCAGATATTACGCCTTGCTTTTTCGTCCCCGGTCACGAGGAAGCGGAACACCTGACTGCCGAGATACATCGACGTCCAGAGTCCGTCATTGTCGTCGTCGCGAAGAGAACTTGTGGTCGGATCACTCGGGTCGACAAGTGAAGATTCAACCGACCAACCGAAACGCATGTGATATCTTTCAAGATGCTTTTGGATTTTTTCCGCTTTTTCCGCGAGAGTCTGTGTGACATACCGGATTTCATTGAGTCCGGTTTCGGTGAGCAGGTAAATGTTGCCTTCGGAGTCGGCGGCAAGGTCGCTCACCTTGTTGTCGCTAAGCCAGCGTTTCCAGGCAAAATAACGGAAATTTTCCCCTTCTTTGACAAATGCCCCTTCCTTGCTTGCAAACCAGAGGTTTCCGCCGACATTGAGCATCGCGGTGATCTCCGGAACCGGGAGTCTCTTATCGACCGGATCGGCGGCAGTTCCGTCGAACAGAATGCTGTAATAGCCGTTGGTTGTTCCGATGTAAATTTTATCGGCATCGAACGCCACAGCGGTCATGTTCTTGCCCTTGTGGACGGGTTTCCACTCCTGTCCGACGAGACGGTAAAGCGTTTCTCCGGAAAGGTAGTAAAAATCATTGCCAACGACGCAAAACTTCACCAGCGTCTCCTTGGGTCGGGGAAAATCCGCAATTTTTTCATTCCGGTGAAACATGGTGCAACCGTCATTCCCCAAAAGCAGGATGTCGTAATTGACGTTGACGAGAATTTGCTGATATTTGTTCTCCGGAATCCGCCCTAAGATCGTGCCGGCATGGGCGTTTGACAAATACCTGGTCGGATAAAGGTAATAAAGGTAGCCGGTTCCTTCCTGCACGCACACGTCCACGGGCATCTTGTCGGCCAGCGGAGCAAAGGTGTAATCTTTCGCAAGAATCGCCTCCGGAAAATCACGGGCAAGTCCCTGATCCGTGAGCACGTAAACATTGTCCCGATAGTCGACCACCACTTTTTTGAACTTGGCGCCGGTCATTTTTTCGTTCAGCTTGAATTTGACGGAAGTCGCCTGACGAAAAGGAACGTCTTCCACAGGAAGCAAAGGCGCATCCCCGGCAAAACTGCCCCCTCCCCTGAAAAACATGGTGAATATCATCGCGGCAAGAAAAACGTTTCTGTTCATTGTTGAACCCCCTTGGTGTTATCAGATTATCATATTAAAAACAAACCAAAATTCGTTATTTTAAAGTTTAAAGTTATTTAAGTTGTCCGATTCGTGAAAACGGAGAATAAATCCAAATGGCACGACCGATGATGTCTTTTCGCGGAATTGGGCCATAAACACGACAGTCAAAACTCACGGGGGAGTTATCCCCAAGGAGAAAATATTCATCAGGACCAAGTGTAATCGGAAACGAAACACCTGCATCCATGTATCGAGTATCCAAATCCTTCAGATTCAAGTAGCCGGAATAACCGGCCTGACGTGATGCCATGACCTGAAAGATCGGAGGGTCGGTCAATTTTTCGCCGTTGACCAAAACATCAGGAGATTGAATCTCGACGGTTTCCCCCGGAAGTCCGACAACCCGTACCACAAAGGTCGTCGGAGGGGCGTCGGGTACGATGTGATCGGTTCGAAGGAGAACAAGCTCCCCCCGCTTGGGATTCCGGAAGCGGTAAATCCATTTGTTGACAATAATTTGATCCGCGACATCAATCGATGATTGATCCTGAGAAAATTCAGGAAGAGATGAACTCGTGGAAGATGGGGCAAGTAACGTCGGCTCCATCGACTTGCCACTGATCTGATATCTTTCGGTAAGATATGTTCTGGCCAGGAAAACATTGAGGTTACCAAGCAAGACATTAAATCCGACGATAAAAACAATGAGAAAAATCCACCCAAGACAACTGAGTTTGAGAATTGACCGGTAGGAAAACTTTAACACGGCAATATACCAACCAATCATGACAACCAGACAGAGTAGCGTCATCCACAAGAAACCGGTTCCCGGCAATCCTGCCAGAAAAAGAGTCAGTAATCCGAGAATCATGCCACTGAGAAACCAGCAAATTCCCATCTTTCGTTTTCCACACAAAACATGAGTGATTCCCGGGAGAAAAAACGTCAAAACCACCCCGATCCATTTTGTGTGGAGCCGTTCCGGTACAGGAGTTTGATGCAAACCACCATTTTCCGAAACGGTTCTTTCAGCGTTTTGAGACATACAATTTTCCTGGCAATTTTACGAGTTGTTTCACGAAAGGACGAAATCGCGATTGGCGAAATCGAATTTGACGACTTTGTTTTCCCGGTGTGAGATGATCCCCATCGAAAGCGGGGCCTGGACCTTGACGGCCAGATCAATCGAACAGTACGGCTGTTCCCGCGTTTTCACGCAGTCCAGCAGGTTTTTCCAAAGCCGGCCGGTGTCTCCCATGCCGCTCCAGGGAAGCACGATTTCATCCCCCTGATTCGGTACGATCCGGATGCCCGGCGAGTTGGCCTGTTCAATGTGTTTCCAGAGAATGAGCCCTTCGGTCCCGCGAATCAGCGTGTCGATCGCGGTGTGGTGCGAAAGCGAGTTGAGCATGACCACGCTCGGACCGTCTTTGTAGTCGGCGATGATGTTGCATTGATCGGGCACTTCACGGCTGTACTGGAATGTTCCGCCGCCTCCGAAAACACGTTCCGGAAAGTCGAGGTCGAGGATGCAAAACGCCGGGGTGAAGACGTGAACCAAAAGGTCGGTTGACGGGCCGCCGGCGTAGTCCCACCACAAGCGCCACTGGAAAAACCGCTCGACACTGAAGTCGACCTTCGGGGAATCCCCAAGAAAACGATTCCAGTCAAGATCGGGGCCTGGTTTGGCGTCCGGGTCGGGAATCGGCATCCGTTCCCCCCAGTCGCCGCGACGAAAATAACCGCATTGAACATGAACCGGTTTTCCGATGATGCCGTCTTTGATCATCTGGCGGACTTTGGCGTAATTGTCGTCGGCCATGTATTGCGTTCCGACCTGGACCAGCCGCTTGTTTTTGTCGGCGGCCTCTTGCATTTTTTTGGCGAGTCCGAACTGATTCCAATGGGTCAACGGTTTCTCGCAGTAAACATCTTTCCCGGCATTGAGCGCATCGATCGTTTGCGGGGCATGATGGGCGTCGGGCGAAGCGATACAAACGAGATCGACATCCTTATCCTGCAAAAGTTCTTCGTGGGCCATATACATTTTGGCCCCACCTGTCGCTTTGGATGCCGCTTCGAGTCGGGGACGGTAAACATCGCAAACAGCCACCGGTTGCGTGATTCCCTGCTCTGTGTACTTGTTGACCGTCTTGATGTGCGACTCGCAACGACCGCCGGTCCCGATGAATCCGACGCCGATTCGGTCGTTTGCTCCCTGGGCACTTGCCGGAATCACCGACACTTGCGGAGCCGCAAACGCCGCGGCAACGATTCCGGTCGTTTTCAGGAAAGACCGTCGTGAGGTCAACATGTTTTTGGCATTTTTATCATTTTTGTTCATTGGAAAACTCCTTCAAGGGTTGAGGTAATTTATCGACAAGCCATTTTCGATAAGTAATGTTCACGTCTTCGGAAGTCTGCTTTCCTTCCCAAACGGCGACACCGTAACAGAACGTCACCGCTTGTCCCTGATCCAATTCAAGAGGTTCACGGTAAAGATTGACCGTGGCCGAGAGATAGGCAAATGCACTTCCATTCCCCATCGTAAAGGCAAGCATTTGTCGGGGATTTTTCGGGGAATCGAACAACGCGACCGTCACCGGTTTGCCTTCGAGGTCGGCGGTGTAGGCCATCCATTTACAGGGCGTCAGTGTTTCGTCACCGCCACCAACTTTTTCCGCAGTTCCCGGGTCACCGATAAAGAACTCGCCTCCTTTGTCCATCGACGCGTCGAACCGCATTCCGAGTCCGTGATAATGATTCCCGCCAAGAACGGCTTTCTCTTTTCCTTCCGGCACGAAAAACTGTGACTCCCAAGTGAGCAGTCGCGGGGTTTTTTTGCCCTCCATGGCCTGGACAATGACCGCCCTTTTCTCCTTAAGTAAAACATTTTGAGAACCGTCGACCCAGTCGAGATCGACTTTTGTACTATATATCTTGCCCTGGGGTTGCCCCCCCACCACGGTCACTATCCCGAAACGCGGTTCGCCGACCACAATCTGTTTGCCGAACGTGTCGTCAAACTCTTCCCAGAAGTTGACGCCATCGACTTTGATGGCAAACATCAATCCGTGATGATGGATATGATCCGACGGTGAGTCACGGAGAACGTTTCGACCTTCCGGGGTGCAAAGGACGTCAATATACGGCTTGAATTTGATGTCTTTCAGCTTGAAATGAGAGACGTCTTTGTCCACGGCATCATTTTGAGCAAACGCAAACGTCATGCTGATGCCGAGAAGGGCGAAAAATAAAAGAGTCACGTTTTTTTTCATAAAAATCTTCCTCCGTTACATCGTTTCTAATAAAATGCCAAACTGATTCGGCTGTTATTGATGGATTGCTGTTGTTATCGATTGATTTGTAAGTTGACCGGCGAATAGGGTTTGATGTCAATGGAAAATACGCCGTCCGTCACCGGGATTTCCTCACCGATTGCGCGGCCGCGCAAGTCGCAAGGAGTCACCGTTTTGACCTTAAATTCCCAGGGAAGCATCACATTGACCGTCGGGTTGTCGCGTCCAAGTCCGGCCATTTCCCACATCCGGAGCATCAGTTTTCCGGTGTCCGGATCATCGCCGAACGACGTGATGTTGATTCCTTTGCGATTGATGTGAACTCCAATCATACATCGCGTCACCGCTTTTTCCAAAATCAGGTCATTCGGCGGAAAATTCAGTGCCAGTGTTTCCAGCGACGGCGTGATGAGCGAACTTTCATTGTCGTATTTGTCGAACGTCCAAAGCACGAATGAGGCGGTAACGTCCCCCTGGTTCCACAACCGGAAATTCGTCGTCCACTGGTTGTTAAACAGGTTGAAATACAAATTCGCTTTGGTCGGAACATAATCCTTGGAGAATTTCCAGCAACCCGGCTCGCCGAGGGAAACAAGCGGCGCGTCAAGCGGGCAAATTCCGACCCCGTAACCGTCGTCGCCAAACATGGCAACACCGGTTTGCAGCCACTGCAAATGCCGGTTGGTTCCGGGCACAATATCGCGTGCCGGATCAACAATCCCGCCGAGTCGTCCCAGCCGGAATTGCGGCGAGTCGATATTCAGCGGAAAACAGAAATATCCCGCTTCCGGCCACGTGTCGGGCTTTTTGTCGATTCCCGTGAAAGTGAAGTGAACTTCCGGACGGTACATGTCCAACGAAATGACCACCATTGTCACCCTGGAAAACGGAAGTGCATCATCTTTCCGATAAGAAATGAAAACCGCGGGACTTCCATACTCTTTGCCGATAATACACTGAGCACCGGAACAACCGGACAAAACACGTTGTTCCGGAACATCTTTGGGGAGATTCCCCTTGGTGAACTCGCTGAGTACCCAAACCGGGAAATCAACGCAATAGTCGCGCATGAAACGTTCACACATTTCTGCGCTGGCCCGTTGATACATGAAGCCGAGTCGTTCACTCTTTTCTTCCTGCCGGATCAGTTCACGGTTGTTTTTCAGGTCAAAAAGCGACTTGATTTCTCCGGTTTTCCCATCGACTTTCAACCGGAAAAACGGTGATTCAATCGTTGCCTCACGACCGGCAATCATCTCGAACATTCTGGCCGGAAAATTGTTTTTGTGAATGACAACCTGACCAGGAATCAACTCATCTCCCTGAGATGTTTTGAGATTCCAGGGCAAAGGGTTGAAATAACCAATGACCTGAGGTCCACATTGCGATTTTATGACATCGGTACCAATTCCTTTTGCGGCATTTCGGATGTCATCGGTCTTTTCTTCCCAGGAAAGCATCATCCGTTTTTGTGATTCGCTGAAATTTTGCGATTCCCAGAGTTTTTTCCAGTCGTCGCCGTAGGGAAGCGACTCCCCTTTGTTGTAATCGCACATCCAGGCCAGCGCGGCACCCCAGGTATGTTCGCCATACAAAAGCGACTGTTCCCGGGCATCGGCGATTTGCTTTGGCGTCGAAAGATTCTCTTGTTCGCTTAGATTTTCTTGTTCGTTTGCATAAATCCGATAAAGTGTCCCGAGAATTTCGGTCGAACTGAGCTGTTCATGGACGGCACGGGCAAAACGCTGTCCTTCCGGGTCGCACATTGGGCCGTGAATCCACGTGTCGGGCATGTCGCCTGTCACGACGGGGATTTTCGAGAGGTCTTCCTTTTCGAGAATCGCATTACCGAAGTCCGACAAACGGCCGATCCGGACCTTAACCCCGGGATACTTTTCGGCGCATTGCCGGAACAGTTCCTCAATCTCTTCGGCACGCGGCGGACCGTGATTGTCACCGGTATGAATCAGGCCAAGCCAGGTTTGATACGGCCAGTCTTCCGGCGGATCAATTCCGCTTCCGTAACCGTTGACGTGCATCGTGAGTACCCGGGAACCGTCGGGGCCTTCACGAAAATAAAGAAGCGGCACGTCCGGGTCACCGCTTCCCGAGTTGGTCCCCTCGTGCATGAACGTGATTCCCGAATGGGCCAATAGCGTCGGCAAAAACCAACTGTGACACGGCACGTCGGTCATCTTGGCATCGGTCGGAAGTTCGAGTCCGTACTGTTTGGCAAAGTTGCTCGAAAAACGCAAACCGCGAACCAAATCCTCTTCGACCAGCGTTTCGGTATGTGTCGTAAACGGCAAGGCATGAACGGCAAATCGGCCTTCACGAATGGCCTTGTCGAGCCTCGCGGCACGTTCCGGCGTCTGATTTTCCAGGATTTTCGCCATCGGCCAGCCGGGAACGGTCCAGATGAACTTTTTTTCCTCCGGGAGACTCTCCGCCGCGTCAACGACATCAAGCGCCTTGTCAATCATCTCCGTCTGGTAATAATCAACGACCTCCGACACCAGTTTCGTGTACCCGATATCGAAATGTGTTTTGAAAACGAGGATAATTTCCTTAACAGGTAAGGATTTTTCTTCAGACGCCTTTATGAAAGTCGATAAAGTCGAGGTGAAAAGAATTGCAAAAATCGACAACATAATACGCTTCATCGTCACGTCTCCGGTTTTTTGTCCGTTCTTTGGTCTCATCCATGTTTTTCTGTCTGCGCCTTCCTGTCCAGTCTAACGTAACCGGAAATCAAACTCAACAGGGTGCCAGCATTTTCAGGACATTTTCACGGTTGACCGGCATGATGACACCATGTTCCGTCACGATTCCGGTGATCAGTTCCGCCGGAGTCACGTCGAACGCCGGATTGTAGATTCGGATACCATCGGGAGCCGTCTGCAAACCGAACCCGTGACTGATTTCCCGGGGATCACGTTCCTCAATCGGGATCAGGCCTCCATGTTCCAGGGAAAGGTCGAACGTGGAAGCCGGTGCCGCGACATAAAAAGGAATATTGTGCGCTTTTGCAGCAATTGCGACGCCAAAAGTTCCGATTTTGTTGGCCGTGTCTCCATTGGCGGTGATCCGGTCGGCCCCGACGAAAACGGCATTGATTTTTCCCTGTCGCATAACCATTGCGGCCATGGAATCACAGATTATCGTCACGTCAATTCCCCGCTGATGCAGTTCCCAAGCGGTCAGTCGCGCCCCTTGGAGCAGCGGTCTTGTTTCATCAGCATAAACGTGAATTTTCTTTCCCGCTTCGTTTGCCGCAAAAAACACGGCCAATGCCGTTCCGTAGTCAGCTGTTGCGAGTCCCCCGGCGTTGCAATGGGTGAGTAGTGAATCACCATTTTTGACAAGTTCGGCACCATTTTTTCCGATGGCCCGACAAATCCGGCGATCTTCATCATGAATCGCCTTTGCTTCGTCGAGCAGTTTTTCGGCCAGTTGGACGGTCGAACAGCTTCCCCGATGTTTTTCGGCAACCGTTTTCATGCGGTCCAATGCCCAGAAAAGATTGACCGCCGTCGGGCGACTTGACGCAAGATACGCGAGAGAATCGGTCAGTTTTTTGAAGAACTCCTCTTCACCCGGCTCATTTTCATCCGGTTTATTTCCTTCGGCAAATAACGGTTGCAAACCAACACAAACCCCATAAGCGGCGGCAATCCCAATGGCCGGGGCACCACGGACCCGAAGCATCTTGATCGCTTCCCAAACGGTTTCAATGGTCCGGCACTCAATCTGCTGAAGCTGTGTCGGAAGGAGTGTCTGGTCGATCATCCGGAGATGTCCGTTTTCAAAATTTTCTCCGTCAATCCAGGACAACGTTTCAATGTTATGCAAATGTGTCATTTAAAAAGTACTAGGGAAAAGTGGAAAGGTAAAAAGGGAAAGGTCATTTGCCAGCAGACGTCCCAACCGCTTGCGTTACGGGATCAAACGCCCGTGCGTTTGCCCGCCGGGAAGCATTTTTAAACGTCCTTTGCTATGTGCGTTCACAGTTAGTCAATTTGGAAAGTTGTGAAACATTACACCATAGGACGTTGAAAAGTGTCTCCGACGGGCAACGTGCCGTTGCATCGCCCAGCGTGCCGCTGGACCGCATTATTCCTCGCGGGTTTTATACCGAAGCCGGTATACCTTCGCTTCGTTACGGCCGGACACTACTGCCAAAACTCTTATGCGACGACCAATAATATAGAGGGGAATCATAAAAACTAAACAGGGGAGTCGTAAAAAACCAAAACACGGTCGAATTGCAACGCGGCAAGGTCACTTCGGCGAATCATGAAATAAAGGAAACCGTTGAGAAAGGGTATCTCTTCAAGTGAATATTGGAGCAATAAAAGGAAAGGTTCCTCCGGCTGATCCGGCTCTTTTTCCTTGAAAACGCAACGGCATTCCTCGAAAATATTGAGGTGATTTGAATTTGGCTCACCAAACATGATATGGGAAAACGTCGGCACAAGTTCCTGGGTATGAAATTCGATGATTTTCATGTAATCTTCGTAGTCCATCGCGGAAGTGCCGGAATTACGGTCCAGCACATCACAAAGGGCGTCCAGACCGACATTCCACGATTGTTCCAGCTTCAATTTGTTGACTTCCAGATGCAAAATGTGGGACAAACCTTTCGGAAATGAAAGACGCTGCAAAAAACAAGAAGATTCCGGAGCCGTGTAAATGACCCGTGCAGGAATCATTCCTCGGGAATCATGAAAAACCTCCTCGCGATTCATGGCGACAAAGAAGGAAAGGAGTCCCCGATCCGGAAACAAACCGGTCGGATCAAATGTCTTGAGGGTTCCACAGTGCAATTGGAGTAAAAATGTCATCGGCTTACTTGTTTTCCGAAGACCGGGCACACCGTAACACTCATATTTCGGCCAAGGAACCTCGGGCGGCAAATCAGGGGTTCCCCCTTGTTTTGTATGGCCGCAAGGAAAATCGTCCCATTTTATCGGTGAGGGAATCAGAAGAGTTTCAGAATAGATTACCGTTTTGATTTCTTCCCAATATTGGTCATATCCCTGTTTTTTTAATTTTTTCAGTAATTCTTGGGGCGTCATAATAATGCTTATTAAAATCTTTGTAAATTATCTATATTTCCTATCAAAATCATTACATCTCATAAATTTGCCAAAATACGAAACAGGACGTAAGTATTCTTTGGATTATACCATTTTTTCAGACGATGTAAGATAATGTAATCGCGGTTCTGGTGAATGTCATCAAACAACTTGCGATTTTCTTCCTTTGTTTGCGTTTTCCATGGGAGAAATAAGGATGTTTCGGCTTGTCCCGTGTTGTGTATTTGTCATCATGTTGACTGTTATTGCCGGTTGTCGTGTCTGTTCTTCGCCGTATGATTATTGTGGTCCGGTAGATAACATCGGTGGCAACGGATGCAGTTCTTGTGGTGGTTCCAGTTGTGACCCGCTTTACAGAAGCGGCTCGGTTTTAAACGGTTATCATGGAGGTCGGCATTACGGAAGTTATTCAGGGGTGGCTCAAGCGCAACCTTATAATGATCCGGATTACTACAATTATCAATCACCTTCGAACGGCAAAAAAGCGGTTCCCCAATCAACCAGTCGTCCGATCAATCAGCAACAGCAACCAACCCGCGCCAGGGAAGTGATTCCTCCGCCGGCTCCCATTCCTCCTCAATCATCCATTCAGATTCCGCCGGCACCACTGACACGAGATGTCCTCTTGCAGCAGGAACGAGGCGCCGTGGATGCAAAATTGATTGATGTGCAAGATACTGTTGTTTCTCCAACGTCCGGCAGTGCCCGTTCCAACAGTAAAAAATCTGCCATAAAACAGGTTTCTTACGAAGAAGTCGCTTGGTAAAAAATCTCGTAATGTGGTGAGATAATCGAAGATCATTGAAATTTTCACGATCATGATCTTCGATTATCTCACTTTTCTGCAGGTCATTTTTCAACTTTCAACCCGTTTGCCATTGATACATGAGTGATCTATGGTAAATCCGGTATTCTACTGTTAAAATTTCTGATCATGGAAAATGGCAAGTCCTGTAGCTTCAAAGCGTTTCAATAAGGCCAAGTCGACCGGCTTTGATATTGGACTTGACGATCATGTCGAAACCCGCTAATTTTATTGTGCTTTCCATAAAAATTGAGCTGTTCGATGAATCGCCTGTTTCTCCGATGATGGAAAAATTGCCTGTTTTGTGTAATTTGGCAACATCGGAGTAACAGGCAGAGATTGAAGTGGTTTAAAATTTATGTTCGCCTCTATAATGGGTTTACGAATCAAAATGAAAATCGGCAATATTTTTTGCGAATACGGAGTTCACTGTGTCCTATCATTCTATTGTTCTTGTGAAACAAGTTCCTGATACAGCTAATGTTACGGCGGAAGCCATGAAAGAGGACGGAACCGTCAACCGGGCGGCACTGCCGACAATTTTCAACCCGGAAGACCTCCACGCCCTTGAAGCGGCGCTCGAAATCAAAGACCGTTTTGGCGGAATGGTGACCGTCATTTCGATGGGGCCGCCGAAAGCTGCCGACGTTTTGCGGGATTGCCTCTATCGGGGAGCCGACCGGGCAATTCTGTTGACCGACCGTCGTGCCGCCGGAAGTGACACGTTGGCCACGAGTTATATCTTGAGCCAGGCGGTCAAAACGGTTGGAAACTACGATTTCGTCTTCTGTGGACGTCAGGCCATCGACGGCGACACCGCTCAAACCGGCCCGCAATGTGCCGAAAAACTCGGAATTCCACAAATTACGTACATGGAATCAATCCTCGACGTCAGCGGCAAGGTCGCGGAACTCCGGCGGAACATCGGTAACGGTTGGGAAACGGTTCGCGTCAATCTGCCGTGCCTTGTGACGGTCATTGAAACGGTGAACAGTCCGCGTCCTTGGGCGGCCAAGAAAATGATGCGGAACAAGCACAAACGCGTGCTCGCCGAACTCACCGAACCTGCCGCCGCCTCACCGGAACTGCTCGACAGTCTGAACCGTCAGGGCAAACTGCTGGAACAGTGGGACCTGGAGAAAATCAACGCCGATTTCGACCGCTGCGGCCTCGCCGGCTCACCGACAAAAGTGTTCCGCATCCAGGCGATTGTCCTCAAAAAAGAAGGCTTTACCAAAATCGAACCGACCGAAGACGGCGTTAAGCAACTGATCCACGAACTCGTCGTTGATCGGACACTGGGGTGATTTTAGCCACAGATTTTTAGCCACGGAAGGGTTTTGTTTCTCGCAAAGACGCAGAGGGTTTTGCCATGACCGACAACATTCAGAAAAAGCCGTTTTATAAGAATTCCGCATGGATTCGATGCGTCATCATTGGCGAAGAGGTGGTCTTTGGGAGTTTGATAATTTTTTGGATTTTGTTCCGGTTTGTTTCCATGTTTGGATATCCATATCTTGTTGGATACATTCATAACGTTTCCATCATTTTTATCCTCCACATGGCCCCGATGCTTTTTTGGCAAATATTCCAGGAAACCTTTCACCCCGGCAATGTTGAGGCACTGATGTTAATACTTGTCCTCTGGTGGATTTTCCTCGGCGTTGTTTTGGGGAACATCATTTATCGCGTCAGGATGTATTTGCAACGGAAGAAGAATAATCCATGAAAAAGCCGTTTTATAAGAATTCTGCGTGGATTCGTTGTGTCATCATCGGCGAAGTGGTGGTCTTCGGAAGTTTGATAATTTTTTGGATTTTGTCAGTGTTCATTTCTGCGATAATGGGACCATGGTTCATTTCTGACATATATAGACATTTTGTATTTTTTCAATACTTATGCAACGTAGTCATCGTTTTTGTCTTGGCCCCGATGTTATTATGGCAATTAGTTGGGGAAACTTTTTATCCCAGAGAACCAGAAGCGATGATGATGTTTACGATTCCGGTTTTTATCACATTTGTCCTTTGGTGGATTTTCCTCGGCGTTGTTTTGGGAAGCGTCATTTATCGTGTCAGGATGTATTTGCAACGGAAGAAGAACAATCACATTGATCCATAAAAAGTAAGGTAAACACCATGTCTGAAAAAAATGTTCAACATGTTTTTGTTTCCGGGCAGATGGAAATTGATCCCGTGTCGAAGAAAGTCGTCGGCTTTCGGGTGGTTGCACCGGAAAACATTGCTTTGCCGGAAGGCATTATACTCGAAGCGGAGGAAAACAGGGATTTTTACCATCAGCCGACCGTCGAGGAACTGATCCGGGAACAAAATTATGTGCCGATGACGCTTTCGGAAATTTTCGAGAAGTCATCCGAGCTTTTTGTAAGCGAAGAAGACCGGCAAAACTTTTGCCGTGCCGTTGAGGAAGCCAAACAATGAATACTTCTCTGGTTGTTTTGGACACGAACATCGTTTCCTATTTTTTTAACGGTCACAGTCATTCCCTGATTTATGAAGAGAACCTGAAAAGTTTCAATTTGGGTATTTCGTTTGTGACCGTCGGAGAAATGTTACAAGGAGCTTATCGTGCCAATTGGGGTGAAAAACGGATACGTGCACTTGATATGTTTTTGCACCATTTTTTGTTGGTTCGTTATTCGCACCCCATTTGCGAGAACTGGGCGAGAATAAGATTTCAACGCCGCCATCACCCCATTTCGGAAAATGACGCATGGATTGCCGCCACCGCTATGGCTTATGATGCACCGCTTGTCACACACAATGCCCAAGATTTTATTGGAATTGACGGATTGAAAGTGATTACAAAGCATGGAAATGGAAAATGATTTTTTTGTTACGGAAGCGGACTTTTCCGTGAAATTCCGCGTTTTCCGTGGCTGAAAATAATAGAACAATAACTTTTTTTACATAACAAATTGAAAACATACCATGATTGAAAAAAACACGAACGGAGAAGTTTGGGTCTTTGCGGAGCAGCAGGACGGGGAATTGCATGACGTGTCGCTGGAGCTTTGCGGGCGGGCACGGAAATTGGCCGACCGGCTCGGCGTGAGTGTCGGGGCGGTGTTGCCCGGTAAAAAAGTGACGCCTGGGGCGCAGCGGCTCGTCGCGCAAGGGGTCGATAACGTTTATCTCGTCGAAGACGACCGGCTGGAGTATTTCCGCACCGATCCTTATGCGAAAGTGCTCGTCGACCTGATCACGCAACACAAACCGCAAATCGTGTTGTATGGGGCGACAAACATCGGGCGCGATCTTGCTCCGCGCGTGGCGTCGGCGACACGTTCCGGCATGACCGCCGACTGTACCGACCTCGAAATCAGCGACGTGACCGATGCCCGCACGAAGGAAACGCATAAAAATCTGCTGCTGCAAATTCGCCCGGCGTTTGGTGGCAACATCATCGCGACGATCGTCAACTATGACCAGTGGCCGCAAATGGCAACGGTACGCGAAGGGGTCATGCCGATGCTGGAACCGGACCCAAATCGCAAAGGAAACGTGCATCGCGAGCATCCCGTGCTTGACGACACGCTGTTTGTCGTTGAGGTGATCAAGCGGCACGTCGAAAAACGGCATCTCAACCTCAAAGGCGCGCGAATTATCGTTGCCGGCGGAGCAGGCGTCGGCAGCAAGGAGAATTTCGACCTGATTTACGAGCTTGCCGGAACAGTCGGCGGTGCCGTTGGAGCAAGCCGTGCAGCGGTCGACAGCGGTTACATCGGTCACGAGCATCAAATCGGCCAAACGGGCACGACGGTACGTCCGGCGTTGTACATCGCGGTCGGCATCAGCGGTGCGATTCAACATCGCGCGGGCATGGAAGAGTCGGCGAAGATCATCGCGATCAACACCGACAAAGACGCCCCGATTTTCAGCGTCGCCCACTACGGCATCGTCGGCGACCTCAAAGCCGTCCTCCCCATGATGGTCAAAGCATTCAAAGAAAGAGCGTGAAGTTTGCCACGGAATGCACGGAATTTTTATGAATTTTTCCGTGAAATTCCGTGGCTAAAAACAAGGCTCTATTCCGGTTTCGGATTGATATTGTGCGCATTGGTGAAACATCGTACAATGCGTGAAATCTGGTGGTTTGCATAAAATGGTTAAACGAAAATTACGTAAGAAACGCAAGATGCGTC
>Ga0123353_10000839_pt1 | contig 37392 bp, 35 predicted proteins | sample TergutLab28metaG_3_FD_92763 | JGI IMG/M metagenome (GOLD analysis project Ga0123353, IMG submission 92763) | Labiotermes labralis P3 segment gut microbial communities from Petit-Saut dam, French Guiana - Lab288 P3 | ecosystem: Host-associated > Arthropoda: Insects > Digestive system > Gut ... | reverse complement strand
CGCCGCTACGTCACCGTGGACGGCGGCATGGGCGACAACCCCCGCTACATGATGTACGGCTCGAAGTACACGATCCTCTGCGCCGACAGGGCAGGGGAGGCCCCCACGGACACCGTGACGGTCGCCGGGCGCTACTGCGAGAGCGGCGACCTCATCCAGGAGTACACGAAGCTCCAGCCCGTGCGCCCCGGCGACACCCTGGCCGTGCTGGCAACCGGCGCTTATAATTATTCCATGGCTTCGAATTATAATCGTGTTCCCCGGCCCCCGGTTGTCATGATCACCGACGGCAAGCCGCGTGTGATTATCCGGGGCGAGGGGCTGGAGGATATGGATAGGCTGGACATATAGACGACAGACATTAGATTTTAGATGGGGGGATACCCATGAAAGCAGTCATTCAGCGCGTGACAAGCGCCAGCGTTACAGTTAATGACGAGATCACCGGGTCTATCAACGAGGGCTTGCTCGTGCTGTTGGGCGTTGTGCAGGGGGATACCCAGGCCGAGGCGGAGCTCCTGGCCGGGAAGGTCACACGGCTGCGCGTGTTCCGCGACGAGGCCGGCAAGATGAATTTGTCGCTACTGGATACCGGCGGCGAGGCCCTGGTGATTTCGCAGTTCACCCTCTGCGCCGACTTAAAAAAAGGCAACCGCCCTGCCTTCACCGCCGCCGCCCCGCCCGAGGAGGCCACCGCGCTCTACGAGTATTTCTGCGAATGCCTGCGCTTCGCGGGCGTGCGCGTGCAGACCGGCGTGTTCGGCGCGGAGATGCACGTGGCGCTGCTCAACCACGGCCCGGTGACGATCTACATGGACACAGATTTGTGGAGGAGAGACTGATGCTCGCCTACACCGCCATCCCCGTGGGGATACTGGAAAGCAACTGCTACCTATTGAACGACGGCGGCGCGCTGGCCCTGGTGGATTGCGGGGTGTTCAGCCGCCGCGTGCGCGAGGCTGTGGCCGCGCAGGGGGGGGATTTGCGCCTCATCCTGCTGACCCACGGGCACTTCGACCACATCCAGGGCGTGGCGAGCGCCAGGGAGGCCTACCCCGGCGCGCAGGTGTGCATAGGCGCCGAGGACAAGGGCTATCTCTCCGGCGAGGAGCCCGCCATACCGGGGCGCGCCATGGCCCGAGGCAACCCCGTCACACCCGACCGGCTGCTGAAAGACGGCGATACCCTCACTCTGGGTGAGAGCACCCTGCGGGTGGTCGCCACGCCGGGCCACACCCGGGGCGGTGTGTGCTTTTACCGGGAGCCGAATGAAGAAGAAGCGAAGCGAGGGAGCCCCACCGCAGGTGGGCTGTTGTTCACCGGCGACACCCTCTTCTATGAGGAGGTGGGCCGCGCCGACTTCCCCGGGGGCGACTGGCCCACGCTGAAGGCCTCCGTCCTGCGGCTGTACGAGCTGCCGGGGGACTGCAAAGTCCTCCCCGGCCACGGCCCGGAGAGCTCGCTGGCACACGAGCGGGCGCATAATCCCCATGTGAAGGGGTAATTCAACAATATGCAGATACATGGCCGACCAAAGGTTTGCCCTACGGGGATATGGCCAAAGGCCAGGAAATCGCAATCAAAACCTGCGTTACTATTTCCCGGCCTCGGGCCGAATCCCCGTAGGGCAGAGCTTCGCTCGGCCGTGGAATAAACAAAAAAAGAAATAAAAAAACAAGCTAGGGCAGAAGGACAGTCACCCCTTCATCGCAAGAGCCGCAAGCGGCTCACCCGGCAGCCTGGACTGATTATCTCTGCTGTTTGCCATAGCTTCTTCTTTATTGTATGTTCATTATAGCACGATTACACGGGAAAGTCAAGCGTTTTGCGAAGAAATTGAGCTATGATCCTTTTTGTCCTGAACCACCCCTACCACTTCGAGATGGAGAACCTCTGCAGGGTGTTCTATCCGGCGGAGAAAATTCGTGCGGTGCGCGCGGACACCCCCCGCCCCCTTCGGGGGCACCCCCCTCTAAAGAGGGGGGCTGTCGCCGCGATTACCCGTATTGTACAGAAAAATATTGAAGTCAAGCTGTTCATCGGCAAGCGGCGGCTGAGCATCACGAAACCCGAAGGCGACAACCCCGAGCTCGCCATGGCGAGGATGCTCTTCACCCTGCTGCGCCGCGCCACGGGCTATACGCCGCCCTGGGGATTGCTCACGGGCGTGCGGCCCGCCAAGCTCATGCTGCGCCTGCGCCGCGGCGATAGCGCTTCCCGCGCTGAATGCTATTTTCGCGACTCCCTCTGGGTCAGCCCCGAAAAAACAGCCCTTGCCATCGCAGTCGCCCAGGCCGAGGAACCCATCCTTGCACGCACAGGTTCGCGTTCATTCAGCCTGTATGTGTCCATACCGTTTTGTCCCAGCCGCTGCAGCTACTGCTCGTTCGTCTCGCATACAATAGAGCGCCCCAGCGCGCAAAAACTTATCCCGGTATATATTGAGAAGCTCTGTGCCGAGATCGCCTATACGGGCGAAATCGCAAGTGAATTGGGCCTGCATCTGGAGTCAATTTACATCGGCGGCGGCACGCCGGGGATACTCTCGCCGGAGCAGCTTGCGCGCGTGTGCGGCGCGCTGCGGGCCTCGTTCACCCGGCCCGGCGAATTCACGGTGGAGGCCGGGCGGCCCGACGCCCTCACCACCGAAAAACTACAGGTGTTGCGGGAGCACGGCGTGCACCGCCTGTGCGTGAACCCCCAGAGCCTCGACGACGCTGTTTTGGCCCGGGCGGGCCGCAGGCATACCGTCGGGCAGTTCTATGAGGCCTATGAGATGGCCAAAGAAGCGGGATTCACGCTGAACTCGGACCTCATCGCGGGCCTGCCGGGAGACACGCCCGCCGGTTTCGAGGCCAGCCTGCGCGGGATCATCGCCCTGCGGCCGGAGAATATTACCGTGCACACGCTGGCGTTGAAGCGCTCCGCCGCGTTGGAGGAGATCCATGGCGCTGACGCATGTTCAGAAATGCTATACGCAGCTTCAGAGCTTTTACATGCCGCAGGCTACGCGCCATATTATTTGTACAGGCAGAGCCGCAGCCTGGGCAACCTGGAAAACATCGGCTGGTCCCTGCCAGGGTGCGCGTGCCGCTACAACGTGGACATGATGGAGGAGAGCCACAGCATCCTGGCCTGCGGCGCGGGGGGCGTCACCAAGCTCAAGCAGCCGGGCGGCGACTACCTGGAGCGCGTGTTCAACCTGAAATACCCTTACGAGTACCAGGCCCGGTTTGAGGAGCTCCTGGAGCGCAAGGCGAGAATTAAAGCGTTTTATGGGGCATATAATATCCTGTAGGGGTGGCACTTATGCGAGTCTTAGCTGCGCAAAAGCAGATGCCACCCGAAGCAGTTGCGAGGAGTACACATGCCGTCATCCATCAAAAACCAGCTGGAACACATCAACGCCATGGCCCAAAGCGAGCCGCCGAAGCTTGTTGCGGACGCCGAGGCGCGCTATGCGAACGTTATCGCGGGCATCGCGGGGAAGGTGCGCAGCGCCCATGGGCACAAGCTCGTGCTGCTGGCCGGGCCCAGTGCCTCCGGCAAGACCACCACGGCCCAGAAGATAGCCGAGGCCATAAGCGTGCATAACACATGCAAGCACGCTTTGTGTTCGCAGGATACCCGGGCGCACAGGATTTCCCTGGACGACTTCTATTATGAGACAGAGAACCTGCCCCGGCTCCCCGACGGCACGCCGGACATCGAGAGCGTCTACGCGCTGGACCTCCCCCTGCTGCGCGATACCCTGCGCAGCCTGATGGAGACCGGCCGGGGGGACATCCCGCACTTCAAGTTCGGCGCGGGCGGGCGGACGCGCTTTGACCCCCTGGAAATCGGCCCTGAGGACACCATCGTGCTGGAGGGCCTGCACGCCCTGCACCCGGAGCTCACCGGGGACCTGCGTTTTGCGCCCGAGGCCGTGACGAAGGCCTATGTCAGCGTGGCCTCGCGCGTCTACGACCACCGGGAGATCGTGATCAACAAGAGAAACCTGCGCCTGGTGCGGCGCATCCTGCGCGACAGCCAGTTCCGCGGCAGCGCCGCCGCGGCCACCGTGGCCATGTGGCCCGCCGTGACGAAGGGCGAGGAGCGGTGGCTCACCCCCTGCAAGCCGGGCGCCGAGTTTCTTATCAACTCGATACACATCTACGAGCCCTGCGTGTTCGCCCCGCGCGTGCTGCCCCTGCTGGAGGCCATCCCGGAGGACGCCCCAGGCGCGGGCGCGGCGTACCGCCTGGCAAAGGCCCTGCGGCGCTTCGTCCCCCTGCCGGAGGCATTGGTGCCGCCGGATTCCCTGCTGCGCGAATTTTTGGGAAACGCTTGAACCAAAACGCTTGATTTCGCCGAAAAAGCGTTGTATAATACTAGACAATAGACGTTAGGCATATAGATTTTAGACAGACGGGGTAATTGCTTGAAACAAGACGACGCGAACGCGCGCGGCAGCGCAAATGCCCGCCAAAGTATGCTCGGCGGCGCGATGATCCTAACGATCTCCATGATGCTGGTCAAGGTCATCGGCCTGCTGTATAAGCTGCCGCTGGCCAACGCCTACAACATGGAGGGCAAGGGCTACTTCAGCGACGCCTTCAATATCTACCTGCCCATCTACGCCATCGCTATCACGGGGCTGAACATCGCCGTATCGCGCATGGTGTCCCAGCGCTGCGCCCAAGGGCTCTACCGGGACGCGCGGGAGATTCAAAAAGTCGCCAAGCGGCTGTTCCTGATCACAGGCGCCGGCGGCACGGCCCTGCTGCTGGCCGTCGCCTACCCATTCGCCATGTTCCTGACCGACGGCGGCCTGGGCTCCGTCCCCTCCATCGTCGCCATCGCGCCCACGGTGTATTTCTGCTGCGCCATGTCGGCCTACCGGGGCTACTACGAGGGCCTGCGCAACATGAAGCCCACGGCGGTGTCCCAGGTGCTGGAGGCCCTGTGCAAGCTGGTGCTGGGCCTCGCCCTCGCGATGCTGGTGATGGAGGCCGGCCTGCGGGAATTCAACGCGGGCGGCACGGTCTTCGGCAGTGCCGCCGCCTCGGAGGCCATCGCGAAAAGTATGCTCTACCCATGGGCCTCGGCGGCGTCTATCCTGGGCATCACGGCGGGCGCGGTGCTCAGCCTGGCCTACCTCTGGCTGCACAACAAAATAAAGGGGGATGGCATCACGCAGGAGCAGCTGCTGCTCGCCCCGCAGCCCGAAAGCCGCAAGAAGCTTGCCCACGAGATGATCACCGTGGCCATCCCCGTGGTGATCAGCTCCGTGATCCTGAACGTGACGAACCTCATCGACGTGACGAATGTCAGGTACCTGCTCAACCGCACCGTGGCGAGATACCCGGAGGTCATCGGGCGCATCTACGGCGAGGCCTTGGCGGGCAAGCCCGCCGGCGACCACGCGCTCTGGATCTGGGGGGTCTACAACACGGCGCTGGATTTCCGCACGCTCATCCCCACGATCATCACGGCGCTGGGGGTCTCGGCCCTGCCCGCCATCGCCGCCGCCTGGACCTTGCGCGATAAAAACACCGTCCAGAAGCACATCAATACTGTTTTGCGCATCGCCCTGATGATCTCCCTGCCCGCGGGCTTCGGCATGGCGGTGCTCTCCAAAGAGATCATGACCCTGTTCTATGAGAAGAACAACCCCGGCATGGCCGAGCACGCCGCCCCCATGATGATGGTCTTCGGCATCGCCACGGCCCTCATGGCGGTCTCCGCGCCGGTGATCAGTATGCTCCAGGGCATAGGCCGCACGGACGTCCCCGTGAAATCCCTGGTGGCGGGCACGCTGGTGAAGATCGCCGCGAACCAGTTCCTGGTGAGCAACCCCGCCATCAATGTCAACGGGGCCGCCATAGGGACGGTGCTGTTCTACGTGGCGATCGTCAGCATCAACCTGTTTATGCTCATTCGTGTCTCGCAGACGAAGGTGAGCGTCATGCCCGTGCTGGTCAAGCCGCTGTTCTGCGCCGTGCTAAGCGCAGTTGCGGCCTGGCTTGCGAAAGACGTCACGCTGCGGATCGCGCCGCGCTTTGTCTCCGGGGAGAGGATGCCCATCCTGCTGGCCATCGCCGCCGCCATCGCCCTGGCGGTGCTGATTTACGCCTTTGGGATGCTGCTGTGCCGCGCCGTGACCCGGGAGGATCTGGAAATTCTGCCGGGCGGAAAAAAACTTGGAAAAACACTTGCAAAACTCCGCCTGATAGGGTAAAATATACTACTGTAAGGATTCGCCAGCGCCATGACAGAGATTTCCGAAGCCGCACAGCTCCTGGGGAAGGAGCGCTACACCACGGACGACCTGCGGCGCGTCGTCGCGCTGCTGCGCGCGCCGGGAGGCTGCCCCTGGGATAGGCAGCAGACCCACGCGAGCATACGCGGGAATTTCATCGAGGAGTGCTACGAGGCCGTGGAGGCCATCGACAAGGATGACGACGCCCTGCTGTGCGAGGAGCTGGGCGACGTGCTGCTCCAGGTGGGTTTACACGCGCAGATGGCAAGCGAGCGCGGCGCTTTCGATTGGGACGACGTGACCGACGGCATCTGCCGCAAGCTCATCGAGCGCCACCCCCACGTGTTCGGGGATACGCAGGTGACGGGCGTGGAAAACGTGCTGCGCAACTGGGACGCCATCAAACGCGAGAGCAAGGGGCAGGGGACTACGAGCGAGGCCATGGGAAGCGTCCCCCGGCAGCTGCCCGCCCTCATGCGGGCGCAGAAGCTGCAAAGCAAGGCCGCGAAGGCGGGCTTCGATTGGCGCGAGGAGACGCCCCTGCGCCGCCTGGAGCTGGACCTGCTCGGGGAGATCGAGGAACTGCGCGAGGCCCTGCTGTCCGGCGACATGGACCATGCGCAGGAGGAGCTCGGCGACGTGCTCTTCAGCGCCGTGAACGTCGCGCGCGTCCTGCCGGGCTGCGACGCCGAGGAGGCCCTCACCGGGGCGAGCGACAGGTTTTTGGCCCGCTACTCTCTTGTGGAGCAAAGCGCAATCGAACAGGGGATCAATATGAAGGAAGCATCGGAAGAGGAGTTGGACAGGCTTTGGGATGCGGCGAAAGCGAAAGCGAAGGACAAATAGTTTGAAAGAAGTATCTTTCAACTTGACATATACATCAAACCAACAAATAAGAAAAGGAGAAACCAGCATGAACAAAAATGATTTCATCAGCGCGCTCGCCGAGCAGGAGGGCATCGAGAAGAAGCAGGCCGAGGCCTGCACCGCCGCCGTGCTCAAATGCATCGAGGCCGCCCTGGCCTCCGGCCAGAAGGTGCAGTTCGTGGGCTTCGGCTCCTTCGAGGTGCGCGCCCGTGCCGAGAAGAAGGTCCGCAACCCCCAGACCGGCGAATCCCTGATCGCCCCGGCAACCAAGGTGCCGGTGTTCAAGCCCGGCAAGGTGCTCAAAGAGGCCGTGGCAGGCTGAGTTCAGGAAGCAGCAACGAGGCAGGGGTGCTCCCATGCAGCCCTGCCTTTTGCCTTGTGAATCTCCATGAAGAGACGCAGCAGACCTGCGTCTCACAGGTTAGGCAATCTCCACAACCCCGATAGCCTGCGCGTCCTCGCCGTGGGCCATCACCAGCGCCGGGCCCTTGGGTGACATGGCGATGGAATTGCCTATGCACTTCCAACCGGCCCAGACGCCCTCGGCCACGTGCCCCACGCTGCTCACGCCGATCACCCATATGCCGCACTCCTGCGCGAGTTCCGCGTAGGAGCGCAGCCACATGCCGCCGTAGGGCTTATTCGCGGCGGCGTCTTTGGATGTGACGGCCCAGGCGCAGGGCGAGAGGATCATCCCAGCGCCCATCGCGGCCAGGCTGCGCCCGAGCGTCAGGTGGGAGGGGAAGTTGTCCGCGCAGATGTTGACGCCCACCGGGCCGAACCCGGTCTCATAGACCCCGAGCCGGTCGCCCCGGGTGTAGACCATGTCCTCCACCCCGCGCAGCAGGTTGATTTTGCGGTGCCTGCCCAGGAGCTCCCCCTGTTCTGAGAGTATTACAGCGGTGTTGTAGCAGTGGTCGCCCTCTTTTTCGGTCAATCCGGCCACGAGGACCATCCCGTATTGCCGGGCCAGCGCGCCCAGGCGCCGCGTTCTCTCTCCCGGGATGCCCTGCGCATAGCGCGGCGCGCCGGGCAGCGCCCAGCCGAGGTCGAAGCACTCGGGCAGCACCGCGCAGCGGCAGCCCATTCCGGCGGCTTTTGCGATTTCCTGCTCGGCGTTGCGGAAATTCTCCTCGGGCCGGTTGAATTCAACCTTCAGTTGGAGCATGGCAAGCTTCATTGCTGATGCCTCTCTCTGTGCGTTTTACCCCAATTTTATCATACGATTGCACAAAAAACAAGCCATAGGCCGAAGAAATTCGCGCTGCGGGGCTTGCTTTTTTAGTTCTATTGCGCTATAATTATATTGAGGTAAATTGGCCCGCAATTCTGATGACTAGATTGGAGACCCGCCATGCGCAAGACGAAAATCGTAGCGACCCTGGGGCCGGCCAGCAGCGATGCGGAAACCATCCGTGCCATGCTGGCCGCCGGCATGAACGTCGTGCGGCTGAACTTCTCCCACGGGACGCACGAGAGCCACAGGGAGGCCATCGGCCTGTTCCGGCAGGTGCGCGGCGAGATGAACCTCTCCGCGGCGGTGATGCTGGACACCAAGGGGCCGGAGATACGCCTCGGGCTGTTGGAGGGCGGCAGGGCGTTGCTGGAGCCCGGCGCGCGCTTCACGCTCACCACGGAGCAAGTGCTGGGCAGCGCGCAGAGGGTATCCGTCAACTATAAAGAGTTGCCGGGGCAAATCGCCGTGGGCACGCGGATATTGATCGACGACGGGCGCATCGCCCTGCGGGCCCTGCGCGTCGCCGAAACGGAGATCGAGTGCGAGGTGGAAACCGGCGGCCCGGTGATGGACCGAAAGGCCGTGAACATACCGGGCAGCCGCCTGACCATGCCCTACCTGCGGGAGGCCGACAAGGCCGACCTGCTGTTCGGCATAGAGAAGGATGTGGACTTCGTGGCGGCCTCCTTCGTGCGCCGGAAGGAGGACGTCGTCACGCTGCGCAAGTTCCTGGATTACCACGGCGGGCACAGCATACGCATCATCTCCAAGATAGAGAACATGGAGGGCATAGAGAACTTCGACGAAATCCTCGCCGTGTCCGACGGCATCATGGTGGCCCGGGGGGACATGGGCGTGGAGGTGGAGTACGAGCGCCTGCCGGGCCTGCAGAAGAAGTTCATCAAGGCCTGCTACAGCGCGGGCAAGATGGCCATCACCGCCACGCAGATGCTGGAATCCATGGTGAACAGCCCGAACCCCACCCGCGCCGAGACCTCCGACGTGGCCAACGCCGTGTTCGACGGCACCTCGGCTGTGATGCTCTCCTCCGAGAGCGCCATGGGGAAGTACCCCGTGCGCGCGGTGGAGGTGATGGCGCGCATAGCCCGGCAGGCCGAGAAGGACGCCTTCGCCCAGGACGCCTACCGGGACATCAACTACGACATGAACGCTGACGACACGACGGCGGCTATCTGCGACGCCGCCTGCACCACCGCCAGCGACATCCGCGCGAAGGTGATCATCGCGGTGACGAAATCCGGCACCACGGCCAGGCGCATGAGCAAATTCCGCCCCCAGACCCCCATCGTGGCGGCCACCCCCGTGGAGAAGACCTACCACCAATTGGCGCTCTCCTGGGGCGTATATCCTGTGCTGGCGCGTATGCAGCGCTCCACGGACGACTTGTTCCTCCACGCCATCGACTGCGCGAAGCAGATCGACCTGGCGCAGGACGGCGACACGGTGGTCATCACCGGCGGCGTCCCGCTGGACACCGCAGGGACGACGAATATTTTAAAAGTTCAGGTGGTGGGGGAAAGGAACTGAGAGAGGAGAAATCTCCATGCAATTAGAATTCGACAGCGAGATTATGCGGCTTGAGGGCAAGATCAAGTGGAACGTGTTCTATTTCCCCTATCCGGCCATAGAGCATTTTGGCTCGAAGGGCAATATACCCGTGCGCGTCACGGTGGACGGCCACGCCTTCGACCATATGCTGCTGCCCTCAAAAAACGGGCACTACCTGGTGTATAACGAGTTCATCAGGCGGGCCGTGGGCAAAGAGATTGGCGATATTGTGCACGTGACGCTGGAAAAGGACACAAAAAAGCGGGAACTGGCAATTCCCGCCTATATTGAGGAGACCCTGAACGAGGCCGGCGTACTGGAGACCTTCCTGAAGCTGCCCGACTACGAGAAGCGAGAGCAGGTCAATCATATAGAGCTCGCGAAAAAGCAAGAGACAAGATACAATCGGCTGGGCGCGCTAGTACGGCGGCTGGGCGGCACGGCCTTTTAATAGTGCATTGTACATTGTGCATTGGATCACACCCCCCTATACATCAGCCCCTGCACCACATGCTCCATGTAGTCCTCCCGCCCCGTGCGGGCCGCGAGCATCCCCCGCTGCAGGGCGTGGCTCTCCAGGACGCGGAGATCCGCGCGGTTTTCCAGCACGGCACGGCCCACGCCCTGGTAGAAGCCGCTGTAGCGTTCGCGCCGCAACTGCTCCACGCGGCCGTCCAGCAGCACGCGCTGGGCCGTCATCAGGCCGTAGGCGTAGGCGTCCATGTGCAAAATGCAGTGGATCACGTAGTCCTCCGGCGTGGCGCACACCCGGTGCGGCACATCCAGGATGATGCCGCCGCCGCGCAATCCCCCAAAACGCAGAACCTCCAGCAGCATGGGCACGGCCCGCACGAACAGGGTCTCGTAGGCCGCAGGCAGGGTGGGGGATACCTGCATCGACGCCAGGCGGTCGGCCTGCAGCAGCGCGCGCAGCTCCGAGCAGGGCGCGCCGCCGGGCAGGTCCACCCGGTAGGCGGCCTCCTGGCCCCCCAGCCGCAAAAACGCGAGGGCCTGCGGCGCGTTGGGGATGTAGGGCTCCCGTGCCGGGTCGCCTCCAGGGCGCAGGCACAGCGTCCCCGCATAGCCCAGCTCCGCCGCGCAGCCCGCGAGCATGGAGAGACAACGCTGTAGGTTGTCGATTTCCATGGCGTCGTTCACGCTGGGGTAGAAGCCGTCCCGGCACTCCTGCTCCGCCGAAAAGCAAAACTGGATCGCCCCGAGCCGCCTTGCCAGCTCGAGGGCCTTTTTCGTCTGCCCGGCCGCGTGGGCGTAGATGTCCGCCGAATAGGAGGTCGCCGCGCCGTAGCAGTAGCGCGGGTGGCCGCTGAGGTCCGCCGAGACTTGCAGGGCCCGCGCCCCGTAGGCCTCCTGCAGGCACGCGAGGGTCTCTGCCGCCTCGTCCACGCGGGCGTTGCTCTCGCGCAAAGTGGGGGCCTCCGGGGCGAGGGAGCGGTCGCGCGCCGTATACAGCTGCAAGCCCAGCTTGTGCAGCAGCTCCATGGAGGCCAGCAGGTAGTCCTGCCCCGCGTAGCCGAAGCGGGCCGCCGCGCCCAGGGGCAGCGCGAAGCGCAGCTGCTCGCGCATGGGCCTGCCCGCCACGATGCGCTCCGGGTCGTAAAATCGGAAGGAAAACGGGTGGCTGGCGTAGCTCCCCTCGAACTGCACGGCCGGAATCCCCGGGAAATACTCTTTCACTTCTTTTCTCTCCCATTTAAATCCATGAATGCGCCCTTCAATCCGCCAAGCGGAACAGTATAGCACACGCAGAAAAAAAAGGGAAGGCTTTCTTGCGAAAAGGCAGAAAATGGATTGCGCTTTTGCGCGCGATGCGGTGCACACTAAATCACACCCCCTCTGTCCTGCGGGACATCTCCCCAAGGGGGCCACTGGAGAGATGGAGATTGGAGGTTCTTTCTTTGCGACGCACGATGAGCCTGCTCACCGCAGTGATCATGGTGGGCTTCGGCAGCTTTTTTTCCAGCCTGCGGCAGCGCTTCCAGCCCGTGCAGGAGATTACCACGGCCCCGCCCGAGACCACCACCGCCAGGCCCTACATCCGCCCCGAGGGCGTGCACGCCGCGCCCGACGGCCGGGGCAAGCTGGTGGCCCTCACCTTTGACGACGGCCCCAGCGCTGTCACCGGCCATATCCTGGACACCCTGCTGGAACTCGGCGGCCGCGCGACCTTCTTTTGCCTGGGCGACCGGGCCGAACAGTACGAGGGCATCCTGAAGCGCATGGCGGCCCAAGGCTGCGAGGTCGCCAGCCACTCCCACTCCCACGAGCGCCTGACCCGCCTGAACAGCGCCGCCCTGTGCGCCGACCTGGAACGCGCCGCCGCCGCCCTTACGGAACACGCCGGCGTCCCCCCGCAGCTGCTGCGCCCGCCCTACGGCTCGGTCTCCGAGCGCATGTTGAACTGCGTGGATATGCCCGTGATCCTCTGGAGCATCGATTCCGAGGACTGGCGCTACTGCGAAATCCTCTGCAAGAACCGTTCCGACGAGCGCTGGCACTCCGACCTGCTGAAGGTCGCCAACAGCGTGCTGGACTACGTGCAGGACGGCGACATCGTGCTGATGCACGACCTGTACTCCTTCACCCAGGATTTGGCCGACGCCGTGATAGAGGAGCTGCACCACCAGGGCTGGCAGCTGGTGACGGTGAGCGAGCTGTTCGAGGCCAAGGGCGCGCAGCTGGAGCCGGGGGTGGTGTACCGCTGCGCGAGGTGGTAAGAAATGGAGACGCACCTGCGTGCGTCTCCAATTTTTTGCAGAAGAAGCTACTGATTGAACGTGTATCTGGTTTCGGTCGCCAACGGAACGGTGGCATCCTGCGCGGGAATGAGAGGCACTTTCACGGTCACGTCCGCCAGACAGTCGACATAGTAAAACGCCTGAACGATTGCGCCCGTGTTTTTGTTGATGGTCGCGTTGATATAGCCGCTGTACTTGGCGTCCCACTTGCTGATGTCCACGCCAACATCGGCCGCGCCGTCTTTGATAGAACCGGTGGTGTGAACACCATTGTCCATGATCTTGCCAATCGTGGTGGTCTTATTGTCCGTGGGGAGTGTCGGCACGCGCTCTTCATTCAGGTTGATGCGGATGACATAATTGTTGCCGCTCTCGGTGCAGGTGGCGCTCTTGATCCAGTTCGGATTGATGTCCACGGTAGGCGGGAAACCGTTGTGGTCAGAGCCCTTGGCCTTCACGCTGTCATCCGACCAACCGGAGAACGAGTTCTTCACCAATTTGAGGATGCCTGGGGCGACGGCATCCAGCAGTTTGCTGGAGATCCAGATTCTCTCCTCATCAACGAGCGTGCGGTCATTCTTGACATAGCCGGGCTTGTCGGTCTTTACCTTCTGGACTGCCGCGTTGTAGTAGGTCACGATTTCTTCTTTTGTCTTGGGAATGGTGGTGGTTACGGCTTCTGTGGTCGGTGTGTTGGGGTCGGTGGTCGCGCTGGGGTCGACTGTGGTGGGGTCGATGGCTTCGTCGGTGGTGGGTTCCGTGGTGGGGTCTTCATCGCCGGTGCCGATGACATCGACGGTGGGCTGCTCCGTGGTGGTCTCGTCAATGATGGGATCGGTGGTCGGGGCCTCGGTGGGTTTGTCGTTGCCTTTGCAGGCCGCCAGGGCGAACACCAGCAGCGCCGCGATGCCCAGTGCCAGGATGCTCTTGAGTAGTTTTGCCATGACAATTCTCCTTTACTTATGTTCTGGTTCTATAAAGCAATTATAAACAAAAATGAGCCGCTCGTCAAGAGGAATTGATGGAAAATTTTAAATCGCCGTTCCGGCTGCCTTTACATATAATAAAATTAGAAAATAGCTGCAAGGAGCGATCCCTATGGACATGACACAGCGCGCGCTCTACCCCTGGGAGACACAGCAGTACAGTCCGCAGTATAGCTGCCAATCACAGTATTGCGGCGGGCCGCAGTGCGCCTATCCGCCTGCCGCCGAGCAGCCCCCGGCCTGGGCACAGCCCCCGGCCTGGACACAGCCCCCGGGCTGGACACAGCCCCCGGGCTGGACACAGCCCCTGGGCTGCGCGCATCCCCTGGAAGACGCTGCCACGCTCCCGGCGCAGCCCGCAGAGGCTCTTATTTCATCGCCGACGCCCCCGGCCCCCGCCTACGTGCTGGCACACGCCTTCAGCGAAAACCAGGCCACGCCCACGGCCGCGGTGACACTCCCGGCTGTGCCCGAGCCCACGAGCGCGCCGGAGCCGGAGGCGATCCAGGGGGCCTTCCCGGGCAAAAGATTGCGCGTACAGAAAAAAACTCTAAAGAGAGAACAGCCTTCCGGGATTGGCGAGCGCGCCGGCGAAGCCCTGCCCGGCGTGCCGGAGATGCCCACAGACCTGCGGACGTCGATACGCGGCACGCGCCTGGTGGAGCTGCAATGGCAGGGGGAGGGCGGGGAGGGTACGCGGTACCGGATTTACCGAAGCGCCACGCCCTGGTCCTGCTACGGCCTGGTGGCCGAGGCGGCGGACTGCCGCTTCGTAGATACCGTGCCCGAGGCGGGCACGAAGAACTACTACTTCGTCCAGGCTGTGCGGGAGGGGCGCGCCAGCCCGGCCAGCGCCATGGCGGGGGCGCTCACCTTCCCCGCGCTGCCGCCCCCCGAGCCCCCCGAGCGCCTGCGCGCGGCCCCCGCCGGCCCGGACGCCGTGGAGCTGCGCTGGGCCCACGCCCGCGGCGCGGCGGCCTATGTGGTCTATGCCCGCATGGAGGGCGGGGATTTCCAGGCCGTGGGGCACACCCTTGATGGCGGCTTCCTGCACGAGGGCCTGCCCGCCGACGCCAGCGTCGATTATCGCATACAATCCTACCATGACACCGGCGTGAGCAAGCCCTCGGCCATCGTTACGGTGTATACGGGGGCACAGCCCGCGTTGCGCACCGGCGGGCAGCAGCGCGCGCCCGCCAACAACAACGCCCCCCGCCCCGCCGCTAGGCCGAACCCCCCTCCGCAGGGCAAGCGCTTCCCCGCGTTCTCGCTGCAGGGAATTATCGGCCCGTAAAAGAGGGATCACTCCTCGAAATCCACCGCCGCGCGGCCAACCACCACCTGCCTGACGAACGCGCGCACCTTCAGGTGCGCCGGGTGCGCCTCGTAGCCGTGCAGGGCCGCTATGTCCTCGAAGCGGGAGCACAGCGCCAGGTCGTACTCGCCGCCGTCGATTAAATTCACGCCCACGCGCATCTCAAGCAGCCCCGGAATCACGCCCGCGAGGGCCTCCAGGCTTGCTTTGATATGCCGGGCGTTTTCGGTTTTATTTTGGTCTTGCAGTTTCCAGAAAACCAGGTGGGTGATCATAGGCTAATTCTCCTGTCAATCCTCTATCTGTGCCCTACAGCCAAATCCAGCCAAACAGGAAGATCACCAGCAGCCACTGCAGCAGGGTATACCGCACCCGCACGTCGATCCTGCCGAGGGTGAACTTCGAGGGGTGCGCCGGGGGGTCGTATACCAGGGTGATGGCCGTGCTGCCGATGCCGTTGAAGACGAACGTCCCCTCGGCGTCCAGCGTGAGCACACTGGGGTTGGTCGATTCCCAGCGGACATGGGGAATCTCCGGCGGGGGCAGGGTAAAATAGTCCTGCTTGTAGATTAGGACGTCGCTGCCCCGCAGGCCCTCCAGGTAGCCGTCTTCGCCCACGTAAACGATGACGAAATCGGCCCCGGCCGCGCCGTCGCACACGAGCTGCACCAGCTCGAAGCCGGTGGGGCCGGGCCGCTCGCCGAGCCGGTCGAAGTGTATCCTCGCGCTTGTCATGGGGATGACCTCCGTGCCTCCGTTCGCATTCGTCGCCCGCACGGTGCCGCCCGTCAGGTCGATGGCCTCGCCCTCCCGGTAGGTGAGCTTGTTGGGCAGCCGGACGATCTCTATGCTCTTCGCCCGCTCCTTCACCGCCACGGTGAAGCTCGCCGTTTTTCCGCTGAGGCTGACCGTCACCGTCTGCGTGCCGAGCCTGTACGGGTCGTAGCCCGCGCAGTATTCCGGCCGCAGGTCGACGTCCATCGCGCCGCCGTCGCTTAGGCTCAGGCGCAGCCTGCCGCCCGCCGTGTTCAGCGGCTCCCCCGTGCCGTATTCGCGTTTGGCAGGCTGGGAGAGCAGGGCCATGCCGCTGAAGGCGGCCCCGATGCGGTCGGTGCCCGTCACCGTCACCGTAGCCGTGGCGAGCAGCCCGCCCGCCCCGGATACCGTGAGGTTCGCCGTGCCGGGCTGTATCCCCACAAAGCCGCCGCCGGGGCCGATGGCCACGACGTTGGGGTTGGCGCTGGCGTATGTGAGCGCCTGGCCGAGGATGGGCGGGCACTGGCTCACGCGCAGCAGGGCGCTTTCCCCGGCGGTTATGGAGAGCTGCATAGTCGGGCTGGCCCCCCGCGGGGTCAGGTTGAGGATGCCCGCGCCTCCGACAGCGTCCTCGGGCGAGGCCCAGCTGTCGCAGAGCGAGCGCAGGTAGGGCAATATGTCGTTGTGCGGCATGGCGCAGTAGGATAAAATCAGGGCGGCAGCCGCGCTCACATAAGGCGTGGCCATGGAGGTGCCCGAGGCGGTGGCGTAGCGCCCGCCGGGGTACGCGCTCACGATGCCGTCGCCGGGCGCGCCCAAATCCACCCAGCCGCCCCGGTTGGAGAACCGGGCCAGGGTATCGAAGGAGGTGCTCGCCGAAACGGCGATGACGCCGGGGAGGGCGGCGGGGTAGTTGCGCGTCGCGACGCCCTCGTTCCCGGCCGCGGCCGCGGCGGTCATGCCCTTGCCGTGGATGTAGTTCAGGGCGTCGGACCAGCTGCCGGAGGCCATGGCGGGGCCGCCGAGGCTCATGTTGGCCACCCGCGCCCCCCGGTCGGCGGCATAGCGCAGCGCTTCGATGGCCAGGCTGTGGACGCCCTTGCCCTCGCCGTCAAGCACCTTCAGGGGCATGATACGCACGTTGGGGGATGTGGCGTCCACGACGATCCCGGAGACAAGGGTGCCGTGGCCGTGGTCGTCGTCCGGGTTGCCGTTGCCGCCCACGAAGTTCCAGCGCGTATCGGACAGCCGCCCCGCGAAGACGGGGTGCGCGGCGTCGATGCCGCTGTCCAGCACGGCGACGGTGATAGACGGCGGGTTGGCGGGCAGCAGCGCCTGGAAAGCGGGCGCGCCGATGCGGTTTGTGCCCCAGCTCGTGGCCTGAACGGCTGTTTCGCTGACGACGGACACTTCGACGCCCGCGCCGAGGGACACGATCCCGTCCGGCTCCGCGTAGGCGATGGCCGGGTCCGCCTCCAGCCGCAGGCAGGCCAGGCGGGCCGCCTCCTCCGTGGCGTATTGCAGGGCGTAGCGGCCCTCCGAAAGCGGCAGCGTCACCACCGCGCCGTAGGCATTGCTTAGCTTGCCGCCCGTCGTTTTGACCAGCAGCCGCCGTGTCTGGTAGGGCGCGGTGACGATGATCTCTTTCTCGTCGTTCTCCACATGGAGGCCCAGGGCCTCGGCCTCGGATTGCGTTACAAGCGCCGGTTCTCCCTGCGGCGCAAGCTCCGGCGGCAGGCCGCGCAGCTGCGCCACCGCCTCGAAGGGCAGCAGGATCTCATTGCCCGCGACGGCCGGGGCCGCCTCAATCTCCGTCGTCTCCCCGTCGATGGTAAATTCCGCCTCGCCGGGCGAAAGGGTCATGGCGGAGAAGAACTCGTCGCTCCAGGTGTCCGCCACCAGCTGCGTGAGCGCTCGGACATAGCCCTGCGGCGCGCCGGTGCCCATGGGAGAAAAATCCACTGCGGCCATGGCCGCGGGCAAGTTGCTAAAAGCTGCCAGCGCAGCCAATAAAAAAGATAGCAAACGCCTGTTGAATTTCATAGTAAGCCCCCATTTTTGTTTGTGATATTTGTTTGTAATATAATAATAGCACAAATCCGGGCCGAATGCAAGCGTTTATGCAAACAAGCGAACTTTTCCCCGGCTGCGGCAGCCGTCAGGGTCGCCCCCTTGGGGGAGATGGCCGCAGGCAGAGGGGGTTCCGCGGAGCGGCTGACCGTTTTCGGAGAAAGAGGCATAGCAGTGATTCTTGCAGCGGGCTCCCTCAGGTCGCGAATGCTTCTACACGCCGGAAAACGACAAACGACGCATCTTTCTGAAAAAGAGCTTGCAATCGGCCGCGCTTTTTGATAGAATGCTTGTGGGAACGTAAACCACAATGCATTTTCTGGCTGCGAAGCAATATTCCGGAATAGCCGCCCCCGATTTTGAAGGAGCACCCCATGAAGCTAACCAGACATAGAATTCCCGCCGCCCTCCTCGCCCTCCTGCTTTGCCTGGGGCTGGCCTCCTGCGTGCGGCCCGTGGACCCGCCGCCCTCCACGGCGGAATCGACCATCGACGCCGCCGCCATAGCCACGACGGAGGCGCCGACCACGACAGAGGCCACCAGCGCCCCGACCACCACTATGGCCCCCACCACTGCGTTCGAGGCCGCCACCACGAACGCGCCCCCCGTCCCGGCCATCCAGGACAGCATGGCCGTGGAGGCGCAGAAGCTCGAGGATCTGCCGCCCCCGCAGGCCCCGCCGGAGGAGCCCGCGGCGGACAGCGCCGCGCTGGTCGTCATCCCGGCGGGCCTGCCCTATGCGCCCATACTCCCCTCGCAGTATTACTCCTACAACCAGCTCAGCGAGGTGCAGAAGGGCGTCTACAGGGAGATGCGCGCCTGCGTGGAGTCCATGCAGCCCAGCGGCTACATCCTGCAAGCCTGCGCCGACGCCGACCTGCTCACGGCCTACCTGGCTCTGCTCACGGATTTCCCCCAGTTTTTCTGGCTCTCGCGCAGCTTCGTGCACGGCGCGGATGAGACGGGCCGGATCGTGTACTTTCAATACAGGAGCCTGCTGCACCACGCCGACTACATCGTCACCGGGGAGCAGGCCGTGGGCATCGCCGCGAAGATGAAGGCCGCCATCGCCGGCATCTTCAGCGAAATGCCCGGGAACCTGAGCGAATTCGAGCGGGAGCTCTGGCTGCACGACTGGCTGTGCGCCAACGCCGCCTACGAGGACAGGGCCGTGCGAAATCCCGACAGCTACATGTACGCCTTCTCCGCCTACGGCGCGTTCGTCAACAACCTGGCTGTCTGCGAGGGCTACGCCCGCACCCTCCAGCTGCTGCTCTACTGCGCGGGCGTGCAGAACACCCTCGTCACGGGCAACACCCTGCGCCTGAGTGGGCGTCCCGATCCCAACGGCCACCACATGTGGAACATCGTGCGCATCGACGGCCAGTGGGGGTATACGGACGCCACCTGGAACGACAGCGGCGTCACGGCAAACCGCATGAGCGAGACCTCCTACCGCTGGTTCAACATCCCCCGTGACGAGCTCTCTTACGACCACTATGTAGACCACGCCTTCCCGCTGCCGGAGGCGAACTCCATGGAGAACACCTGGTTCGCGGTGAAGGGCCGCCTGCTCGCGGAGGAGCAAGCCGCCGAGGCCTTCGTCAAGGCGCTGATCGTCGAGGCCGCCGCCGGGGACAGGCGCTACGTGGAGCTGATGAGCGCCGCGCCGGGCGCGTTCAACGCGCAGCAGCTGGGCCGCGCGCTCAACACCGTCGCCGCCCGCCTGGAGATCAACGGCGTCCTGGGCGGCCCCATCCGCCGCATCACCATAGAGCGCCACTCGACGCGGTATTGTCTGGTGTACTGGTGAGGCAATGTCAATAAGATAAGGCTTTCTGCTTCGGCGCTGCAAAGCAACGCCTTACAGGGATACGGCCCGAGGCCGGGAATACTCTCGTGGAGAGCATAACATGCAACAGAAAGAGGGCCTTCGGCCCCATCCCTGTAGGGCGTTGCTTTGCAGCGCCGAGCACATACCCTACCTCTTTCCTTAACTTATTGACATTGACTGGTGAGGGGGGCAAAAAATAAGCCGCCAAGTCATGGACTTGGCGGCTTTTCTACCTTGCTATATTAATAGGGGTTTAGTTTCACATAACGAATTTCAGGAGGATTCCCATCGCCCTGCGGAATAGTAAGCTTGTAAACCGCCGGAACATAGTTCCTAGAACCAGGTGGATCTCTATCAAACCCTGTTATCATATCCCATGGGTTTTTACCCTCCTGATTTCTTAAATCTTTATACGGATCGAAAAAAAACATTTTGGTCGGGCCGTCTTCACCTGCTTTGTAAGTTCCAGTAGTATAGTCGGCTAAATACTCAAGATCGATATATTCTTTAGCAACTCCTTTTATCAGCAATACGTAGCTGTTATTAACTGCTTTTTTGACTTCATTCCCACTAGCTTCATGCGTGTAAAAATTGCTTTTTGAAAGCGTGAGTCTCTGCTTGTATTGATTGTCTATCAGTACAGCTCTGTAGTTGTCAATATCAGCATGGTAGTACCATAGCTCTATATCATCTGGGTTAATACGAGGAATTGCCATGGCAGGTTTCTCCGTTAATATTACGAGTTCGGTGGTGGTTTCGGGCACTGTTGTTTCTTGTTCTGTCGAAGTGGCAGAGAAGGGCTCGGTAGATGGTGTTGTTGGTTGGGACACTCCAGAAGGCGGAATTATTTCCCCTTTATATTTCCCATTTCCAAGACTAATGCCTGCACCTTTAGGCACTAAATAGGCAGCCAATAAGCCCATTACTACGATGCCAACAACAACAATTATCAGGCTCCTTAACTCTTTTGAAGTTAGCTTTGGAAGAAATGATTTTGGTGCCTTGACTTCTACAGAAAGTATTTTAGCATTAGGTGCTGCCGTTGGATTAGGGCATCTACCACAAACTGTGGCACCATCTGCAAGTTGTTGACCGCATTGGATGCAGCATAGCGCTTTGATGGTTTTCTCGGCCATGAATTCATCCCCTTTCTTCATTGCTTTAAATTATACACACAATCTGGCAAATTTCAACCCTTTTTGCAAAATTATCCCAAAATTTTTTTCGCCGAGCGCACTCGCCAGCCGCCCAACTTTTTTCTCCCAAGCCCGCCCGCCCCCGTTGACATCCCCTCAAAAAAATGATATAATCAAAGTTAGAATCCGAAAGTCTTACCTGAGGAGTATCTTTTGCATGGAATGGACAGGCCTCAACGAGCTGCGGGAGAAATATCTGGCATTTTTTGAGAGCAAGGGGCATCTGCGGCTGCCCAGCTTCCCCCTGGTACCCCAGGGCGACGCCAGCCTGCTGCTCATCAACTCGGGCATGGCCCCGATGAAAAAATATTTCACGGGGGAGGCCACGCCCCCGTGTGTGCGGGTGGCCACCTGCCAGAAGTGCATCCGCACGGTGGACATCGAAGTCGTGGGGGTCACCGCCCGCCATCACTCCTACTTCGAGATGCTGGGCAATTTCAGCTTCGGGGAATACTTCAAGCGTGAGGCCATCGCCTGGGCCTGGGAATTCTTTACGGAAGTCCTGGAGATGGATCCCGCGCGGCTGTATCCCAGCGTGTTCTACGAGAATGACGGGTCTTGGGACAGCGAGGCCTGGGACATCTGGACGAAGGAAATCGGCGTCCCGGCATCCCGCATGGCGCGTCTTGGCCGTGCGGACAACTTCTGGGAGCACGGCGCGGGCCCCTGCGGCCCGTGCAGCGAAATCTACTATGACAGGGGAGAGCAGTACGGCTGCGGTTCCCCCGATTGCGCCCCCGGCTGCGACTGTGACCGCTACATGGAAGTGTGGAATCTTGTTTTCACGCAATTTGACAGCGACGGCCAGGGCAATTACACGGAACTCGCAACGAAAAATATCGACACCGGCATGAGCCTTGAGCGCCTGGCCTGCGTCTGCCAGGGCGCGGGCAGCAACTTTGAAGTTGATGCGATATGGAACATCATGCGGCATGTCATGGACATCTCTGGCGTAATCTACCATGCCGGCACGAAAAATGACATCTCCCTGCGCATCATCACCGACCACGCCCGCGCCACCGTGATGATGATCTCCGACGGCGTGCTGCCCTCCAACGAGGGCCGGGGCTATGTCCTGCGCCGCCTGCTGCGCCGCGCCGCGCGGCATGGCAGGCTCTTGGGCATCGAGCGGTCGTTTTTGAGCGAGGTCGCCGTCACAGTGATAAAAGAAAACAAGAACGCCTACCCCGTCCTGGCTGAAAAGCAGGACTTTATACTGAAAGTGATTGCGAACGAGGAGGAGAATTTCTCGCGTACAATCGACGCCGGGCTGGGCCTGCTGGGCAAAATGATGGAGGACACCCGTTCGGGCGGCAAGAATGCCGCCCCTACAGACGTGCTGTCCGGCGAAAACGCCTTCAAGCTCAGCGATACCTACGGCTTCCCCATCGACCTCACGAAGGAAATCCTGGAAGAGAACAACATGACCGTCGACGAGGACGCCTACAGGGCCCTCGCCCAACAGCAGCGCGAGCGCTCCCGCGCGGCGCGAAAAGAGGCAGGCGGCTGGGATTCCGATGCCGCCGACGCCTTCCGGGATTTACCGCCCACAGAGTTTGTCGGCTATGAGGTTGACCAATGCGAAGCGACTGTGCTCGCTGTTTTCGATGATATTGTAGTGCTTGACAAGACCCCCTTCTTTGCCGAAAGCGGGGGGCAGTGCGGGGATTATGGCTATATCCATAATGAAAGATATTTTGAAAATTTTACTGTCGGAAATGCCACAAAAACAGCCGAGGGCGTGATTCTGCACCATAGGCATGTTATGGACCATTCCGATGTTCCCGATTCTGTTCGGAACGATCCTGTCTTTATTGCAAGCGCGAAAGCGCATGAGGAAATGAAGCTCCAGGTTGGCGATACAGTCAATGTATGGGTATTTCACCATCACCGGGAAGATGTGCGGGCAAATCACACAGCCGCGCACCTCCTGCACGATGTACTGCGCAGGGTTCTCGGCAACCACGTAGAGCAGGCAGGGCAGTCGGTCACAGCCGAACACTTGCGCTTTGATTTCACGCACTTCGCAGCGTTGACGCTCCAGGAATTACATGATGTAGAGTATGGTATCAACCAGATCATTCGCTACCCATGCACTGTTCATACAGAGATACTCCCTATAGAAGAGGCAAAATTACGGGGCGCAATGGCTCTATTCGGCGAAAAATATGGCGATACGGTGCGCATGGTCAGCATTAGAGCTGAGGATATTACAAAGGCTATTTCTGTTGAGCTCTGCGGCGGTACCCACGCGAAAAACACCGGTGAGCTTGGTGCGTTTTATATCACAAGCGAAAGTTCTGTGGCTTCCGGCGTGCGCCGCATCGAGGCAGTGACGGGAAGACATGCGTATCATCATTTCTTCGAGAAAAAGCTCATGCTTGAGAAAACGGCGGAAATACTCAAAGCCAGCAACGACAATGAACAACTGTTGACCCGCGCCCAGGCCGTCATGGCCCAGTTAAAAGAAACAGAAAAGGCCCTCGCCTCGGCCCAGGAAAAGCTCTCCAGCTACGCCGTGCAGGAGCTCTTGCTAAACGCACTCGAAATCGGCAATGTTAAATTCGTCACCGGCGAGCTCACCGGCGACTTGCGGCAGGCCTGCGACGTCGCCAAGCAGAGCGGCGAGGCCATGGCCGCGCTGTTCGCCTGCAAAACGGACAAGGGCCTGCAATTCGCGGCGGCGAGCTCGCCGGGTGCGGTGAAAGCCGGGGCCCACGCGGGGAACCTCGTGCGCGCGGCGGCCGGGGCGGCGGGGGGCTCCGGCGGCGGGAAGGCCGACAGCGCCATGGCCGGCGGCAAAGACGCCGCGAAGCTGGGCGAGGCCCTTGCTGCGGGGGAGACGGCGCTGCGGGCGATGATTGCGTAGGCAGCGGCGTCCCTCGTGCGACACCCACAACCTGTAGGGGTGGCATTCATGCCACCCGCGCAATAACGATCCAACCACAACCAAACGAGAGGAGCACTACCTTGGAGAACACGGAGAAGAAGAAATCGAAACTGCGGCACATCCCGAATATCCTGTCCCTTTCGCGCATACCGTTTTCCATCGCGATGCTGTTTCTGGCCCGGGTGAACATCTACGCCTTCATCGCCACCTACGCCGTGGCGGGGATCAACGACGTGCTCGACGGCTTCATCGCACGGCGCTTCCATTGGGAGAGCAAGCTGGGCGCGAAGATGGACAGCGTGGGGGACATCGTCTTCATCGTCTGCGCGGTGTGCGCGGTGATCTGGGGGGTGGAGGAGATCAAGCTGCACCCGTCGATCTACGTCGGTGTGGGCGTCATCACGCTGGTGCGCCTGATCAACATGCTCATCACCTGGCTCAAGTTCCACAAGTGGGGCTTCATCCACAACCTGTTCGTCAAATACGCATCGGTGCCGATCTTCTTCATCGTGCCCATCAGCATCATCATGAAGAGCGTGCCCAACGGGCTGCTGCTGGCCATGATGTGCCTGGTGCTCCTGGCCAGCTTCGAGGAGACATGGATATTGAAGGTGATGGACGAATACGATATGAACATGAAGAGCATCTACCACATGAAAAAGCACAAGAAGCGCCTGGCGCTCGCGGCGCAGCCGCAGGCGCAGCGCGAGGCGAGCCCTGTCAGCTGAGAAAATACTGTGGTCTTTGAAAGGAGACGGCCATGAGGCACATACCCAACATTATCTCGCTCACCCGCATCCCCTTCTCCATCGCGCTGCTGTTCCTGGCAAGGGTGAACGTCTACGCCTTCCTGGCGGCCTACGCCGTGGCAGGGATTTTCGACGTCCTGGACGGCTACCTGGCGCGGCGTTACCATTGGGAGTCGGAGCTCGGCGCGAAGATGGACAGCATCGGGGACACCGTTTTTATCGTGTGCGCGGTGTCGGCGGCCATCCTGACGCTGGATTTCAACTTCGAGACCTACAACTTCGTCGCCCTGGGGGTGCTCATCGCGGTGCGCGGGGGCAACATGCTGTTCACGAAGAAAAAGTTCGGCAAGTTCGCCTATATCCACTCCAATTCCGTCCGGTGGTCCACCATCCCCATCTTCTTCCTGCTGCCGCTGTGCGTCATGCGCCGCGAGCTGCTGAACCTGCCGCTGCTCATCATGGTCATCGTCATTATCCTGGCTGCCCTGGAGGAGACTTGGATGCTGAAGATCATGGAGGAATACGACGTGAACATGAAGAGCATCTACCACATGAAGAAGCACAAGAAGCGCAGCGCGTCCGCCGCCGACGCGGAACAGGAGCGGGAGACGATCGCGGCGTGAGAATATGCGGGCGGCCCGCGGGCAGCCCCTTCAGGAGTACCCGAAATGGATTGCATTTTTTGCAAAATCGTTGCCGATGAGATCCCCTGCAAAAAGGCCTATGAGGACGGCGACGTTCTGGCCTTCCACGACATCTATCCCCAGGCCCCCGTGCACATCCTGGTGATCCCAAAGGCGCACACCGCCGCCGGGGCGGGGGAGATTACCGCCGCGAACAGCGCCGTGGCGGGCAAATGCTTCGAGGTGATCGCCCGGCTTGCGAACGAGCTCGGCCTGGCCGATGGCTTCCGCGTGGTGACGAACAACGGCCCCGCCGCCGGGCAAACGGTCCCCCACCTGCACTTCCACCTGCTTGCCGGAAAGGAGCTGTCCCTTGCGATGGGATAATGTCGCCCCCTTGGGGGAGATGCCCGAAGGGCAGAGGGGGTGAAAGCGCCATGTCCCGCCCCTTTGCCGTTGTCGGCTTCACGATGCTCTTCGCCTTGGCCGGGTTGTTCTTCCTGCCGGAATGGGCGGTATACGCCGCGCTCGCGCTCGCCGCGCTGAGCCTGTGCGGAGCTCTAATCCTGCGTAAAAGCAAAAGCGGCCCCACCCTCCCGGCGGCGATTGCTTCAGTGATATTCGCCTGCGTGCTGCTGCTGGGGCAGCTGGCCTTCGGCTACTACCCCGCGCTGCAAAGCACCGGCGAAAACCTTGAGATCAAGGCCAAAATTATCAGCAACGCCGACGCCAAGTATGGCCGGTACTACTATCGATTGCAGGCAATTTCCATCAACGGCGAGAGCAAAAATATCAGATTGCGCCTCTCCGCCCCCTACGCCATAGACTGCGAGCCCTACGACGAGATCGCCTTCACCGGCAACGTCTTCCCTCTGGGGAAGGACGACCCGGAGATGAGCGACTACTACAGGGCATTGGGCGTCTGGCTGGGCGTCTTCGCGTCAAGCTACGGCGAGGACAGGTTTGAAGTCACACCCATTCGTTCCCTCCACCCCATGAGATTCGTTCTGCGGATGCAGCGCGCCATCGCCCGCAGCCTGGACGCCTCCTACTCCGACCCAGTGGCGGCCCTGCTGCGTGGGATGCTCCTGGGGGACGAGAGCGGCCTTGTCTGGTTCACGCGGCAGGACTTCCGGCAGTCGGGCACGTCGCATATCTTCTCGGTCTCGGGCCTGCACATGTCCCTGCTGGCGTGGTCGCTGTTCCGGTTTCTCCGCGCCCTGAAGTGCCCGCACAGGGCCTCGGCCCTGGCGGCCGGCGCGTTTGTGGTACTCTTCATGGCCATCACGGGCTTTTCGGCCCCCTGCGTTCGCGCGGGCGTGATGATGCTCATCCTGCTCGCCGGGGAGCTCTTCTCCCGCCGGGCGGACAGCCTGAACTCTCTCGGCTTCGCGGCCCTCGTCCTGATGGCGGTCTCGCCCCTCTCCGCCGGGCAGCTGGGCCTGGAGCTCTCCTTCGGGGCCACGCTGGGCCTGGTGCTCTTCCAACGCCGCTTCGCCGCGCCCGTGAAGAAACTGTACGCCCCCCTGCCAACCGCCCTGCGCAGGTGCGCGGATTTCCTGGCCGAGGGCACGAGCACCACCGTGTCGGCGCTGGCGCTCACCGCGCCTATCCTGTGGATGCGCCTGCCGGGCGGGCTGTCCCTGGCCGCGCTGCCCGCCAACCTGGTTCTGGTGCCGCTTTCGGCCATACTGATGGTCATGGGCGGGGTCTCCGCCCTGCTGCCGGAGCCCCTGCGCGGCGCGCTGGCCTTTGTCACCGAGCCCGTTGGCCGCCTGACCCTGCAAACCGCGCGGGTAATCGCCGGCCTCCCCGCGCCCGTGCTGCGGGGGAGCCTGGAGACCCTGGCCCTCCCCCTGGCTATATGCCTCGCGGTCGCCGCGATCGCGTTATATCGCAGGTACAGGGGCAGGCCCATAGCGCTGCGCTATACGGCCCTGGCCTGCGCGATGGTTATGCTTCTGGGCGGGTGGCTGCCGGGCTGGCTGCAAGGCGGCCGCACGGTGATCACCCAACTGGAGACGGGGCAGGGGACGGCCGTTTTGGTCAGCCGGGGCAGAAAGGCGGCACTATTGGGCTGCGACGGGGACGAATTGCCCGCGGGCGCGGCCAAGAGCGCGCTGTCGAATCTGGGCGCGCGGGGCCTGGAGCTGCTCCTCCTCCCCGGGAACGACGCGGGCGCGGCGGAAATCCTGCGCGATGTCAAGGTGAATCAGGTGATCGACGCCGAAGGCGTCACAGAGTTTTCTCTTTGGGACGCAACGGATGGCATATTTTACAAGAACGGCAATGACGCCGCGTGTCTGCTGCGGACAGAAAGCGAACTGATAGTAATTCAATTTTCCGGGGAAATACCTGAAGAATGGCGGGAGGTGACGCGGCTTGGCCCTGGTTGACGAGGCGGCGCTGCGGCGGCAGATCAAGGATGCCGCCTTCGCGCGGCTCTACGTGGTGTGCGGCGGCGAAAGCTACCTCAAGCAGCATTACGCCGCGCAGCTTTGCGAGGCCGCCGTGGACGACGCCTTCCGGGACTTCAATTTTCACAGGTTTGAGGGGAAAGACCTCGACCTCAACACCCTTTCCCAGGCCACCGAAGCCTTACCTCTCATGGGTGAACGCAGCTGCGTGCTCGTGCGCGATTTCCCCATGGAGGCCATGAACGGCGACAAAGATTTTTTGGCTTTTCTACAGGATTTGCCCGCGCATGTCGTGCTCGTCTTCTGGATGGACACGCAGGGCTTTCACCCCAAAAAATACAAAATCCTGGCGGAGGCCGTCAACAGTGCCGGCCATATCGCTGAGTTCAACGCCCCGGACGAGACCCAGACCCAGCGCATCGTGGCCGCCGGGGCCCAAAAGCGCGGCTGCGCCATGGAGCGCTCGGTCATCGCCTACTTCGTGGAGTGCGTGGGCGGCGACCTCCACCTGCTGCAGAACGAGCTGGACAAGCTGTGCGCCTACGCGGGCGGCGGGCACATCACGCGCGGGCAGATCGACGCCGTGTGCGTGAAGTCCGTGGACGCCAAGAGCTTCGACATGGTGAAGGCCGTCTGCGCGGGCAACGGCACCCTGGCGCTGCGCCTGCTGGACGACCTGTTCCGCCAAAAGGTCGCCCCGCAGATGCTGCTGGGCTCGCTCATCGCCAACTATGTCGACATTTATCGCGCGTTTATCGCGCTGCAATCGGGCAAAAGCGCCGAGGCCCCGGCGGGGCTGTTCGACTACAAGGGCAACACCTTCCGCCTGCGCAAGGCCGGGGACATGACGCGGCGGATGAAGCTGCCGCAGGTAAATCGCTGCCTGGAGCTCCTCGCCCAGGCTGATCGGAGGCTGAAAAACACCGGCATGGACGACCGGCTGGTGATGGAGCAATGCGTGATCGGGCTGCTGGGGGTGCGATGAAATACTACAGCAGACAGCTCACGCGGCTCGACCAATTGATTTCTTATCCCGCCGATGTGGTGCAGCTTGACCCTGCGAACGATGATGATTTCGCCCTGCTGCTGGCATTGTACCAACCCTCCTGGCCAGAGGTGACGCGTGAGGATTTGATCCAAATACAGCCTCCGTGGGAATATTTCGCGATTATTGAGGACGGCAAGATTGTCTCCTTTGCCGGAGCGATGCACATGACGGCGGATAACTGGGAGATTGCCGGGGTGCGCACGTTGCCGGAATACAGGGGTAAGGGACTGGCAAAAGGCGTATGCTCCGCTGTTGCGCGGCATATTTTGCAGGCGGGAAAGCGGGCCACGTGCGCTACCAAGTGGGATAACGCCGCCATGCGCGGCGTGATGGACGCAATCGGTATGGTTGCTGAAAATTAGGAGAACACAATGAAAATCCCCCTTTCCCAGGCCATTGTCTGCGAGGGAAAATATGACGCGATAAGACTGGCCTCCCTGTTCGATACCCTCATCCTCCCCACAGACGGCTTTCGCATCTACAGCGACGGCGAGAAGCGCGCCCTGCTCAGGAAAATCGCGGCGCAGCGCGGGCTTGTCGCCGCCACGGACAGCGACGCCGCCGGGTTTCAGATACGCGCATATCTCAAAAGCTTCCTCCCGGCGCAGCAGCTGTGGCACGCATACATCCCGGATATTCCCGGGAAAGAGCGCCGCAAGGGCGCGCCGTCCAAAGAGGGCAAGCTAGGCCTGGAGGGCATGGAGACGCAGGCGCTGCTGAAGGCTTTCGCTTCTGTGATCGAAATGCAGGAAGCAGGAAAGATAAAGCAAGAAGAGATCGCAAAGCTTGATCTTTACAGGGACGGATTTTCGGGGACGGCAGGATGCCGGGAGCGCTACCGGGCGCTGCTGCGGGCGCTGGAGCTGCCGGAGCATCTGAGCACGAACATGTTTTGCGCCTGCGTAAGCAGGGAAGAATATGACAAAGCCAGGGAATAGATTGAGGGTGTGAAATGATGCGCATAGGATATGGCTACGACGTGCACCGGCTCGTGCCGGGGCGCAGGTTGGTGCTGGGCGGGGTGGAGATTCCCCATGAGACGGGCCTGCTCGGCCACTCGGACGCCGACGTGCTGCTCCACGCGGTGATGGACGCCCTGCTGGGCGCCGCCGCCCTGGGGGACGTCGGGCGGCACTTCCCGGATACGGACGCGCGCTACGCGGGGGCCGACAGCCTGGAGCTGCTGCGGCGGGTGTGCTACCTGACGGACCGAGAGGGCTATACCGTGGGGAACATCGACGCGACGATCGTGGCGCAGGAGCCCAAGCTCGCGCAGTACCTCCCGGAGATGCGGTACATGATCGCGCAGGCTGTCGGCGCCGCGCCCTCGCAGGTGAACGTGAAGGCCACCACCGAGGAGGGGCTGGGCTTCACCGGGAGCGGAGAGGGCATCGCCGCCCACGCGGTGGTCCTGCTGGAGGGCCTGACGGAGGGAAGCGCATGAGAGCACTGGCGGACAGCACCACCCTGTTCCTGGAGCGGGCGGTTGCCGTAATCACGCATTTCGACTATGTTTCGGATACGCTGGACATCCTCTTCGTGGCGCTGCTGATCTTCGGATTGATCCGCCTGATCCGGGAGACACGGGGCGTGCAGCTGCTCAAGGGCCTGTTCTGGCTGCTGCTGGCCTGGGGCGCGGTGAATTTCCTGAATATGAGCGCAAGCATCTACCTCTTCCGCCAGGGCTTCGATAACCTGGTGATCCTGCTGGTGGTGCTCTTCACCCCGGAGATACGCGGGGCCTTCGAGCGCGTGGGGCGCAGCAACGTGACGAACTTCCATCTGTTTCCCCAGACGGAGCGTATGCAGGCGCGCGGGGACACCATTTACGCCGTGAGCCAGGTCTGCGAGGCCTTCCGCCAGTTCAGCGGGGAGCGCACGGGCGCGCTGGCGGTGTTCGAGCGCGTGACGAAGCTCGGCGAGATCGCGGGGACCGGCGTGGCCGTGGAGGCGAAGGTCAGCCGGGAGCTGGTCGGCAACATCTTCTACCCCAACACCCCCCTGCACGACGGCGCCGTGGTCATCCGCGGCGGGGTGCTCAAGGCGGCGGCGTGCATATTGCCGCTCTCGCAGAGCCAGGCCATCGACCCGGCCCTCGGCACGCGCCACCGCGCCGCCCTGGGCATCGCCGAGCAGAGCGACGCCATGGTGGCCGTGGTCTCGGAGGAGACGGGCGTCCTCTCCCTGGCGGCCCGGGGCGCGCTGCGCCGGGGCCTCACCCCCGAGGCGCTGGAGGCCGCCCTGCTGGAGGGCCTGCTCAGCCGGGAAACGAAAAAATTCAGCCTGCGCGCACTGTTCGATAAAAATGGGAAGGAGGGCTGAAGCTTTTATGAGCGAAGAGGCAAAAAACGGCGATAAACCCGGCCGCATGCACGCCCTCCTGCGCGACCAGCGGGTGCTGCTGGGCATCTCCGTGCTGCTGGCGGCCATCGTGTGGCTGGTGCTGGCCGTCGTCAACGGCGAGGAGCAGGTGCTGACCATCGAAAATGTGCCCGTGCGGGCCGATTTCACAGGAACAGTGTTCGAGGAGCTGGGCCTCCAGCCCTTCTGGTCGGGCCCGCAGACGAACCCGGAGGCGCTCACCGTCACCGTGGTGGTGCGCTGCAGGCGCTACGAGAATATCAGGGAGGATACGGTCAGCGCCAAGCTGGTCACCGAAAATGTCTCCGTCGCCGGCCTGCACGACCTGGCCATCCGCGTGGAGGCGGACAGGGAGCGCTTCACCGTGGTGAGCGTGAGCCCCGGCAGCATCCCCCTGTTTTTCGACCACCCCAAAACCCTGGAGTTCAAGCTCACCCCGGAGATCGTCGGGGAGCTGCGCGTGGCCGAGGGCTACCACGCCGAGGAGGTGCTGCTCTCGAAGCAGAGCGTGGCCGTCTCCGGCCCGGCCCGCCTGGTGGAGGCCATCGCCGCGGTCAAGGCGGAGATCGCCGCCGACGAGGTCTACAGCGAGACGAAGCTTTTCCAGAACATCCCCATCGTCCCCGTGTCGCGCGGCGGCGATACCTCGCCCTACCTCACCGTGGAGGAGGGGGCCGTGAACGCCACGCTGCCCGTGTGGAAGCGCACGCCCCTCCATCCCGCCGTGGATTTCCAGAACGTGCCCGGGGCCTACCTAGGCGCGCCCCTGCCGGTCACGGTGAGCCCCGCCGCGGTCAGCGCGGCCCTGCCGGAGGACAGGATCGCCGAAGACCTGCGCTACAGCGTGGGGCCCATCGATTTCCACACCCTTTCCCCCGGCAACACCCGCTTCAGCTTCCCGGTGTCCGACCTGAAGGAGATCCGGCTGTTCGACGAGATTGCCGCCTTCACGGCCGTGGTGGACCTCGCCGGCTTCGATGCCCGGCGCCTCGCGCTGCCCGGCGCGCAAATCACGGCCGCGCCCCATGAGGGCCTCGCCGCGGGCTTCGGGGATGTCGCGAACGTCACGGTGGTCGGCCCGGCGGAGGCAGTGGCCGCCCTGACCCCGGAGGCCCTCACCGGCGAGATCGAAATCCCCGAGGACGCCCGCCCCGGCCAGACGACCCTCCCGGTGACTATAAGGGTTGACCGAGACGACTGCTGGGTGTACGGTGCGTATACGGTGCGGGCGACTATTACCGAGTAGAGCCACCCCGGCGCTTCGCGCGTGCTCCGCACTGCCCCCTCGCTTCGCGGCCCCCCACAGGGGGGCATCCTGACGAGGCGGTAAAGACTTGGTTTTCGGCGAGAGCGAGCGTATCCGCTCCGTCAGAATGCCCCCCTTGGGGGGCCGCGAAGCGAGGGGGAAGTGCGGAGCACCGCCCCGCCGCAGCGGCGCATCCTCGTGCGATAGCAGGCGCTGCGGATACGATTGAAGTTGAATCACATTAGTTGGGAGAACACAATGTCCGAAGAAAAAATCGAGCTCGGCAAGGTGGGCGGCGAGGCCCTCATGGAGGGCATCATGATGCGCGGGCCCAAGGGCGCGGCGGTGTCGCTGCGCATGGCCGACGGCTCCATCGAAACGAGCCTGCGGCAATCCAAGCTGCCCAGCGAAAAATATAAATTCCTCGGCTGGCCGCTCATCCGCGGGCCGGTGAGCCTGGTGTACTCCATGGCCTTCGGCTACAAATGCATGATGGAATCCGCCGAAAAAATAACCCAGGGCATCATGGACAGCGAGGAAGTCGTATCGGAAAGCAAGATAGACAAATGGCTGGAGGATCACTTCGGCCCGAAGATGATGGCCGCGGTCAGCGCGGTGGGCCTGATTCTGGGCCTGGCACTGGCCGTGGGCCTGTTCACGCTGTTGCCGATCTACGCCTTCACGGGGATTAACCTCCTGGCCCATGACAGCCTTGGCGCCTGGAAGGCGGTCATCGAGGGCGTGATTCGCATCGCCATTTTCGTCGGCTACATGTTCGCCATGTCGCAGATCCCGGATATCCGCCGGGTGTTCCAATACCACGGCGCGGAGCACAAGTCCATCTTCTGCTACGAATACGGCCTGCCCCTCACCGTGGAGAACGTGCGCGCGCAGAGCCGCTTCCACCCGCGCTGCGGCACGAGCTTCCTCTTCGTCATGCTCCTGCTGGGCATGATCCTATCGGCCATTCTATTGCTTCTATTCCCAAACTTAAAAGACCACAACGCCCTGTGGATCGCCGTCAAGATCTTGCAGTTCCCCCTCATCATGGCCTTCGGCTACGAATTCATCAGATTTGCCGGCAAGCACCTGAAGAACCCCCTCGTGCGGGCGCTGTCCTTCCCCGGCCTCGCCATGCAGCGCATCACCACCAAGGAACCCGACGACGGCATCATCGAGGTGGGCATCCAGGCCCTGACGGCGGCCCTCGGCAGGCCCTTCGAGGCGCGCATCCCGGCCCAAAAAGAGGAAGAAGAGGAGCCTTCGATTGACGATCCGCCAAGCGATACAGCAGGCCCTGAAGAGCCTGGAGAGGACTGACGACGCCCGCTTCGACGCCCTCTGCCTGGCCGAAAAAGCCTTCGCAATGAACAAAACAGACCTGCGCCTGCGCGGCGAGCAACAGGTCGATTCTGTAGAATATTTCGCCCTGGTCGCTCGCCGCGCCTCCGGCGAGCCCCTGCAATACATCCTGGGCGAATGGGAGTTCTACGGCCTGCCCTTCGCCGTGGGCCCGGGCGTGCTGATCCCCCGCCCGGAGACCGAGCTGCTGGTGGAGGCGGCGCTCAAACAGTTTACAGTTGATAGTTTACAGTTGACAATTGGCAGTTTACAGTTGACAGTATATGATCTTTGCGCCGGTTCCGGCTGCGTGGGATTGAGCATCGCCCATCACCTGCCCAACGCGAAAGTATATCTTGTGGAGCTTTCGGACGAAGCCCTGCCCTGCCTGCGCAAAAACGCCAAGCCCTACCCCAACGCAGAGATTATCCAGGCGGACGTCCTCAACTGTCAACTGTCAACTGTCGACTGTCAACTGATCCTCGCCAACCCGCCCTATATAAAGTCAGCCGAGCTCGCGGGTTTGAGCGAGGAAGTCCGCCGCGAGCCCCGCGTGGCCCTGGACGGCGGCGCGGACGGCCTGAAATTCTACCGAGCGCTGGCGGCGCGATGGTTGCCCCAACTGGCTCCCGGCGGCCTGCTGGCCTGCGAATGCGGCGAGGGCCAGGCGGCGGATGTAGCGGCGCTGTTCGCGCCCTGCGAAACAGAAATATTGAAGGATTTCAACGGCATTGACCGGGTTGTGGCAGCGAAGAGGCTTTAAAACCCCCCTCGCCTGCGAGGGGGGAGGCCGCCGGAGGGTGTCCTCGGGCGGCGGGGCGCTCGAATAGCAACAAAACACTTGACTTTTCCCCCCGCTTTTTGGTATGATATAAAAGTAAAATCTTACATGCACCATCCGGAGGAAAAAAATGATTTTTCAGCTGCTGCGCGGCCTGCTCTCGGGGGATGTGTCCGATATGGACATGTCCGCCATGCTGGTGAGCTTCGCAGCTGTGGCGCTGGTGCTGATCCTCTGCCTGCCCGCGCACGAGTGCGCCCACGCATGGGCGGCGAAAAAGCTGGGCGACGACACCGCCTTTTTGCACGGGCGGCTCACGCTCAACCCCTCCAAGCACCTGGATTTGGTCGGCACGCTGATGATCCTCGTGGTGGGCTTCGGCTACGCCAAACCGGTGCCGGTGAACCCCCGCAACTTCAAGAATTACAAGAAGGGCATGGCCCTCACCGCGGCGGCGGGGCCGCTGTCGAACCTCGTCATGGCCCTGTTCTTCTGTTTGATCACAAATTTCATGTGGTATTTCCGCCCGGGCGAGCCGGACGACATATACCGGCTGCTGCTGGGCTTCTTCTACTCGATGTTCAGCGTCAACGTCACGCTCATGGTCTTCAACCTCATTCCCTTCCCCCCGCTGGATGGCTCGCGCATCCTGGACCTCATCCTGCCCCACAAGGCCTCTGTGTTCCTCGCGCAGTACGAGCACATCATGCGCTGGGCGGTGTTCGCGTTGCTGATTTTCAGCAGCTCCATCAGCGGACTTTCTCGCCTCGTGGCACAGGGGATTGACGCCCTGGTCAGCCTGCCCTTCGAGCGGCTCATGTAGGGAGGGGGCTATGGAAGCGTTACAGTATAAGCTAGACGCCTTTGAGGGCCCCATGGACCTGCTGCTGCACCTCGTCGGGCAGCGCAGGGTGAGCATACACGACGTCCCCATCTACGCGCTCATCGGGCAGTACCTGGACATCATGGCGAAGCTGCGCGCGGCTTCTCTCGAGATACAGGCGGAGTTCCTGGAGATGGCGGCCCGGCTGGTATACATCAAAACGGCGGCGCTGCTGCCAAAGCACAGCGAGGAGGGCGACCTCGCCGAGGAGCTGCGCCGGGAGCTGCTGGATTACCGGGACTGCCAGCTGCTTGCGACCCAATTGCGCGCGCGCGCGAACGGCTTTGGATTTTTAGCCCGCCCGCCCGAGGCCCTGGAGATCGACTACACATACGCTATGCGGCACAAGACGGGCGAGCTCTTCGCGGCCTACCTCGCCGCCGTGGGCAAGGGGAAACGCCGCCTTCCCCCCCCCGCGGAGGCCTTCTCGGGCATCCTGCGCCACGCCGTCGTGAGCGTGTTTTCCCGCTACGAGTTCCTGTTCGAGCGCCTGCGCACGAAAAAACGCGCGTCGGTACGCTCCCTGCTGGAGGAATCGGGTTCGCGTTCCGAGATGGTGGCCACCTTCCTGGCCGTGCTCATGCTGATGAAGGCGGGGCGCGTCAAAGCCCAAGGCAGCGGGCAGAGGGCCGTGCTGGAGCTGCAACCCAATGAGGAGGATTGGCGCGGCCTCGCGCTTGACGACGATGAATGACGCCGATCTGCTGGCCGCCGCCGAGGCCATCCTCTTCGCCGCCGGGGAGCCCCTGGAGCAGGACAGGCTCTCCGAGGCCCTGGAACTTGCGCCGTTGGAGACGCAGGCGCTCATTGATGCGTTGGCGGAGCGCCTGCAACAGCGCGGCGGCGGCGTCTGCCTGCTGCGCCTGGGGGATAAAGTCCAGCTGTGCACCCGGCCCGAGTTCGCCGATGTGGTGCGCGCCGCCCTGGAGCGCGGCCGCACGGCTGCGCTGACCCCCGCGGCCCTGGAGGTGCTGGCGGTGGTGGGTTACCACCAGCCCGTGACGCGGGCCTACATCGAGCAGGTGCGCGGCGTGGACTGCGGCAACGTGATCGCGGGGCTGTGCCAGAAGCGCCTGCTGCAGGAGAGGGGCCGCCTGGATCTGCCCGGCCGCCCGCTGCTCTACGGCACCACCGAGGAGTTTCTCAAATGCTTCTGCATGGAATCCCTGGACGAGCTGCCTAAACTACCGGGAGAGAAAGAAGGGGAGAAAGCGGCATGATCGCACTGTATATCATCCTGGGGATTATCGCCCTGTTTATTGCGTTGCTCAGCGTGCCCCTCGTATTGCGGGTGGAGTACGCCGGCAGCGTGGCCCTGCGGCTGCGCTGGCTGTTCCTGACCATTTTGCAAATTCCCGCGCCGGAGGACAAGAAGCCCAAAAAAAAGAAGGCGAAAAAAGAGAAGCCCGAAAAAAAAGAGGAGGAGAAGAAGGAGAAAAAGCCCGAGGAGAAGAAGGACAAGGGCCCGAACGTCCTGCAGCGCTTCTATCAGTACCGGGGCGTCTCCGGGTTTATCGACCTGCTGCAGCGCGCCGTGGCAGTCCTGAAGCAGTTCCGGCACGGCCTGTGGCGCTGCTTTTGCATCCGCGAGTTGACGCTGCACATGGTGATCATGGGCGGCGAGCCCGAGGAACTGGTCAAAAAATACAGCAGAACCTGCGCGGGCGTCTACCCGGCAATCGGCTGGCTGGGCTCCCACCTGCGCAGCAAACCGGGCGGGATACGCACGACCATCGTGCCGGATTTCACGGGCCTGGCCCAAAAGGAGATCGCCTGCACGGCGGAAATCTCGATTATTCCCCGCACCCTGATCGCCGCGGTGATCATGCTTGCGGTGCGCATGGGGTTGCGCGTGGTGCTGCGCTTCTTCAAGGGGGCGAAAGCGCCGAAGGAGAAGCAAGTAAAATTGGTCCAACAGAACGACTAAATCACATTTGTTGTTTCGGCGTGGCAATGCCGCGCCCTACAGGGAAACGGCCCGAGGCCGGAGTTTTTGCAGCAAATGCTGTGCGTAAAATGAAAGGGCCTTTGGCCCAATCCCTGTAGGGCGAGCCTTTGGCCCGCCGCTGACAAAGAACAAGATACAATATTGCAACAACATAAGACCTGCTAATAAAAAACAAGCCCCAAAATAATGGGAAAAGCAGGCGAACAATCGAGAGGAAGGTGAAAGGCAAGGCGAAGCACGGGGGCTCTGCCCCCGAACCCCCGGAGTTTATCGCATT
>Ga0123353_10000838_pt1 | contig 37398 bp, 25 predicted proteins | sample TergutLab28metaG_3_FD_92763 | JGI IMG/M metagenome (GOLD analysis project Ga0123353, IMG submission 92763) | Labiotermes labralis P3 segment gut microbial communities from Petit-Saut dam, French Guiana - Lab288 P3 | ecosystem: Host-associated > Arthropoda: Insects > Digestive system > Gut ... | reverse complement strand
TAGATCAAGGGAATAGGGTTTCGCCATAAGATTCCTCCGTGAAAAAGGCGTTCAATATCCAATAATGAAAGATTACAAAATTCCAAAACTTCTGTCCAGATCAATTCCTGATACGCTCTAGATAGCGGATATTACGAACGTCTGCCGGACGGCAATATCTTTCCCATCTTGGGCTACGACGGCACACCGGTCAGCGAACCTGCAAAACTCAACGGAATGGGTGGCATGCTCCCCGATCCGTCGCTTCCGGGAGTCAATGTGGGACCTTTCAAAAAATATCGTGTGGCATCCTTTGGTCTCTTGGGGCTTGCGTTCCAAAATTCATATCAGGAAGTATTGCGGCACAGAATTCGGTATGACAATGCAAAAAAATATTCGTCATTTTTCAAGATACCGAAAACCCGGAAGGCAGACCTTTTGACCCGTACCTTCCATGGGAATTATACGTTCAGGGGGGTAAAGTTCAATACGACCTACCGTCGCAAGTTAACTGCTGGATTAATATCGTCAATTAACCCCAGAAAGGGCTTTTTATTATGTCATTCATTCCTGTAACAAGCATTACAAACTTCAGTCCCATGCACGCGATTGTTGGGTAGGAAACCAAGTTGGAAGGGACGGTGAACCCGTCGAACGCAACCAACCAGAACGTCGTATCGGTCGTCGCTGGCAATGCGGACATCGTCAACAAAAGCGACGGTGCCTACCTCAAACCGAATGTGGCGGGCGCGGTCAAAGTCCGAGCCACAATCGCCAACGGAATAACGCAGTAAAAGGAAAAAAGCGATGGACGTTTTACTGACACTTTTAATTTCTGTGTCTGTCACGATGATTGTAGTGCGCGGCAAGATAGCGGAGCCGCTGCGTCTATGGCTGATGCGTCATTCGGACGCTGACCGTATCAGTGTTGCGTATGCGATTAACTGCCCGCAGTGTACGGGTGTTTGGATTGGCTTGGCAATCGGCTTAATAGTTTTTCCGACGTTCTTTTTTGTGTCGGTGTTGACCTTCGGCACATCGCTCCTTGCTTCTGTTGTGGACAAGTACCTTTTCAGTTAAAAGGTCGGTTCGGCTTTCGGGGCGTGTTTGACCAGCGTGAGGATCGTCTGTTTGACTTCGGCGGGGAGCGTATCCCAGTGGTCAATGACTTTGCGTAAATCGGGGGAAAATTCTGAATTCCCTGCCGTTTTCCCTCCGGCGTTTTCTGTCGATTTTCGCAAATCATTGGAAATTAAAGAGTTATGACTCTGTGGAGTAGTCCTACCCGACCTACTTTGGACATTGGCGGAACCCCTTGAAATATAGGGAATTTCGATGCAAACACTTGAATTGTAGGGGAATCGGTAGGGAATTTTTTTTCGTTTTCAATCCCAAAACACGCTATTCCGGCGGGCACATGTGCAGATTGCAGCAACTTCGCTGGTACTCGACTTATATCTCCGCAAACACTAATTCATGTTTGTCGAGAAATTCAAGCAGTTCCGCTCGGTTAAAAACACCACCAGTTGTACTCACTGCACGGACGCAACTTGCGCCCAGGGCACTGCCCCAACGAACAGCATCCCGATGGCTGTGTCCTTCGAGCAATGCCGCAATCAAACCGGCATCGAAAGCGTCGCCGGACCCCGCACCGCTCACATAGTCCGTCGGATACACCCCGGCTCGGAATTGCTCCTTCTCGCTGAAATAAAGCGTTCCCGATTCCCCCTGTGTGATGATTGCCGCACCAACTCCCGCATCGAGAAACTTCTTCGCCTGATCGTAAGGAGTCCGCTCATTGGTAATTTTCTCCCCTTCATGTTCATTCGGCAGAAAAATGTCCGTGTGCGGCAACAGCGGCTCCACAAGATTCCAATAGGGACGATTGCCGTAAAGCACAACATCCAATAGTGTCGTCCATCCATGCTCACGAGCCGTCTTGAAAAACTGTACTGTCCGATCGGTCTCCAACGCACGGAGCATAAAGAATCCGCCGAGATAGAAAATCTTCGGCTTCTTCAAATTCGGGTCAGTGATCAATTTGAACAGTTCATCATCGAAGACGTAATCATCGTTTGCACCTGTTGTACATATAAATCGTCGATCTTGATCCTTGACGTTGATGTGTAGTGCGGTGCCCGGACAACGCCCCACTGATCGTTGAAGCCGTGTGCTGTCGATTTTGGGAGTGGAAACAGAGCGAACGATGAAATCGCTGAGCGAGTCGTCGCCGACGCAACCGGAAAGTATTACATCGACACCGAGTCGGGCTAAATCTACTGCGACATTTGATGCACAACCGCCGAGATTCAGTTCGATTTTTTCTGTTGGAATCAATTCTCCTTCATGAGGTACATGGCTAATCGGATAGCAGGCGATGTCAGCAAAAAGAATACCGGAACAAAGGCAAGTCATAAGATTTTACGGTTCGAGATGATAAAACTGGACCTTATTTTTACCTTATTTTCCCGAATAAAACAACCTTGTAGCAACGGACGCAAGTCCGCCGGTATTACCGAAAACGACACCAATTGATTCCCTCCAAGACGAGGTGGTCGTGGTGCTTAATCTGTTGTTCAGGAATTTCCGGGGCAAGCCCCGGCAAGAGGTATGGTGCATCTCCTCCTGTTAAAACGAGTGGGGCGTTGTACTTTCGCAGCGATTCGTAGAACTGTCGGATTGCTCCGATGGTCCCCCAATAGAGACCATTGAGAATGGCATCCTCCGTACTTTTACCGGGATAGACTGGTCTCGTTTCAAGGGACGGATCAGGAAGCGGCACAAGTGGTAACTTGCCAGATATTTTAGGGTAAGTTTCCGACATTGCGGTCAAACCGGGCAAAATGGCTCCGCCGTAAAAAGTCCAATTTGCAAAAACATCAATGGTAATGGCAGAGCCTGCATCGACGATCAACATGGGTGTCTCGCCGTAATTCATTACTGCCGCAAGTGCGGCAAGCAGTCGGTCAATGCCGACACTTTCGGGTGAATCTACGTTAATCTTGAACGGAATCCGTTTGTGGGTAACTGCTCGGAATTTGTCTTGGGGTCTTACATCGAGAATTGTTTTTTTTAATTTTTTCCATGAAAAATTTCCAGTTTGGGCGATCCGCCAAGTAATGATCTCTTTCTCCCATAAAAGCAGTTCACGGAAAAAAGAACTTCTATCGAACTCCTCTTCCTTTTGAGGAATTAATAGATTCCAGACTTTCAAAGCACTGCCCCTCTTGTTAGGCGGAGCAAAAACACCGCATTTCAACCGGGTATTGCCAATATCAACGGCGATGTTCATGACTGCATGAGCGGCAACAGATACTCGACGGTACTGTTCATGTTGTCGAGTTTCGGATAATCTTCTTCGGGAATCTGGACCCGGTAGCGTTTGCGCAGTTCCAACACGATGTCCAGCAAATCCATGCTGTCCATTTCGAACTGCTCACGAAAAGGCACGTCGTCCTTAATGGCAGAAAAATCCTCGTCGGGAGCGATGTCCGAAAGGATGTTGATAACGGCTTCTCGTATCTCGGGTCCGGTCATGGAAAAGGGAGTCGACACTGGATTCTACACCCCCATTGTTACCGATTAGGCAAAAATGTCAATATCCCCGAAGTCAAGGGAACGAACTCAGTCTATTAACAAGTTTTACGGTTTTTCTTATGAAATGGGACACGGCAATAGTAGCAAATTCGATTTTTTTGCCAAATCCTGAAAAAAATGCAAAGTTCGTAACAAGTGAACTCCGATAACTTGGGTGTGAGGCGGTAGCCTCTGATACAGAATCATGTGTGTTTTCCCGGGGGGGATGGGTCCGGTGCGATGACTTTTCTTGATAATAGTCGCCCGGACTTTTTTTGCGCCCAGCGTTTTTGTGTTCCTGCGTGTCAGTGAAGCCGTTTATTTGTACTGTACCACGTCATAAATGGGTCGTTTTGGAGGAGTAGTGGTGCTCAAACCGAGAAAGTAACATACCGTCGTTGCGCTGCCATGCTAACTCTTGTCTCCCGACTCCTTCTTCACCGAATAACATTGATCGGGCTGAATCGTCTTCGATACGAAAAGTTCAGCAACGAAACCCAATGCGATGAAGAGCAAGCCAATCCAAACCGTAGCGAGCATGTACGGAGAAAACACCGCCATCATAAGACTTAACATAATATGAAATGTCGTATTAGTCTGTTCAAAAGCCTGTGGGAAATGATGCCACATGTGAAATAACTTGCATGCTTCAAGACAGTAACTAATAATCCCGATCACGATAATTAAAACCCCAATTCCCCCCAAGAGATGCTGCGGACGCTGACCGTATTTCGTCAGGAACCAAACGGTCAGCATGTCTAAAAATCCTTTGACAAATCGGGCAAAGCCATACTTGGAATGACCAAACTGCCGGGCACGATGGGCAACCACCTTTTCGCCGACCTTGTATCCCTGTGCGGCGGCAAGAACCGGGATGAATCGATGCCGCTCGCCGTAGAGAGCAACACTTTCGATCACTTCCCGGCGGTAACATTTCATTCCGCAGTTGTGATCATGCAGTTTCACGCCGGTCAACCCACTGACCATTCCATTGAATACCCGGGACGAAAAAACTTTATGCCACGGATCATGGCGGCGTTGTTTCCAACCGCTGACAACATCGAGACCGGTCTCCATTTGTCGGAGGAAGTCGGGAATCTCACAAGGATCATCCTGCAAGTCGGCATCCATTGTGATGACGAATTCCCCTTTGGCAGCGTTGAAACCGGCTTGCAGTGCTGCTGTCTTGCCAAAATTCCGTCGAAATTGGATACCACGAACTCTCGGATCGCTTGCCGCTATTTTTTCGATGACCGACCAACTCTGATCGGTCGAACCGTCGTCCACGAAAATGACTTCGAGGTCGTAACTGTTCGCTTCGGCAACTTCGCAGATTTCCCGATGAAGTTGCTCGAGACTTTCTTCTTCATTGTAAAGGGGAATGACAAGGGATAACTGCATCGCTCTCACCTATTTGCGCACCGTGTAAAGACAAATTCATTATGGCATACCTTTTTGCGGGTTGCAATAGAGAAAACCGGGTCGGTCTTGTGCCCTTTCAGTGAGTCGTTGTGTTTTTGCAACGCGTCCTTGATTTTGGCGAGAATCATGGCTATAATTCCTCCACTGTCATGACAGACTCCTTTCTTGGTGCAATGCAACTCTTTGACATACTTAGGGTTACTGTCGCAAAAAGGTAATCTGATGATTGCGATTCTGATCTATTTCCTAACCTTGCCGATTCAACCCCGCTCCTTTTCACTCGTTTCACTTGGCTGTCCGAAAAATTTGGTGGACAGCGAGCAATACGTTTTCGCACTGCAACGAACCGGTCTGGAATTCCGAACCGAAGTCGCGGACAGCGAACTCGTTGTCCTGAACACATGCGGCTTTTTGCGGTCGGCACGCGACGAAGCCCGAGGGTACATCCGCGTTCTTATTGACTTGAAAAAGCAAGGCACCATCCGCCGCATTGCCGTGCGCGGTTGTATGCCAACGATTGAAAACATCGAACGCCTTGCCGTCGAATTTCCCGATGTCGATGAATGGTTCGGCATTCCTGCCACATCGGAACACTCTGCCTCGCGGCATCTTCTGACCAAAAAACACGTCGCTTATCTTCGGATTGCTGACGGTTGCAGCCGCCGATGTGCCTTTTGCACGATCCCCAAAATACGCGGCAACTTCCGAAGTGTGCCGGAAGAAACCATCCTCCAAGAGGCACAGCGGCTTGCCGAGTCGGGTACGAAAGAACTCGTTGTTATTGCTCAAGAAACGACCTTTTGGGGAAGTGATCTCTACGGCAAACCGAAACTCGCCGCACTGCTGCGCAAACTCGACGAAATTGACAGTATCCGGTGGATCCGCCTGATGTACGCCTATCCGCAATATGTTGAGGACGAATTGATTGATCTTCTTGCGGCAGGAGGAAAACTGTTGCCGTACATTGATATTCCGCTGCAACATGCGAACGACGACATCCTGCGGCAAATGAATCGTCGAGTAACGACATCGGAAACGGAAGGGCTACTGGAAAAATTGCGGACCCGGATTCCCCATTTGGTGCTTCGGACATCGTTTATCGTGGGCTTTCCCGGCGAGACGGACGCAATGTTTCACGAGTTGCTCCGTTTTGTTGAACGCTGGAAATTTGAGCGGGCGGGGGTGTTCCGGTTTGAAGCGGAGCAAGGAACCCCGGCAGCCGGCTTTACTCCGAAGGTTCCCGCCAAGGCGATTGACCGACGATATGAACAACTATACAAACTATGCGAAAAACATTCGGTCGCTTGGGCAAACCGACAAAAGGGAAAAATTGTCGAAGTGCAGATTGACGGCAACCCCGTGGACGAATTTGAACGGAAAGAATCGCAACTCTTCATTGGACGGACGGTTGCCGATGCTCCAGACATTGATTCGCGCGTGTATGTTACCGGACAGCCCGGACAGCAACTCGCCAGCGGCTCGTTAATTGAATGTGAAATACTGGAAACCGCAGGCTGCGACCTCGTCGGCGTTGCGGTTTGAGTTTCATCACGCATATCTTGCCATGATCCAATCGACAAATCGCGGACAAAGACGATTCAACTTGTCGAGGAGAACGGCAGGAAGGTATGGGATGATTTGATGTTTGCCCTGTTTCATTGCCCGAACAATGCGAACCGCCACGTATTCCGAAGTAACCGAACGGTGAATCGGCAGTTTCGGTGCGCTCGTCGATTGATACAAAACATCGAAGAACTCCGTTTGCGTTGTGCCGGGACACACGAGTAATACATCAATGCCATACCGTGAAACTTCGGCACGCATCGACTCGGACAAACCGGTAACGGCAAATTTTGCGGCACCATACACGCCGTAATGCGGTACACCGCGCAAGCCGACGATGGAACTCAAATTCACCACCATCGGCTCCGCCCCTTGTTTCAAGTGCGGCAATGCAAGTTGCGTCAATTCAAAAAGGGCGAAGAAATTGACTTCAAAAACCCGGCGCAGTGTTTCTTGGGTCGAATCTTCGATCCGTGCCATTGCTCCTACGCCTGCATTGTTGATCAACATATCCAGTCCGCCAAGTTGTTCGACGGCTGATTGCACTGCCCGCTGACGCACTTCGGAATCGGTAACGTCTCCGTCAACAAGGATGACTTTTCGGTCGTTGCCGAATTGCCTTGTAATTTGATCGGCAATTTCTTGGAGCCGTTCCTTTCGTCGGGCAAGCAGAACGAGGTCTGCTCCTTCTTTTGCCAGCAAGGATGCCAGTACCGCTCCAATTCCCGAAGAGGCACCTGTCAATAAAATCCGCTTTTGATGAAGTGAACGCCGCATAGACTGGATTCTATCGAAAAATAAAAAGAGAGGCAAGAGAGTAGGACGGGGGGAGACTCACGAGGATTGCAAAGTCATTTTAATCCGAGGATTTTGAGGGCGTTTTTTGGGTTCCATTGGATTTTCTGTGCTCTTGCTCGTTGGTTTTTTGATTTTTCCGTTTCCGGGAACAATCGCAAGACAGACATTGCCGCATTCGTGAGCGACGCAAAAACCTTCGCCAAGGGAAATGTTTGCCAAAATCCAAAAAAAATGAAAATCCTACTTTGCAATACCCCTGGTTATCTTCGTTCATTCCGCTTGGGATAATCCTCATGGTCTGTTGGTTTGACTTGCTCCATTGGGCGGGTGCATTTTGACCGTCCTTAAAATCACTCCAGAGCAATTTTAAGGACGGTTAACTACTGGGTGATGGTTCTACGCGATTTCGCGAGGATGAAGTAACGCATGCCCAACTCCATTACGAAAAGGAGCAAAAGAAGATGCAATGGTCAATGGGGCAAGACCCTTATTTGGACGCTCCGAATTCAATGACCGACATTTTCTCCCCAATCATTTTGGTCTGCTTTCACGAGAGACGTCCCTTGAAGTCTTCGTAGTGAAATTCGCGGATGACCTGAACATTGCCGTCCGGCGTATCGCTGTCGCAGGTAACAATGCTCGGTAACTTCAAGCCGTTAAACATCGTGTTCTTGCAAATCGTGTACTGGGACATGTCAGCGAAAACGACCCGATCACCGACTTTTAGCGGTTTTTTGAACAGATACTCGCCGATGATGTCGCCGGACAAACAGGTTTTACTGCCGACAATGTATTTATGCCGTCCTTCTTCAAGCGGCATATCTAAGTCCGATGATTCCAGCACGCGGCGCGCTTTCAAAATTTCCGGCGTGTAGGGCATTTCAATCACGTCCGGCATGTGTGCCGATGCCGACGTGTCGAGAATTGCCACGTCAATACTCGTTGGGTTCTCAATCACGTCCAACACCGTTGCCACAAGGTAGCCCGTGTGCAAAACGTGTGATTCTCCCGGTTCGAGGAACACGTCCAAGTCGTATTTGCTCTTGAAGTCGTTGATAATGTCGCAAAGTCCGTCAATGTCATATCCCCTTCGGGTGATGTGATGACCGCCACCGAAATTGATCCATTTGACTTTATGCAAGAATTTTTCAAACCGCTCCTCGACGAGTTCCAGTGTTCGGAACAACACGTCCGACCCCTGCTGACACATCGTATGAAAATGGAGTCCATCAATTCCACGCATGGAAACTTCCTGCAAGACTTCGGCACGCATTCCGAATCGGGAACGATTCGTGCAGGGATTGTAGATTTCCATTTGGACTTCGGAGTATTCGGGATTGATCCGATAGCCGCAGTGGATTTTCCGGTCGCTCTGTTTGAGAAGATGCTTAAACCGATCATACTGATTGGCAGAGTTGAAAACGAGGTAGTCGATGAGGGGCAGAACGGCTTTGAGTTCGGCTTCGGAATAAGCCGGTGAGTACATCTGGATAATTTTTCCGAATTCTTCTTTTCCGAGAAAGACTTCGTTGATGCTACTGGCGGCAACTCCGGCAAGGTATGGAGCCATATCTCGGAACACGCTCCATGTCGAAAACGCCTTCATTGCCAGCAGAATTTTGCAACCGGTGCGCCGTTGAACATCGGCGTGAATTTCCATATTCCGGCGCAGCGCAGCCCTATCAATAATGTAGTACGGCGTGCTAATATCAATGGCGGTATAATCGAAGGTGTGTTCCATCAAACGAAAACATTGGAGGGCAAAATGGACTTCAAAGCAGCGAAAAATTCACCGCCAACGTTCATTATACTCCATTGGCGGAAATAATGTACCCTACTAGAGTTTGTATGAACCCCCATGCCCCTTCTTGGCGGTGTGCCGTTATACTGCCGCGACCGCCTGATGTGCGATCCGCTGGTCATTGCACGCCCACAGAGCACGAAGCAGAAGCAAGGGATAATGAAAACCGCAAGCGCAACAATGTGAAGCGACCGGATTATGAGCGTGGCACTCCCCGGTCAAATTTAGGCAAATCTAAACATTGCTCTCCTTCTTTGGAAAGTCCAACACTCGTAAAGTCGGTAGGCTACATCGATCTTTCATCACTGCCCAGAAGGCATAAGGATTGTGCCGTGGCATGTCAAACTCCATCGTTTCTCCCGCAAGGTTTTTAATACAAATACGACTCTGTGGGAGAAAATTGCTACTTCCCGTCGTATTTCCTTTTGAGAAACCAATCTCACATATTTCATTCCATGAAAAGCGATGTTGATCCCAATCTCGTATGACGTTGTCGTCGAGTTCGATTTCATACGAAGGAAATTTGTCGGGACGCAAAAATGCTACGATTTTTCCTTCAGCAAGGGATTGGAGAATTTTCGGAGCCATAGTATCCCGTTCAATCGACCGGCATGCGTCGGCAACTTTACCGGACAGGTTAAAGCATACATGTGTTTGAAATGTACACGACGCAAAACGAAACTCTATGAATGTCGTATCGTACGGATTTTCGTCGCCAATTCCCTGTACACGCCAACAAATCGCATCCAACTCGTTAAAAGAAAGCGTTTGCCATTCGCCGAAAGACATCTTTTGAAACGGCACTAAATGAAGATATTTTCCTCGTCGGTACTCGATTCTATCTGTGAAAATGCGGTAGTGAACTCCCGGAAAACGGAAAACAATCACGGTAAAAATCGTTGCGAGAATCAATGTAATGAGAGGTACAAGAATAACGGCAAAAATGTCAGTAGCACCGTCGAGCATACGCATCCAACCCGGTACAAAATCCGGCAATGGCTTGCAAAATGACGAGACTGTTGATACGGTAGCAATCAATGCGACTGCCCAGAGTATCAGTGGCACAAGGGCGGAAAACGGTCGCACCGTCTCTTCTACTAATAAGCGGTTTTCGGAAGGTGGTAACGCCATGGAGGGCAATTTTACCATGAATCATTATTTCCGTAGCATAATCCGACTGTCCGCTACCGAGGCACCCTTGCCTTCGGCATGAACAATCAATGGATTGATGTCGAACTCCGCTACTTCGGGATGATTCACTACCATCGCCGACATCCGTAGGATTACATCAATCACCGCACTAATGTCCCGCTTCGGCAAGCCTCGAAAACCGTCCAATTTCTTGAACGCCTTGATCGAACGCACCATCTCCTCGGCGGTAACTTTCCACATCGGAGCCAATCGGAACTGTACATCCTTGATCAACTCGACGAAGGTGCCGCCCAAGCCGAACATCATCAAGGGACCGAGCCCACCGCGACTGCAACCGACGATCACCTCTTCCCCTTCCGGTGCCATCTGTTCGATCAAAATCGAGTCAATCTTCGCTCCCGGCACATTCTTGGCAATGTTCGCGTAAATCTGCTCATAACCCTTTTTCGCACCGTCCGCCCCTTCGATGTTGAGCAACACGCCACCGGAATCAAATTTGTGCTTCACGTCCGCCGACATCACCTTCATCACGACCTTGCCGCTGATACCGGAAACGATTTTTGCCGCCTCGTCCGCCGAAGTTGCAACGCCGCTCGCCAGCAACGGCAATCGATAGCACTCGAACAATGCCCGGCATTCTGCCTGTGTGAGATACCGCTCCGTGTCCTTTCCAAGATAATCGGCAATGATCTTGCTTGCCTTTGCGGTGTCCACGTCCTTGTACTCGACATATTCCCGACCCGTAACGGCACGCATTTCGACCAACCGCACAGCGGCGGCAAGCGAATTCACCGCACTTTCTGGAAACGCATAATTCGGCACACCCTGGTCGATCAAATTGTGGCTCCCTTTGTCAATTTCTTTGACCCCCATGAACGCCCCTACAACCGGTTTGCCAATCTTGTGGATGATGTCAGGCAAAGTTTTTCCGATTACGTCCGTATCCGTCATGGATTGCGGAGTCAACACCACGACTCCCATATCGACATTCGGATCGCTCATCACGGCTTCAACCGCGGCTTCATATCGGTCATGCAGCGCATCGCCGATGACATCGACCGGATTGTTGAGTGCAGCGGCTTCCGGCAGAACCGGCGGTTTGAGTTTTTCCTTCGTGGAGTCCTCTAATTTGGCGATTTTCAGACCGGCGGCGATGGCAGCGTCGGTCGCCATAATGCCGGGACCGCCTGCATTGGTGATAATGCCCAGCCGGTTTCCCTTCGGCATCGGTTGCGTCGTGTAGAGTGCCGCTAAGTCGAAGAGTTCCGAAATGGTATTGACCCGCTGAATACCGGACTGCTTAAGTATTGCATCGTATTCAGCATCGGAACCGGCAAGCGAACCGGTGTGCGAACTGACTGCCTTTGCCCCCTCGGCACTGCGACCAGACTTGATGCAAAGGATCGGCTTCCCTTTTTCCCAGAAGGTTTTGGCAGCAGCCTCGGCGAAGTGCCGGGCATCGCCAATGTCTTCGAGGTACATCGCAATCGCTTTGGTATCGGGATCGTCAGCCATGTATTCGAGGAGGTCGGTCTCTTTGACATCGGCTTTGTTACCGAAACTGACGAACTTGCTGAATCCGATTTTTCGGGCTTCGGCGTAATCGAGAACGGATGTACAAAACGCACCACTCTGGGAAATGAAACCGAGATTCCCTTTGAGAGCAATTTTGGCAGCAAAGGATGCGTTGAGATTGACGGCAGGATTGATGACACCGAGGCAGTTCGGTCCAATGAGCGGAATCCCGGCTGTCCGAACAAGTCGGGTCAACTCTTTTTCCCGCTCGGCACCTTCTTGACCGGACTCTTTGAAACCGGCGGAGATAATAACGAGTCCTTTGACATCTTTCGCTTTGGCTTCGCCAACAAGCCCCGGCACGGCTCTGGCGGGAACAATGAAAACGGCAAGATCAACATTGCCGGGAATGTCGCCGAGAGTGGGATAGGCTTTCAATCCGTGAAGTTCATCGGCTTTGGGATTGACGGGATAAATCTTGCCGGCGAATTTATCGCGGACAAGGTTGCGGAGCAGGTCGTTGCCGACGGTATTGGGTCGGGTGGAGGCTCCAACGACGGCGACGGATTTAGGATTGAAAATGGCATCAAGCTTTGCGGCGGACACGATAAGATCCTTTCAGTGAAGGGTTAAGGGGGAGTAAATCAAGGACAACGGTTAACAAGATACCGCAAGACGAAACGAAAATAAAGAGGGAGCGATTTTACGATTGCGGCTCTGATTACCGCCGCAAGATTTTCTCCACAATCTCATCCGCTCGCCTCGCAACCCCCGGCAGTTCGACCAGTTCCGGGGCATGATGCGGCTTACCCTTGGCATCAATCACTAACGCACCGGTGCAACCCCAATGTTTATTTTCAACGAATTCGCCAATTCCATGCACATCCCTTGCCGGATCGCTCTTCGTAAAAGTCGTCCACAAAAAATCACGCAACGATGCCGTAGCATCCGCAGAATTATCGACCAATACGATCAGCGGTATTTCATCGGGAAATTTTTTGGTCATGTCGATTTCCTCTGCACACAACACGCCGGGCATTGCAAGGCGAGGATTCTTACAGGGCAGCGATTCCGGGAGCGATTCTGCCAACTTTCGGCGTGGCGCACCGCTGACTGCAACAAAAAGTTTTGATCCCCGATGCAGTTCGCTGTCGGTGTAGTCCAATGTGTCCGCCGTCGTCTTTGTAACAAAATGTACATCGTCTCGCCAGTTGACACGTCGAAGCACATGCTGAAAAAACTGGGACACATCATAGACCGACAAGCCCGGATCATCTTCTTCCGCCGCAAGGAAAAGATATTTTGCCAGCGAAAGTTGACCGTAACCCAAAATGGCATGGGCAAGTGTGTGCAACTCCGCCGCTCGGCGATTCGGGTCGAGCGGCAGATAGGATTCCCGACCCATCGCCAGCAGGAGCGGATGCACTCCCGCCTCGTCCACTGCATGCACGGCACGCACTCCCGGAAGTTTTTTTGAAACAACATCACCAACAAGATTGTGAATGAATTTACCGAATTGCGTATCTTCCTGTGGCGGACGACCGACGACTGTGAAGGGAAAAATTGCGTCCTTGCGATGATACACGCGGGTTATCCTCATGACCGGAAACTTGTGCGCCAAACTGTAATAACCGAGATGGTCGCCGAAAGGTCCTTCCATTTTCTCTTCGGTATCAATCGTTCCGGTAATGCAGAAGTCGGCTTCGGCATAGATACCGAACAATTCGTTCAGAAGAAAATGTCCCGTGTTGTTTATGATCGGAATCCGATGTTGTCCGAGTATTCCTGCAAAGAGAATTTCACTGACATTCTCCGGCAACGGCATGACGGCGGCAAGCGTCATACAGGGAGCACCACCGACAAATATCTTGACCGATAATGATGTGCCCAGCCGTTTTGCTTTTGCGTGATGCAATGCAATGCCGCGCTGTATCTGATAATGTAAGCCGCACTCTTTATTGGGAATATAATCGTTGCCGCTGATTTGTACGCGGTACATTCCAAGATTCGATCTACCAACACCGGGATGATCGGGATCTTCGGTATAAACCTGCGGAAGTGTGATATATGCACCACCGTCTTGCTGCCAACTAACAAGTTGCGGAAGTTGATCCAGCGTGATGCGGTTTTGTAAAACCGGCGGCTTCCACAGCGTCGAAGTATGCTTGAATCTGGAATAATACAGCGATTTGAGCAAAGACGGTATTTCCTTCAACCGAAACTTCGGGGGCACATCGCCCACAACTTTCATCGCTTTGCGCAATGGTTCTAGCCCATCCCGAAAAATGTATTCGACTCGTTTTTCCGTTCCGAAGAGATTTGCCAGCATAGGAAATCGGCAATTCTTTGGTTTCGTGAACAGAACGGCAGGCGCATCGGCGGCGTACAATCGTCGTTGCACGGCAGCAAGTTCGAGGTAAGGATCGACCATCTCGGTAAATTCGACTAATTGCCGGGTACAACGGAGGTCGTCTATACAGGATTTTAGTGTGCGATAGCCCATCTTGATTTCATTATAAGGCGTAAGAATGAGATAGCGTACCCCCCACAGTCCGATTGCAAGTTTTTTGGGATCCCACATTTTTTAAGTAGGTCATGCGTGTTATACTTGTTGTTGATAATTCAACACGAGAATGTGATTATATGCGTTTTGATCAACGTCAACATGATGAACTACGCCCCGTCATTGTTCGTCGGCATTTTTTGGAAACATCGCCCGGCTCCGTTTTGATCTCCGCCGGAAAAACAACGATACTGTGCTCCGCCAGTATCTCGGAAGAACTGCCGAAGTGGATGCCAAAAGATTCCACAAAAGGTTGGCTCACCGCCGAGTATCGAATGTTACCGGGCAGTACCAATCCCCGAACTCCCCGTAGCGACAGACCCGATGGGCGAGCCACCGAAATCCAACGTCTCATCGGTCGTTCACTACGTTCCGTTCTCGACCTCAAAAAACTCGGTCCCCGAACAGTTTACATCGATTGCGATGTCCTGCAAGCCGACGGAGGAACCCGAACGTTGAGCATTACCGGTGCGTACATTGCACTGGTCGATGCCGTTCAAACACTTTCGCTCCCGGAGTCGCCGATTCTTGATGCCGTTGCTGCTGTGAGTGTAGGAATCGTCGAAAGCATTCCGATGCTTGATCTGCCCTACTGTGAAGATGTTGCCGCCGAGGTCGATATGAATCTCGTGATGACCGGTTCAGGAAGATTCGTCGAAATCCAGGGAACCGGCGAAGAAGCAACCTTTTCGGAGTCAGACATCTTCGCTCTTTTAACACTTGGCAAAAAGGGCATTCAGGAACTTTTAGACGTGCAGAAAAAAGCGTTGCATACGCCGTAGAACCCGCGATTCTTAAATGGGTTACTGTTTGTCAAGTACCTGCTTCATTGTGCTGGCAAAACGATGGGTCTGTTTTCTGGAAATGTAACTGTTCTTTCCGGACCGCCCTTGATCTTGTATGTAATTTTCAAGGTTTTTACGGTCTGCGGTGCCACATCGCCGAAAGCGGCATTGTAACTGCCGATTTCGAAGGACGAATTCCCGCCGGAAAGTTGGCGGACCTTTTCAGTGACATCTGCCGTTCTGTTGTCCACTCCGTAAACTGCTCTGACGATTTCAACGCCTTCATTACCACCGCTAAACCTTGTGAAAAGGGACTCGGCTTGCAATTTCACATCGGCGTTTGTTACCGCCTTGACCACTTTGTCCATAATTGTCGCCGCTTGCGGCTGCTGCCCCGGCAACTTTCTGCCGATCACCACAGCAGTTTCCGCCGCCCTTTCGCGAAAAGACGCATTGCCAAGATGAGAAGCCGCCATTTCCAATGCTTTCACCGAATCCAGTCGAGACAAAACGTCGAAAATCAACACCCGTTCCTCATCGCGGTCCGCAAGATCAAATACCTCTTGGCACATCTGCAACCGCCGCTCTTCCGGCATGTCGAACTGTCTCGCAAGTCGGATATATGCCCGTAAGCCGCGAATTTTATATTCTGCCGACTCCTTCGCCACTCGCAAACAGGCGGCGGCGAGTTGATTCAAATCGGGCGGCGAACGCCACTCTCCCAAAATCCGAGTTGCAACATTGCGCATCTCGGCATCGGTACCAAAAGCATAGTCGGTAACAATCGCTAGCGCCCTAGCACCGGCAATCTCTTTGAGCAGATCGAGCAGTTGCGCCCTAAATGTTGACAGTTGTGCAGTTGAAGCCACCTCCAATACTTTGGCGATTTCCGTGGCGGCGGCATCTTGCGAAAATCGCGTGCAAGCCGATTTCAACACGTTAAGCAATTTGTTTGCCTCGGCTTCGGATTGTGCTTGCCGAAACAAACCGAGCATCACTGGCAGGTCGTCGATTCCCGATATTTGCCCCAGTGCCGATGTTGCCGCCTCGCTGACGGAAGCATCGGAATCCTGCAATAATTTTAGCAGGATTGGCGAAGCCGCAAATATCCGACGTTCCGCAACGATGTTCATGAGAGCAACTTTGACTGCTGGAGTTCCACCACTTTGAAGCGCAACGAGAATTGCCTCGTCAATTCCTTCTCCCGACATTTCGATCAATGTTTTTCGAGCGGCATCGGCAACGGATTTTTCGTCCGTTTGAGTTGCCGCCGCAATCAATGTCGGCAATACGGACGCATCCCCGATATTACGGAGCGCATCAATCGCCGCCACTCGGACGACCACTGGAGTCGTCGCGTCAAACCCTGCTGGGGGTTGCGGACCTTCTGGCGGTGCCCAACTTTCACCGCTAGCAAGTCTTGTAATCAAAGGCAGTGTCGATGCCGTATCTTGCCGGTCGCCGATGACACGCACTATTCGGGCTTGCCGCTGGGGGTCCGTTCGGTTCACGGCAAACTGCGTCACCAGCGTTCGCACAATCATTGCCCTTTTATCGGTAGGAAGTTCACGTCCTGCTTTAAGTCCTACTTCAAACAACCGTCGCGGTACATCGACATTGGGGGGGAGCATCTGCGCGTAAAGCCATCTCACTCCTTCTTGTCCGCGTGCCAGTGCCCCTTGATAGATCGCCGCCATCTTTTGGTACTCTCTTGCATTAGCAGCGGCGGCGAGAGCGTCATAGACTCTCACAGCGGCTGCATTGTTTCCCTTGTGTGCAAACTGTTCGGCAAAGAGGAAGCCGGAGTCGATGAAGAGCGGATCAAGGTTTGCGTTCGTGAAGAAGGCAATGCCGCTCTCCCCGGCGGTGAGGGCGTAAGCGTAACTGGCGGCACGGCGGACATCGGTGTCGGCGTGGGTCAGAAAGGATTTGGCAACCTCCGCCGAGACAGGATTGGCACGCACGCCAAGCGTGGTCAAGATACCGGCAAGCACGTCGGGCTTTTCGATGGTTTTCAGTGCCTCGCCGAGGGCAACGTCAACTTCGTCGCCGGGAATCGTTTCGAGAGCGTATCGGGCATAGAAGCCGTCTTTGTCGTTGCCGAGTCTGGCAACGAGGACGGGCACTGCCGCTTTAGTGCCGTAGAGTCCGAGGCGTTTGGCGGCGAGCATTTTGAGGTAGAGGATTCCTTCCTCCGTTTCGGAACGCTTCCAGATGTCCAGCAAAATGTTTTCGTTTTGCGTGGACTGAATGGTCTTTGCAATTTCTCCACGATTGCCGAGCAGGTCTTCTTTGGGAACCTGATGCCACGAAGGGTCTTGGGCAAGCACAAACACTGCCAGCAGGGGCAGGAGGAGTAAGGTAAGTCTTATGTGTTTCATTTGTTTTATGTTTGTTGTTAGGGTGTGTTTTAGCACCGCCACGGCGAGCGCATCGCTCGGCTTCGCAACCGATTGGCGGCATCGACCTCGGAGCCAGTGCCGAGGAACTCTTCTTTTATCGGATCAAATTTTAGCACAATGCCCTCTTCGGATGCCGACTTCTTTGCCGGACTCAAATCCCAAACGATCTTGGCACAGTGCGACGCAATGTGCGCCATCGCAGCGACATCCGCATGGGAGGCAGGCTCCTTCCGGGACTTGACACAATCGAGGAATTCCCGAATGTGATTGTCAGGGTCGGTGCCGGGTGTTCCGAAATACTTGAGTTCCTTGCGAAGAGCATCCGACGAGACTTCCATGCGTCCGGTGTCACCGGTTTCGACCCAGCCTTCCTCTCCGACATATCGGGCGGAGCAAGTTCCGAGTCCCAGCCAGCCATCGTTGCGCATCACGATTTTCACGCCGTTTGCATATCGCCCCTCCACGCGGGCAGTTTTGTCGCCGTTCCCATCGTAAGTTGCCCAGTATTCAATCGGTACAGTATCGTCGGACTGGTTTCCCCACTGACAGAGGTCAACGGTGTGCGTTCCCCATTCGAGAATTCCGCCGCCGTGGAAATCGTAATGTCCCCGCCATCCGCCGCGAATGTATTCCTCATTGTAGGGTCGCCAAGGGCAAGGACCGAGCCAAAGGTCCCAATCGACTTCGTCTTTGGGAGGTTCCGGTTGGGTGGGCAACCAATCGTGGGTCGTTCCCGGACTCAACGTGTTTGCATGCACTTCGGTGAGTTTGCCGAGTTTGCCATCGTGGGCAAGTTTGGCGGCGAGTTGAAAATTGCCGATGTTTCGGCGTTGCGTTCCTGCCTGAAAAATGCGTCCGTAACGATTGACCGCTACTTCGACTGCCCGACTCTCCTGAATGGTCAGCGAGAGAGGCTTTTCGCAATAAATATCTTTTCCCGCTTTGGCGGCGACAATGGATGCCATCGTGTGCCAGCGGTCGCCGGTGGCGATGAGGACGGCATCCATCTGTGGATTTGAATCGTAAAATTCAAACATATCGCGGTACATGGTGCAATCGTTCCCGCCGTACAATTTATCAACCACGTTTTTAATGGCTTCCCGACGGCTTTTCCGAACGTCGCATATCGACAGAAAACGGACATCGGGTTGCTTCAGGAAGACGCTTAAATCATGATTGCCGCGGGAGCCGATGCCGAGGGCACCGAGAATGATTTGCTCGCTGGGAGGAACGGCACCGTCACTGCCAAGCAGTTTGCCGGGCACATAGAAAGGGACTGCTACTGCCGCAAGGGTAGCACTTTTCACGAATTGCCGCCGATTGAGGAATTTCGTATTGGGAATGTCACTCACCATGGGGTCTCCATTGGGTTATATAGATGGATTACTAAGTCTCGTGCCAGTGTAGCGTTTTTTCCCCAAGATGCAATAGACATGTTCAACAACCACGGAAAAATTTTGCCTGTTTGTTTTATCATTGACAAAAGCCGGAATGAAACGGAGTAGAATGACGGACTCCTTCCGAAGAGAAAAACTTCATTCGCTGGTTTGAGTCAAAATTTCCCAAAGGCTTTCGAGTGCCTGCGGAATGACTTTGGCAGAACCAATCGTCGTCATATAATTCGTATCGCCGTTCCAGCGGGGAACGATGTGCCAGTGCAGATGTCCCGGCAAGCCTGCTCCTGCGGCATGTCCCAAATTCAAGCCGATATTAAAACCGTCCGGCGACATTTTTTGCGTCAGAATTTCTGTCCAGTGGTTGATCTCGCGGATCAGTTCCAGTTTTTCCGCATCGGTCAAGTCTGTTAATGTTCCGCAGTGGCAACGGGGAGCCACGAGAATATGTCCGTTGTTGTATGGAAAACGATTCAAAATGGAAATCGTCAGGTCTGTACGACGCACCACCAGCCGCTTTCGGTCATTGGATTCGTCAAAAACGCCCTGACAGATAAAGCAGTTCGGATCGGCACCGATTCCCACGGCAACCTGTCGTTCGTTCGATTCTGCACCATCCGCAATGTAAGCCATCCGCCACGGTGCCCAAAGAGTGTCAATCGTTTGCATACTAGGAGTTAGAAGTTAGAAGGAGGAGTTAGTCGAATTTTGTTTGACGAATTTCCTCTTCTAACTTCTTTTCTAAAAGGCTTCAAAAAAGCGGTGGTCAACGCCGTCGCCGCCGATTTTGAATTTTACCGGGCGAAAACACTTTGGGCAACGTCCTTCATAGCCGGTGCCTTCTTTGTTCATGTAAATCCGTACGTAAATGCCGCAACAGTTGAACTTTACGCCTATAAACTTTCGCTGCGCTTTCTTGTCCGGCAGACATTGTTCTTCCGGCTGCGGCAACGGCTCTGGGTCACTGGAAACGTCAAGCATGGACATATTTTCAAAACGTCGGCAGTAAAACAGCCAATTTTAATGCTATCATTTTTCATCGGTGTCGTCTATCCCGTTGTTCCAGCTCCAGCAGTTGCTGCTTCAATGGCAGCCCGCCGCCGAAGCCTGTCAGCGAACCATCCGAACCGATGACCCGATGACACGGAACAATGATCGCAACCGGATTCCAATGGTTTGCCATGCCCACTGCCCGACAGGCTTTGGCATTGCCGATCTGTTCGGCAATCTCCCGATAGGATCGGGTTTCGCCGTAGGGAATCGTCCGTAGTGCCTTCCAGACCGACAGTTGGAAATCCGTCCCGTAAAGTTTGAGCGGCAAATCAAATTTTTTCCGCTTGCCATTGAGATATTCTCTGATCTCTTTGGCAACCTCTCGCAGCAAAGGAGTCCACTTTGCTACGGCATCAATGGGAGATTTTTTCTGTTGAAAAAACAGATGGGTTAGAAACCGATCCTCTTCGGCAATGCCGATAGGTCCTATTTTCGTTTCAATAAATGCCTTGTAAATCATCGTGCAGGATAATACCACAAAAGGACAAAGCCCTTCACCGTTAGAACATCACGATAAACGAGACGCCGCCGCAAAGTTGATCGTTCTTGCGCTGTGCGTTGTTGCTCCCTCCGCCGAACGGACGGTAGCCATTGTTATAATCGGCGTAATCATACCGAAGTTCAGGACGGAACGTCGTCTTCGGATTGATCTTGTACGGAGCCGCCACGGTAAAACTCCAAATATCTCCCCCCCGTCCGCCATCGCCTGCAAGACCCTGTTCGTTAACGAAAGCAATGTTGGGATTGTCGAACATTGAGTTGTGGGAATGATGATACTCGCCGCGGAAGCCGACCGACCACTTATCGTTGATCGTACGAATCAAGTGATTATTGATTCCCCAAGCATCGCCGCCGATTTTGCCACCAGTTGTGTAAGTCTTGTTGTCCGTGTAAGCGATTTCCCCCATATAGAACCAGTGCTTGTTGATATTCCACGTTAAAATCAACGTGTTAAGGCAGTCGATCCCTGCAATGTTGTTGGTGTTGCGATACCCCTTGTCGTTGTAAAAGATTTTGTACGTCAAGGACACGTCTTTCGTGAAATTGTACGTGGCTTTACCTAAAAATGCACTGTCGCCGTAGGGATTATCGAAACTGTTGTAAACTCCTGCCAGCCAACCACCAGTGAACCACCACTTTTTGTTGGGTCGCCATTCGACCATTGCTCCCTGTGTTACAAAGGGGCGACCATAGCAGATATTGGCGTGGGAGTAGAAAAACTCTCGTGGGGCAGCCAAACCTTCGTAGGCGAAACCACCGGAAAATTTACCGACTTTTACGAACAAATCTTTCGTTCCGACTGTTGCGAACAGTTGCGTAAACGAAGGATAATAGTCGCCGCTACCCCAATCGTAATCGAATGATCGGTCTCCCCAGTTTCGGGTGTATCGGGTATCGGTTCCGTACAAAAAGTCGGCTTGAAATCCCCAGTCGAGACGATTAGTGAGGTCCCTTTTTGCTCCGATCCAAAGATGGTTGAGTTTCCAGTCCGTCGGCTGTTCCAGCATTAATATGGAGGAATTGCCCGATTGGTCATTGTATCCAGCACGTCTCAACGTACCATCGCTGTTGCGGCGATTGTTGTAGTCGTATACGGAAGCCCCGCCGGGGTTCGGATTTCCACCATACGCATTGGTGGAACCATGATTATTGACGGTGATACCGGTCAATGCCCAGCCGTAGAACTGTATTCTCGACTTCGATTTTTTCCCGATGATGTGATTTTCAAACAGGGGAGAGGCAAAAATACTCTTGTTGGTCAGGTAACAATCGGCAGACTTTGTTCGACAAACGTCGTCGCACGGATTTGGACACACGCTGTCGCACGGAGCCGGACAACAATTGGCAGCCATTGCTTTTTCATTAAAGGCAACCAAAACGATGGAAAGAGTTACCAAAACGATGGTGGAGACAAGTTGATTTTTCATTTATTTTGGAGTAGCCCGCTGGCTTATGAGGTATAGAAGCACGGTCTATCGGTTCTGGTCGGCAAAAGATGCGCGGTCAATTGAAAAGAATCGCCAAGCAACACATATTCGTTAAAACCTGTACTTTTTCGGTTGCAGGCTTTCAATCACAACCTTGGCAAAACCGGTTCGCTGGTGCTGACTATATTGCAGTCTGTCTTCCTGCATTCACAATGAAGGCGGCGTGGCGTGAGGGATGACCCTTGCTCCGTTTGTAGAAACCGCAAAATGCGGTGGAACCAGCCGCGGACTTGCAGGCAGGAGATACAACACAGAATTCCTTACACTGCAATTAGTTACTCCAATCCAATACCCCACTACGAACTTACTCCTCATCGATGCCTTCTTCCTCATCGTCATCGACTTCTTCCCAGTCTCCTTCCTCGTCTTCCTCTTCCCACTCTTCGTCATCTTCCTCGTCCCATTCTTCGTCCTCATCCCACTCTTCGTCCCAGTCGTCGTCCTCGTCTTCGTCGTCCCAGTCTTCTTCTTCCTCTTCCTCTTCGTCCCACTCCTCGTCTTCGTCGTCCCAGTCTTCGTCCTCTTCTTCATCCTCTTCGTCAGAGGCTTTGAGAGTTACGCACGGATATTGTGCGTGGCAACTCCGCCCGGAAAGGGGAGCAACATTGAAATCCATGGCAATAGCGGTTCTTCGGGTAAAATCAAGTGTCTTGGTCACAGCAAAACTCCTTAAAAGGGGCAAAAATTCAATCGACTTCTGGGGCGAACAATCCCGTGAAACCCATTGTGTCCTATTTTTTTTGGAAAAACAACATGGGGGTTCATTCTTCCTTTTTCGTCAGTTCTTCTTAAAGTCTTGACACGGAAGCAAGGGAAAGATACAGATTTTTGGAAAAAAATCAACCCCCACCGTTCCGTTGCATTGTTGACGGGAATAGGATACAATCGGGGAGTTGAAATGAGAGCCGGTACTCTATCACTCACGCAAAAAAATCCATGCAAATAAACCGTAAAGAATTTCTTCAGACCCTTGGTGCCTGCGGGGCTGCCGCTGTCGTGGGCAATTTCGGAGACATTGATGTTTTCGCTCAAACCGGTCAAGCCGATGTGCCCGATCTCGTTGCCATTATGGGGGGCGAACCCGATGTGATGTTCCAAAAAGCCATTGCTGAACTCGGCGGAATGGAAAATTTCGTCAAAAAGGGACAAAAAATTGTTGTGAAACCGAACATCGGTTGGGCGCAGCCGCCTGAAGTTGCCGCGAACACCCATCCGGGTCTGGTCAAGGAAATCGTCAAGCAGGCTTATGCGGCAGGGGCTTCTGAGGTCTTCGTTTTTGACACAACGTGCGACAAACCGTACAGCGATTGCTATCAGAAGAGCGGCATTGAGGCTGCCGTCAAAGAGGCAGGGGGTACAATGCTCCCTAGTGGCAAGGAAGAAGTCCACAAACGATACTTCCGAGAGGTTACACTGCCGGGGGGAAAAATCCTCAAAAAAGCCCTGATTCATCATGCCCTGCTTGATTGTGATGCATGGATCAATGTACCCGTCCTTAAAGTTCATGTAGCAACGAAAATGACGATTGCGATGAAAAATTATATGGGAATCGTCCATGACCCACGTTTTTTTCATGGCAGCGGCTTGCAACAGTGCATTGCCGACATTTGTACTTGGGAAAAGAAGCCGGTCTTGAATGTCGTGGATGCGTACCGGATCATGAAGTCGAATGGACCACGCGGCAAATCAGAAGCGGATGCTGTCATCGTCAAAGCCTTGTTCGTTTCGACTGACTTTGTGGCGGTGGATACGGCAGCCACGAAACTGGCGGAGCGGTTCACAAACGTTCCGGTCAGTGATGTCGAACACATCACCTTGGGGGAGTCAATGAAACTGGGAACGACGAATCTCGACACACTGAACATCAAGCGGATTGCCATGGCGAGAGACACGCAGGGGTAATCAATGCAATCCGGCGTTTCTACCGGCGGGCTTACACCCGCCGCTCCGAGCGGGAGCACGATTACCATCGTGTCGAGAGACCGATCTGTCCTTGAGCAGCGGTCGTGTGTCCGGTGGCATAGCCGTCCAAGTCCACAAACCAGTGATACCGCTGTCGATATTCGCCCGACGCACTGATACCTGCATTAAACTGCATCCAACCGGTGTCAACTCCGTGCAATGTCATTTCGGCGTTCGTTATCGGGAAACGGGACACAATCGTTGCCTTCTTGTCGCCGTCAAACAAGAAACCGCACTGGAGCCGCGAGGCAAGGTCAAACATGCCCATTGGCTGCCATTTACCGTCCACTCCGACCCGCACCACCGTCCGATCTATACTTGCTCCCGCTACCGATTGGTTCCAATTACCCGATTCGGTAAACCTCTTTGTCCAAGCAGTTTGATGATCCAATGCAATGATCGGAAGAATCACCCCCATCGGCGTTTGTACCGGTCGGGCAAGTTCCACGCTGGCATAGAGCGCATCCCCCTCGAACGTTCCTCGGTGAAAGCCGGCAAAATCATACCGGGACATCGTGTAACTCTGATAACCGTAACCGAAGAACGACGATACCGTAGCCTGATCGAGCAGATTGATTTTGGAGTAGAGCCCCACCGTCAGATCATCGGTTTCCACTTTTCCGAATTCATTTTTGACTTTTGGTATGCTGTAGCCGAACACTCCTCCGAAGTGCCAGTATCTGCTTGATCCGAAATCGACACCGAACATCGCACCTCCCCGATCAAAATCATAACTGACGGCATTGTCGTCTGAAGAAGTGTGTCCCGTCCGGTAATACGCTTCGCCCCAAGTGTTCCAGCCACTATCATTCATTCGGGTGGTTCGCATTCTCCGATGGGTGATTTCCCATGGATTCCACAGCGTCAACGCCAGTGCGTTGGCAACAAGTTCCGTTCCGCGCAGTTGATTCACCGCTGCCTGGGGATTACTCATAATTTGCTCGAACTTGTCGTCTCCAAATTTTGCATATTTCAGAACATCCAGTGCTTTCGCCGCCTGAACCTTGTTATTTCCCCAACTTCCAACGGTATCCAGGCTCACGAAGGAAAAAAGACCTAATCGCAGATACCCTCTGTTTACGTTCGTGTAGAACTCGGCAATATACAGCGGATTCCCAATCTGGGTGTTTGCCCCGAAACCACTAAATCCACCGCCTGCGAGCATGATGTCAAATTCGGCTTGACTTCGGAAAAGTTCGGGATCGAGTCCAGTAGCATCGACAACGATTGTTGTTCCGTTAAGGGTAATGGTACCATCAGCAGTAACGATATTGGAGGGCTTAACACCGTAGGGCGCATCTTCCGACAATGGCACATCTTGGAAATACACTTTAATTGTCGCATCGCGAAAATCAATATCTCCCGTAGCATCCATGCCGCCCTTCTGCAAAGCCTCAATGCCTCCGTCTTTCAAGTCAAATGTATAACCGGAGGCTGTTACCTTCATGCTTTTAACACTCACACCGCCTTCGGCAATGGTTACATATCGGTTGGCGGCGGTGTGATCGAAGAGAACAGTATCGCCGTTCAAGAATGTCCTTACCTCAATACCTGCGACATTGCCAGTCCAGTTGGCGTATTTTCCGTCTTCATCGGGGACACCCCAAGTGTAAATCCCTGTTCCGCCGTTATCATCTTTTCCTGTCCAGGTGAGACTGGTATTTGCGGTTGCGTCCACCCATTCCAGGAATAATAAGGACTTGTCCTCATTGGTTTTTGGTGTCCACATCGTCGCTCCTTCAACGGTCGAGCGTTCCGGCGGTGTCCACTGTTGGGGGTCGATGTCCACAACGTCCTTGTTGTTGCCCGCGTCAACGAGATTAATGGTGCTTCCCGCCGCCAAGTTAGGCGCATTTTTGATGTCGATTCCGTTGCTTCCGATCTTTTCATCAACGGTTACGTTGCCAAGAAGACGTAAAATGGTGTCTCCCGATCCGGTACCCATGAGATCGAAAGTGAACTCCATATCGGTTCCGAATTCGATAGTGCCGTCCGATTCGATGACTGTATTGACTCTGCTGACAATCGTTGTTTCGTTACCGAAGGTAATGTTTCCGTCCGCTTTAATCTTCGTGCCGACTCCTCCTTCAATCTTCGTTCCGCTGCCGAAGTCGATAGTTCCGGTAGTGTTGCCAAGCGTACTGGAAACTGCACTGGCAGTAATCCCCCCTCGTGTCAAGTCGAACGTGTAACCACTTTCGGTAACGAACATATCGCCGACAGTAACACCGCCGGAAGCGACGGTAACGAGTTTCTTGTCATCAGCGACATTGCCAAAGAACACTTTATCGCTGTTCATGAAGGTCTTTACGTTGACTCCGTTAAGTTCTCCTGACCAGTTCGGTATAGAATTGACGTTCCAAGTGGAGGTGGTGTGATCCCCCGTCCAGTGCAGGTCTGTATTTCCATACGCGGACACTACCAAGAGCCGCAATTCTTTCTTGTCGGCACTCATCCCAAGCCCCAGCATCGTTGCTGTCGGATTGGTCGAACGCTCCGGCAGTTTTTCTTCATAACGGGAAGTGGTGTTATTCCACACCCAGAGTGTGCCGGCATCAGTAACGGCTCCGTCGCCGACAATTTGAATGAGAACGGCATACGGGTCTGATAGACTGGGACTGGGTTGGTTTTTGACATAGATGAGTCCGTTGCCGACTGTTCCGTCCACATTACCCTTCAACGTCAAGACGGGATCGCTGTTTCCCATCAGGTCGAGATAAAAATTGTTGTTACCGCCGAAATGGATCGTGTTTGCAACAATTTCTTGACCAGGCCGGACATTGCCGGTTGCTGTGCCGATGGCTGCTCCTGATTCAAAGAAGATTTCGTCGGCGGTGATCGTTGTAAGACCTCCAAACTCAATTTTACTGCCCGTATCGAAGCGAATTTCTTCTGCGGCATAAAGCCCGGAGCCGGTAGCCAGTTTGACGGTTGCCGAACCGAAGTCGATATTTTTGAGCGAAGTGAGTGTCTTGCCCGACGCAAGATCGAATCCATAATTCGATCCGGTAACGATCATGGAACCAACAACCACGTGATCTCCGATGGTGATTTGCTTGTTTCTGGTGGTAATCGGTGCACCGGTCGGTGTGGTTTTGTAGGAATTACCGAATCGGACATGATCATCATCAGCAAAGGTATAGGTGTAAATACCGCCCGACCCTTGCTCACCAGGAAAGTTGTTGTCGGTACCATACCAGTTTTCGGTATCATTGTTCCAAATGCCGTCGGTTTGCCCTGTCCAGTCGAGGTACAACGGTGGTAAGGGCGTATCTTCCATTCTTAAATACCCGGCACTATCGACAACGAAGTTGAATACGGAACTCTTGCCTGCTTCACGCTTTACAGTATATTTTTCCCAGGGATTTGCGCCGCCAACCCACCGATAGACCCCACCGGCTACCGCATCAATCGCCGAGGATGCGTTGATGAGAAAAAGTTTATTATTCACAATATCGTCAGCAAACCATTGAAACCAATTCAAGCCTGTCCCACCAATATCGGTGCCTGTGAGATAAGCGTTCACGGTACTTTCCACGTTGACACTACCAATAAGTGTTAACGTCGCTTTGCCGTCGTCGTAAGTACGGTCATAATCTGCCTTGGACAAATTGAATGTCAAAATACTGCCGGATTGCAAATCAATGTTGCCGGCGGAAATAATACTGCCGGAATCCACTAATGACATCGCATTGTTATAGGTTGCCCCGTCAACGATTAGGGTCGCATCCTTGGCGAGTGTGAAACTTCCCGTGTTTCCGAGATAAAGTTCGGTGTGTTTATAATCAGGATTAGGGGCACCGGGAGCCCGATAATCGTACAGAAGGAAATAAAGCGTTCCTTCATTGACCGCAAAATGGGTACTTCCGTTGCCGGTTCCGTCGGTAAAATCGCTCTTTCCAGAGAGGAGCCACGTTCCAAGTCCTTCTTTGGTGATATTGATTGTCGATCCAGCCGCCCCCCCCATCGGGTCAAACATGTGGAGACCCGCTCTCCGAGGATTGGCAAGCAGAGCCTCCGCCGTATGGGCAGTGGTCGCTCGGACATCGACGTTGAGAGCGTTGTTCGCTCCCGCAAAGAAGATGGATTCGTTCGGACCCGAGGTACTGACCAATCGATTTCCCTCGAATGTCAAAGTCGAACCGGTGGTAACTATGATGTTGATCGTTCCATCATCGTTGTAAATGGCACCGCCGCGACCTGCCGTTGCGATGTTTTCTGTAAAAGCAACAGAATCGGTGAGCGTCAGTTCTCCCCCGTCATTGTAAATGGCACCGCCGGAATTCGCGGCAGAGTTTTTGTTGAACTTGCCATCTTTGATGGCAAGTTCGGCATCTTTGCTGTAGATGGCACCGCCATCATAAGCGCGGTTGTAAGTGAAAACATTGTTGCCGGTAAACTCCAAGATTCCCTCATCATTGTAAATGGCACCGCCGTAGCCGCGTGTTGCAAAAATCTCGCTTGCGACATTACCCTCAAAAGTGCTGTCGGTAATCGTTAGTATTCCAGTAGAAGCGTTAAAGATCGCCCCACCGCGTCTGCCTCCAATCCCTCCTATTGGCTGACTGTTGTTGTTGAACGTGGCTCCATTGATCTCTATGATACCGGCGTTCCAAATCGCACTCCCTTCAACGTTTGCGATGTTTCTTACAAATTCGGCAGCCGTAATCGCTATGATCCCAGTAACGGTATTGTAAATGGCACCACCCTTATCACTCGCCTCATTACCTCGAAAATCAGTGCCGTCGATTACCAGCACGTATTCATTACCATTCGGGTCATCGTGGAAAATGGCACCGCCCTGTGTGGCTTCGTTGTTAATAAAGAGTCCACCAAAAATATCCAGTTTTCCCCCTTCGCTGTAAATGGCACCACCACGACCTGCTGGTGCGATATTTGCGATGTTACCGCCAAACATAACATTTTCGAGCGAAATCACTCCACGAGACGTGTTGTAAATGGCACCGCCATGCTCTGTTGCTCTGTTGCTCGAACCAGTGGAATGGTCATCAGGGTGCTTGCCGAACACAGCACATGTCGAAACGGTAAGTTCTCCATCATTGTAAATGGCACCCCCCCGAGTAGCCACGTTGTCCCTAAAAGTGCTATAACCGGTAAGGCTACTGCCACTTCCAGTTGCCGCAAACGTCAGCACTCCCCGATCATTGTAAATGGCACCGCCATAACCGTCAAAGATTTTGGTCCCTGTCGCATTGTATCCCGCCATGTTTCCAAGAAATCGGGTAATGCCGCTGACTTCCACTGTTCCATTATTGGTGTTGTAGATGGCACCGCCATGTTTACCGGCGATATTCCCGTCGAAAATGGCAGCGGCAACATCCGCTGTTGCCAAAGCAAGTCCCCGCACATTATTGTCAACAGTGAAACTATCACTATACCAAAGGCGATCCCAAGTATCGTCAACAACAAAATTTCTCCCTTGTTGGTTGTCAGTATAACGATTACCATCGCCACGAGTAGTAGCCACAACGGAAGAATTGGTAACAAACCTCAGTGTCCCGTCTCTGTTGTAAATGGCTCCACCGAAGTCTCTTGCTATGTTCCCTTCAAAATAGGCGGCATAAGCCCTGGATGTCGCCTCGGCACGATACATGTCTTGTAAAATATGATCGGGGGTAAAGGGATCACCAGAAGCCCATGCATGCGCGCCACCCATATTAGTATTTGCTCGCATAATGAGAGTAGCCGAGGCTGCAACATTAGCAGTCGCCTCAAACGTTATCGTCCCATCAGCGTTGAAAATGGCTCCTCCTCGCGTTGCAACGTTCTCTGCAAAATAGCCTGCATGGGCTGTCGCAGTAGCCGTAGCCTTAGTATTCGCATGAGCCCATGCCATTGTGGTACCAGCAGCACTGACACTCGCATTCGCAGTGGGTTGGGTAGTGGCGGCGGACGAAGCAGCGCGTGCATCGAATAGCAACGTGCCGTTCGTTGTGTAAATGGCACCACCATCAGCACCCGCTACGTTTCCGACAAACTGTCCGGCAGTGGCTATAGTCTCGGCGGTGGCGATAGCCGTTGCTATAGCGGTACCGAAACTGGTTTGCCCGGCACCCGCAGACGCACCCGCCGTCGCCGTCGCATTGGCTTCAGCCACTGCATTCACAGCCCTGGCGGTAAACGACAGATTTCCTCCATCGACAACGTAAATGGCACCCCCGGAAAGATGGGCGGTATTATCTATAAAAGTGCCTGCGCTGGCAATTGATCTGGCAAGAGCCTGACTAAGGGATTCTGCTTCACGAACGTGATTGCCTCCAGCATTCGCAGTCGCGTTTGCAGTGGCAGAAGCAGTTGATCCTTGGGCTGTCGCATCAAACGTCAGTGTTCTGTTTCCTGTCGTGCCACCGACGTAAATGGCACCGCCATGTCCTCCTGATGCGCTGTTGTTTATAAACACACCGGCACGGGCGGCTGGTGTAGAGGTAACAGTCGAACTGGCAGTCATTGAGTTGGGAGTTGCGTCAGTACCGGCAGCATTCGCTCTGGCATCCGCAGTGGAAGTGGCACTCGCAGGACTTGTGTTCACGGTAAATGTCATCGGTCCTGCTGCATTGGTACTGTAAATGGCACCGCCTGATTGTCCAGCCACATTGCCCTCAAAATAACCACCATAAGCCCGAATATTTCCATTGACCGTTGGACGAGCATGAGTCCGAGTGGCATTGTCCAATGCGTTGATGGCAATAACACTACCACTATAGTCAGCCAAATAAGTTGCCGCCGCAAACGTTACCAGTCCACCCTCATTGTAAATGGCACCGCCGTCCACTGCTGCGGTGTTTCTATCAAAATAATTGCCAAGTTCAGGTGCACTGCCGCTGCCACCAACGTTGCCGCTAATAGCCCCACCGGGATTATCGGTATTATAGGTAATGGTATAACTGGGATCGCGACTAATATTGCCATAGGTTGCAGTACCAAACTCCAGTGTTCCACGAAGGTTATAAATGGCTCCACCGGATTGTTCTGCTTCATTCTGGACAAACTCGTTCCACATTTGGATACCGCCATAATTCCACCAGCCGCCGTCTGGACGAGGTACTTGGTTGCTATGCCAGAACTCAATGTGCGCTACATTGCCGTTGAAAACGGAACCACCTGTATTGTAAATGGCTCCGCCGTCCAGTCTCGCTTTGTTTTGGGTAAAAGTTACATTACTAATATCCAACTGCGAGTTGCGGTTATAAATGGCACCGCCCCTCCCCCAGGTTTCGTTGTTGCGAAATAGGAGGGTGCCCGCAAAGTAGGGCGAACCTTGAAAGTGGCGAACGTGGGCTGAGAATTCATACTTTTCACCGTCATCGATGAAAATTGCCCCACCATCAACCGTTGTGGTGAGATTCTGGAATCTCAGTGTATATCCTCCGAACACGTAGATATTCCCTTTCCCCCCTATCAGCCTGAGATGTCCCGCCGATCCATCGTAGATGTAACCAAGGGGGTTATCCGCCCAATCAGGATCATAGCCCGGAGCACCAACAGCGAGCCCTCCCCCAGGGCGAGTCACGTCTTCTTGGGTTATGGGTTTCGTGGTCTGTGCAAATCCGTTTTGGGCGAACAGGCAGAGCAGGAGTGCAAGGACAGCGAATTGTCCGATGATAACAGAAAGCCAATACTTTACGGTCGTCGTCCTTGACATGAATATGTCCTCTCCTTAAATCCTTTTACCTTGCACGTTCCCCATTGAGTCGGGACAATGCACCATTCTGCGTATCGGCACTTCACATTCGGGGACTATAGGAAAAGGCTAACACGAGCAAGCAGAGCCATCTCGGAAAGAAACGAATAGGCGTTACAATCGGCATAACCGATACACTTTTCCTATTTTGACGCAAAATCGAAATCCGGGAACCCAACGTAGCGGAGCGTTCGGCGAGTTTTTTGCTTCACAGACTCTTGCGGCTCGCTTTTTCGCCCTCATCCGATCACGGAACGCTCCCCGTTTGATTGCTTGATAAACTCGGTATAATTCAAGAATGTCTGCTATCAAAACAAGCCGGGTTCCCATGCCCGAACAACCGCCGAAAGTTCGCTCCAAAAACTTTTTGGAAGTTCCCCTCGGTTACACCCCCGAAATGGCACAAGCCGAAGCCGCCCGATGTATCCAATGCAAAAAACCGGGATGCGTCGCAGGCTGTCCCGTCGGCGTTCAAATTCCCGAATTTCTCAAATTGCTCCGTGAAGGAGAATTTGTCGCTGCTGCCCTGAAAGTCAAAGAAACCAATGCACTCCCTGCCGTCTGCGGACGTGTCTGTCCACAGGAAGTTCAATGCGAAGCCCAGTGTATTCTCGGCAAAAAATCCGAGCCGGTCGCCATCGGCTATTGCGAACGTTTCGTTGCCGATTATGAGCGGGAACGACAACTTGCCATTTTGCCGGAGAAGCAAGCCGCTAATGGAAAAAAAGTTGCCGTGATCGGGGCGGGTCCTGCCGGACTTACCGTTGCTGGCGATCTCATTCTACTCGGTTACGACGTTACCATTTTCGAGGCGTTTCACAAGTCCGGCGGAGTATTGATGTACGGTATTCCTGAATTCCGGTTGCCGAAAGCCATCGTCGAAAGCGAAATCGAGGGACTCGTTAAACTCGGCGTGAACATCGAGTTGAACCAAGTGGTCGGTCAAACGATTACCATTGACGAACTTTTGAACGAAGAGGGTTTTTCAGCGGTTTTCATCGGAGTCGGAGCAGGTTTGCCGATGTTTCTTGGTTTGCCCGGCGAAGATTTGGGCGGGGTCTATTCTGCCAACGAATATCTGACACGCTCCAATCTGATGAAGGCGTATCAATTTCCCAAGACGGACACACCGATTGCGCGGGGAAAGCACGTTTGTGTGATCGGCGGCGGAAATGTGGCAATGGATGCCGCCCGGACAGCACTGCGGCTCGGAGCGGAAACCGTGAAAATTGTGTATCGCCGGTCCCGAGCGGAACTTCCTGCCCGCGCCGAAGAGGTTCATCACGCCGAGGAAGAGGGAATTGAATTTTTGTTCCTGACAAATCCGCAACAGTATCTCGGCAATGTTCACGGCAAGGTTCGAGCAATGATTTGTGATCGAATGGAATTAGGGGAGCCGGATTCTTCGGGGCGGCGGCGACCGGTCAAGGTTCCCGACTCGGCGTTCGAGTTGGCAACCGACTGCGTGATTGTGGCGGCGGGGGCATTGGCTAATCCGTTACTCACGAAGAACACCCCGGGACTTGAATTGAACAAGTGGGGATACATTGTTTCGGACGAGAAGGGACAGACGAGTCGTCCAAACGTTTGGGCGGGCGGCGACATTATCACCGGTTCGGCGACGGTCATCTTGGCGATGGGAGCCGGACGTACTGCCGCACAAGACATTCACCAAAAACTCAGTGGAACGGTGAAGAATACCGTACCGCCGGTGTCAATCGACGGATAGTATTGCAGTTGACGAGTTGCAACAAAAACAGTATAGTGCCGGGAGGGTTAGTTAAGCAGTAACGTTTGATGAAGCAGCCATCATTTTTGGTAACGGGTTTCGTAGCAGTCGTTTTGGTTTTGTTATGTAGCGGGCAACAGCGACGACCTGCTGCACCGCCTCAACAACGTCAAGCGACACCGCAACAGACGGCTCCGGCAAAGCCGGTAGCGCCTCCCGATGCGGGGTCCGCTGTTGTCGAAATGCCCTCACTCTTTTGGCTGCCGGAGGATGTCAAATTTCCCGAAATGCCGCCGGGGTCGCCCCGAACGACCATATTGCTCGGCGATCCCAAAGCCGAAGGATTTTATGTTACCCGAACGTTCATTCCGAAGGGAAAACAGGTCATTCCGCATACCCATTCTGATTCACGGACAGTCGTTGTTCTTTCGGGAACATGTTATTACGGACTCGGCGAGGAATTCAACGAAGATCGAATGGTTGCATTGCCGCCGGGAAGTTTTTTCACGGAACCTGCAGGCGTGCCGCATTTTACTTGGGCGAAAGAGGGCGATGTCATTCTCCAAACAACGGCAGTCGGTCCTTCAGGAACGCAAATCGTTCCTGATAAAAAGCCCAATACCTCACCAAAACGACCATGATGTTGATCTCCGTCTTGCCAACCTCTTCTCAATCGTGTAGAATTCGGCGGCTCTTTTTTTAGGATGAAGTGAATCATGCCGGGTACAGCCATAATCGGTCTCCAATGGGGAGACGAAGCCAAGGGAAAAATCGTTGATTTGTTGACAAGCCAAAACGATATTGTCGTCCGCTATCAGGGTGGGGCAAATGCTGGTCATACCGTTGTCGTGGGGGACAAACGGTACAAACTCTCATTGGTTCCCAGCGGTATCTTCCGTCCCCACGTCCAGTGTGTCATTGCCGGCGGGGTTGTTCTTCATCCTGAAACCCTTTTGAAGGAAATCGACACCCTGACTTCGCAGGGGGTCGCCATCGGTAAAAATTTAATGATTAGTGACCGTGCGCACGTCATATTCCCTTGGCATCATATTGAAGATATTTTGTTCAATAAAATCGGCAACAGCGAACCCATTGGCACGACCATGCGGGGAATTGGTCCCTGTTATCGGGATAAAGTCGGTCGATCATTTGCCCTTCGTGTCAATGATCTTTACCGAGACGATCTGAAAAAGCGTATTGAAAACATCATCGACGCAAAAAACCGTATGCTCGGCGGTTTGATGAAGGATATTGATAACTCGTTGGGTGTTCCGGGTCTTGATGAGGAGTTTAATGCCGACAGTATGTACAAAGAGTACATTGAATATGCGGAACGTCTTCGTCCTCACGTTGCCGATACAACCGAATATCTTTTGAATGCGGTCGATGCGGATCGTCGGATTCTCTTTGAGGGAGCACAAGGTTCACTTTTGGACATTGATCATGGAACGTTTCCGTACGTAACCAGTAGTAACAGTAGCGGAGCCGGAATTCCTAGCGGTAGCGGCGTACCGCCTCGGTTCATTTCCAAAATGATCGGTGTGATCAAAGCCTACACGACTCGTGTCGGCGGCGGTCCCTGTCCCACCGAACAACCGAACGACATCGGTCAAAAGATTCGGGATCGTGGCAACGAATATGGGACGGTAACGAAGCGTCCCAGACGTTGCGGCTGGTTCGATGCCGTTGCTACTCGATATACTGCACGACTCTGTGGAGTCGACACGTTGTCCCTGATGCTTTTGGACGTGTTAAGTACCTTTGAAACGTTGCAGATATGTACGGCTTACGAACTGAATGGTCGGCGGATTCATACTTTTCCGAGTTTGTCCGTGGACTTGCGCCTTGTGAAGCCCGTCTATGAAACCTTGCCGGGCTGGTCGGAAGACATTAGTGGAGTCCGGAAATTTGACGATTTACCGGTCAACGCCCAAAATTATGTCAAACGGATCAGTGAATTGGTAGGCAAACCCATCGAGTTGATTTCGGTAGGACCAGATCGGGAGCAAACCATTCAAAACGATTGATTCGGTGTGAAAGTCGGATGTCGTACCGCAGAAACTCAATGCCATAACTGCCTTGTTTGCCGGTCGTTCGGCACGCATGCTCGTTGGAGTCAACACCGTGATGCTTGCCATTCTAACAGAGTCACGAACATCATGATAGCCGGGAGCAAAACGAAGTGGAGCGACCGGATTTGGCGAGTTTTTTACCATGCCTGCGATTCGTTTCGCTCTGGAATTTCCAGTGTGACATGCGGTTTTTTGCCCCGAAATGTGACTCCATATAAGACCCCATGAAAGTCGCAGGGAGTGCTGTATTTCCAATGCGAAATGGGGATTTTTAGCAAAATTCCGAGTGTCGAATCGTAAAAATGCCTCCGAAAAACTGGCGTTTCGTGCTGTAAAATAAGGAGTGCGAGTAATTTTATGCGATGTAAATCTCGACATGGTGTTTAAGCAGGAAAGTACAAATTCACGTGATTGTACTCGACGTGGTGTCAAGAACTGTCAGGAAATTTCCTGACATTTTTTGCCGCTCTTATGGTATAATACTCCGCATGAACATTTACGCATATATCTTGCCCAACGATGTTACGAAAGCTGGCTTGATAAAAATCGGACAGGCCGGCGATTCGGATAAGCGAATTAAAGACCAAATCGGAGCAACACGACAGCACTACGAAAAGGTTTTCGACCAATCGGCTACCGCCGGAAAACGCGATGTTTCCGATCACGATGTCCACAGGCTCCTCGTCGAAAGAGGATTCGAACGTGTCGATAGTGAATGGTTTCGATGTAAGCCCGAAGACGTTCAGTCCGCACTTGGGTTTCTGATACAAAAATACATCAATGAAGACAAACGACAGGAACTCTCCGACAAGTTTTACGAAGAACTCCGTAACTGGTACTTTTGGGCAACCGAAGAACGTTATCAAGGCACAGTCAAACGAGAACATGACGCTGACCATGCGCTGCGTATCATCATTCGACTCTTGCTGATATTTTTTATCAGAGAAAAGGGACTCGTTCCGGGCGAACTCTTTGAGAAAGAATGGATTTATTCCTATCTCAAAGAAAACAAAGAATACGGTTACTACAATGCGGTTTTGCGCAACCTCTTCTTTTACTCCTTGAACACACCATACAATCAGCGAGGAGAACTCCAACACCGCAACCTGATGCAGCATTACAATCCCATCAAATTGCAACTGCACAAAAAGATTCCGTTTCTCAACGGCGGACTTTTTAATGAACATCCCGGCGATGATTTTGCGCTCAATAACGATTATTTCTTTTCGGATACACGGACACGACCGATAGAAGCCCTCGGTGAACGCTTGCCAGTCATGGGACTTGTCAAGATTCTTTCACAATACAAGTACACGTTGGACGAAACGGATAACTCTGAATATATTGATCCCGAATTCATCGGCAAAACGTTTGAGTGTCTTTTGGCATGTATCGAAGCGGACACCAAAGAGAGCCGGCGCAAAGTTACCGGAAGTTATTACACGCCGCGTGAGATTGTCGATTATATGGTTGACGACGCATTGGAAGCGTATCGAGAAACATCGGGAAATTTTGTTGACGAAAACTTGTTGTTACGTTGTACGATTCTCGATCCCGCTTGTGGTAGTGGCGCGTTTCCCTGTGGAATTATGAATGTTATTATGCACCGGATTGATCCAAACAAGTCGCTTACACAATCAGAGCGTTATGCAAAAAAGTTAGAGATTTTGCGGAACGTGATTTATGGAGTCGATATTCAACCGATGGCAGTACAGATTACGGTTCTGCGTTTGTTTTTGTCGATGTTGCAAGAAGTTACGCCGACGCAAGACTTCCGTAATAATTTCGGCATCGACCCGTTGCCAAATCTCGAATACAAGTTCGTTGTTGCGAATACGTTACTGGGCATTAACGGCAATGATCTGTTTTTCCGTGAAAATCAAATCAAGTTTCAGCAGTTGATCGATCTCAAGCGGGACTTCTTTCGGGAGTTTAGCGTTGC